>ULPY01010692.1_pt1 | contig 11323 bp, 9 predicted proteins | sample 1953951 | NCBI WGS metagenome assembly ULPY01 (sample SAMEA4835641, study PRJEB28245) | human gut metagenome | biome: gut microbiome; material: fecal sample | place: Denmark | collected 2008
AACCCCGCCTGCGATTTATTGAAGTATGTCTACTTTTTCTCCGCGGCAAAAACCTATTTGGGAGAAAAGAGCGAGGAAAAGGCATATTGGCCGAAGATCACATTGGAGCTTTGCATCTGGCCGGAGGATCTTCCCATCGCGGGGATGTATCCGGAGCTGCTCGACCTGAAGGGGCTGACCGTTTATGTATATCGATCTAAAAAAGACGCTTGAGGAGATCAGTAGATGCCTACCGGAAAAAGGTGTGCCCACGTCAAAGCAGTTACAGCGAATGTATGAACTTACGCTGCGGCTGCAAAGCCAGGAGTTAGCCGTGATCTACGACATGGAAACATTTGGCAGTCCGGCAGCGCAGGAACAACAGCCCCTTGCCCAACAGCACAGCGGCGGGGAAAATAGGAACGGGATCGTGACCTTAAAGATTGACGAGCCGCTGCCCTCGATGAAGAAGCTGACGGAGGCCGTCGAAGAGCATTGGAAGGCTATGATCCACGCGGCAATTTCCGACGCGGCGGCGCAGGAACCGCTGCCGTATTTTGAAAAAGCGTTTGTGGAGATCGAGATCGTCACGCCGAGGGGCAGTGATAACGCACGGGTGTGGGATACCTCCAACCGGGCGATTCAGGTTATTCTCAATAACCTGAAGGGCATCTTTTTTCATGACGACGATATGGAGCACATGGCTTTTTCGGTGGTCGGACGGTGGGGGGAAAAGGTGCCACGATCCTCCGTATTTCGGACGATAAGCAAATCAGCGCAGATCAGAGGCAGCAGGCATTGGACGGAAAACAGGTAAATTCATGAGGTTTGAAAAAGGTCATGGAGCAGGACGGAGATCGACTGATAGCTAGTCATCTTGGGCCGCGATGTGAGCCAATATGCAGCGAAAGGCAGGTGGCAAAAGTCATCGCTGCGGAGGGGTTCTGTGAGGTGCGTCACCCCCGGCAGACGCGCCGAACAGAACAGCCGAAAGGGGGCGAAACCGTGCGAGCGTCAGAAGTGACGCGAGCATGGTTTCGCCCCCCATAGCAGTCTCATATTATTGCGCGGCCTCGTCAGCCGACCGCCCTGCCTTCGGCGGGGGGCTGCGGGAAATATAAGTGCATGGATATCGTGTATCCACTCAATAGCAGTCGGATGGTGCACGGAATTATAAATGTCAGGGTAACATAGAGCCTTTTCCTGAGTAAAAAATATCATATTGCTTTTCCGGCACGGTTCTATAAACTTAAAGACTATACAATATCACATATAGAAGAAATTCTAAAAATCTGCAGAGCCTCACCTCAAATTGATTTGCTTCTGGGATTTAGGCCAATATCTACCATAAAGGCTTTAACATGGTTAAAAGCCTCTTTATAGGCCAACATTCCATCCCGTTTTCTGATTGCTTCTGCAATCCTGTCGTGCGGGAGAATTTCATATTTCTCAAAGTTAACAATATCTTTTTTGATAAAGCTGTGTTCGTACTCATTGAGCAACTGAAGGAGGGACCTTTCAAAATCTGCCATCAGCTGATTGTGGGAGAATTCCGCAACCATTTCATGGAAACGATCACCGCTCTCGCTAGGATTATCGCTATCAAGTGGCAGGCTCTTCACTTGCTCAACATACTGGCAAAGAGCGGCTATTTCATCGTCGGATGCGTTGTATACAGCAAGGTGTGCCATTGTTGCATCGAAGAACATTTTAGCCTCATATAGCTGATAATACTTATCCAAGCTCATAGTTGCGGGAGAAGGAATGTTGGGCAGGATAACAATATCATCCACCTGACGGATGAAATATCCTTTACCTTGCTGAGCCTCAACTAGCCCCATTACGATTAGCTTTGAAATTGCCTTCTGGAGCGTTGGGCGACTGACGCAAAAAATCTTTTCCATTTCAACCTGTGATGGAAGCTTATCACCTGTTTTTAGTTCTCCAGTATCAATTTGTATTTTTATTTGATTGACAATCTGGTCGACAATTGAAATCTTAGTTGTCTGACGTAATCCCATTTATCTTCACCTATTCATATATTAAAATTGAAATTCTAAATCTTTATAATTTTATACGATAAGAAAAGAGAAGTCAACAATATAAACAATTACCGGGGACCTGATTACTTAAATTACTTGAAAAATACAGGCTGCCTTAGATTCTATCTCCAATATAGTCGGAGATAGTTCAAGTAAAAGATAAGAGCTTGTCATTTTTGACAAAAATACAAAAAGAATATGAACCATATAAAAGTAAAAAAATCGATTTGCCCGATAAAAAGGCAAAAAGCAACAATGGCCGCTACATAAAAAAGCCAGGATTTTCAATACAATTTAAGCGTTCTTAGAAAAAAGAAAGGGATGTAACATTGCTTTGTGAATTCTGCGCATTATCAAGATAAATCGAAAAAAAGCAGTTGACATATAGTAGAGGTTAAGATATAGTTTTATCAAGATGACCTAAGTACCTAAGTTATCTTGATGAAAGCTTATATTATAAAAATAGAAAAATAAAGAGAAGGGAAGAGATGTATTTATGCAGTTTGCACGAATTGCAAGGGCATTGTCATGAAAATGGCGTTATGCGGCAAAATTTTATAGCATCGAATCCAAGGATTGTAAAAATAAATTTTATAGGGAGATGATAATGTGGAGAAAGTGAATTATTTCCTGCAACAGTTGATTAACGGCATATCATGTGGATCAATTTATGCCATGATTGCAATTGGGTACAGTATGGTATACGGCCTTCTGTATCTTGTGAACTTTGCACATGGTGATTTATATGTGTTTGGTACATTTATTGCATATTCGCTTATGATTTCCTTGGCGTCAAAAGTACACCCATTGATTTGTTGCCTGATAGCAGGAATTATCACGGGCGGTATCGGTATTATTATTGAACGGACCGCTTATCGTCCGGTCCGTAATGCAAACCGAATGGTTCCTATGATTAGTGCATTTGGTGTCGCTTTGATTTTGAAAACGGTTGCACAAGTTATTTGGGGACCTGAAGCGATTCCATTTGAATCACTTCTTCCCTCTGGCTCCTTTATGGTTGGAGGAATGCAGATTTATATCAGGGCGATTATTATCCCGCTTTGTTCGTTGGCTGTTGTGGTTATTATGCAATTTGTATTACAGAAAACGAAAATGGGACTTGGCACGCGTGATATCATGCAGGATATACAGACGTCATCTTTAATGGGCATTCCAACTAACACAATTATCCCAGGAATTTATGCGCTTGGCGGCTTTCTTGGAGTTTTTGGCGGTGTGCTCTACTGTTCTTACTACAGTTATATCAGCATTGATATGGGTATGCTTGGTACGATTAAAGCATGGGCAGTTGTTATGTTAGGCGGCGTTGGCAGTTTTTGGGGAGCTTTTTTTGGCGGAATTATACTGGGCATTGCGGAGGCGATGGCGGGCGCATATGTCGGAACGGCATTCAGAGATGCAATGGGTTATCTAATTATTGTATTTGTTCTGATGTTTCGTCCAGAGGGCCTGTTTGGAGTTAAGAAAGCGGAGAAGGTGTAACAATGAAACTGAGAGAAAATGCTATCTTAGTTAATAAAAATAAGGAAATTATGCTTCTTTATGGAAGCGCGTTTCTGTTTCTGCTTATTGCCCCGCTGTTTATCAAAAACGCATTTGTGATTCGCTTGATGACAACAACATTTATATACTCGGTGGTTTGCTTCGGAAATATGCTAATTTGCGGCTACACAGGTATGATGTGTCTCGGGTTTGCAGCATTTTACGGTATTGGTGCTTATGTGGCAGCACTCCTTGCGAAAAATGCCGGAATGCCGTTTGGTGTTTGCCTGCTGTGTGCGGGTATTGTATCCGCTATAATCGGATTTGTGATTTGCCTCCCCTGTTTGAGGCTTACAGTTGATTTTGTTGGTCTCATTACAACTGCATTTTTAAATATATTCTTGGCAATTGTTCGCAATTGGAACTCTGTGACAAATGGTGCTACCGGTATTTCTGCGATTCCCCGCCCAGTGATATTTGGCAAGAAAATTTCGTCGGGAATGGATTTTTATTACCTAACATTTATTGTAATGGTAATTGCGTTTTCCCTTCTCAATAATGTAATCCATTCTAAAATCGGACGTAACTTGCAGGGTATCCGAGACAATGAACTTGGTGCAATTTCGGTAGGGGTCAAGGCAAAGAGACTCAAGTTGTTTGATTGCGGGGTGCTTTCGCGGACACTTGATATAGCGGGATTTGGAGAAGGAATTTTTCCGTGGACAGTAGGCGGCACCTATTTTGCAACGCTTTTTAATGTGTCAGTCGGGCGGTATTGGTATCTTGTCTTTTTCTATTATTTTGCAATAGCATTTAATGTACATACAGTAGGAAGATTAAAATCAAAAAGATATTCGCTGTAACATGGTTTTGGACTCTAATATCGGAAAAGGAGAAACAAAAGATGAACAAAGTAATTCTCAATGGCGTGGATCTCAAAATTGAAGACGTCGTGAATGTTGCCCGTAAGGGGTATGAGGTCGAAATTGACAAGGATTGCATGGCGCACATTGCTGAGGTCCGCAACTATATGGAAAGCGAGTGGATGCGCGATGACGCGCCCGCTGTGTATGGCTTCAACACGGGTCTTGGTAAGCACAAAGATCACAAGGTTACCATCGAGGAGAGCGACCTGCACCAGTATCGCACGGTCCTGTCCCATTGCGGCGGTGTCGGCGACCCAGCTCCCGAGGAGGTCGTCCGTGCGGCCATGTGTGTTCGTCTGAATGCCTTCTGCCGCGGTGTGTCCGGTCTGCGTCCAGTCGTGGTTGAGCGTCTGGTCGAGCTGCTGAACAAGGGCGTTCATCCTGTGGTGCCTTGGCAGGGCAGCGTCGGCGCCTGCGGCGACCTCGCTCCCATGGCTCACATTGTCTCCGTCCTCATTGGTGTTCCTCAGGCGGAAGCATTCTATCAGGGCGAGCGTATGCCCGCGCAGGAAGCGCTGAAGAAGGCTAGCATTACCCCAGTCGAGTTCCAGCTCAAGGCCAAAGACTGCCTGGCGCTGCTCAACGGTACCACGATGTTCGCCGGAATGGCGTGCCTGAACGTCCATGACGCCGAGCGTCTGTACAAGCTCTCTGAGATCACTACGGCTCTGTCCCTTGAAGCCATCCGCGGCGAGACTCGCGCGTTCGACAAGCGCATCCAAGAGGCTCGTCCCTACGCCGGTCAGATTAAGGCTGCCGCCAATGTCATGCGTCTGGTCGAGGGCAGCACCCGCGTCACCGAGGATGCTCGCAAGGTCCACCTCGAGCACGACATTATGCATCCCCATTATCAGGAGCGCGTGCAGGATAACTACTGCTTCCGCTGCATGCCGCAGGTCCAAGGCGTCTGCCGCGAGAACCTTGACTATGTCAAGCATCTCGTCGAGGTTGAGATCAACGCCGCTACCGATAACCCGCTGATCTTTCCCAAGGGCGACGGTCATTACGAGTTCCTCTCCGGCGGCAACTTCCACGGCGAGCCGACCGGCTTTGCAATGGATATCCTGACGATGTCCCTCGTCGAGATCGGCAACGTTGCGGATCGCCGCTGCTTCACCATGTGCGACCCGACCATCAGCTACGGCCTGCCTTTGGCGCTTGCCGGTGAGCCCATCGGCCTGAACTACGGCTACAACATCATCTGCTGCTCCACCTCTGCGCTTGCTTCCGAGAATAAGACGCTGGCGTTCCCGTCCGTGTGTGACAACATCCCGACCAAGGCCAACCAGGAGGATCACGTCTCCATGGCACCGTGGGCTGCTCGCAAGACGAAACTCGTTATCAAGAACCTCGAAAAGATCCTTGGCATCGAGCTGCTGCTTGCCTCCCGCGGTATCTGGATTACGCAGGATGATCTGGGTCAGTTCAAGCTGGGTAAGGGAACCTCTATTGCCTATGAGAAAGTCAACGAACTCATTAAGTTCCAGAAAGAGGACATTTACATGGGCAACCAGTCCAAGGCTACGATCAGTCTGATCGAGTCGGACGAGCTGCTCAACGCCGTCGAGTCCGCTGTCGGCGAGCTGTAATTTAATTTGAGACGCAGGCGGAGCATTTGGAAGCAAATGCTCCGCTTCCCTTTCACAAGGATAACGAAAACAGGAGGACAAAGATGGCCGAACACAAGATAGAACTGATGCTCAATGGGCAGCGGCGCAGCTTCTCCGTTGAGACAGAAGAGACGCTGCTCCATGTCCTGCGAGAGAAAGCTGGTCTCACGGGGACGAAGAAGGGCTGTGATCTGGGCGAGTGCGGTGCGTGTACCGTCATTATGAACGGGTGTGCAGTAAACTCGTGCTGCGTATTTGCAGTTGAGGCGGATGGCGGTACTGTGGAGACGATTGAGGGTATTGGTACGCCGGAGCATTTGCATCCGCTGCAGCAGGCATTCATTGATGCGGGCGCCATCCAGTGCGGCTACTGCACGCCGGGCATGATCATGACGGCCAAGGCGCTGCTGGACAGAACGCCGCATCCCACGCGCGAGGAGATCCACGCGGCAATGTCGGGCAACTTGTGCCGCTGCACCGGTTATACGAAGATCGAGCAGGCAATCGTCGCGGCATCCGAGGCTATTGATGCATATGCGAACGGAAAGGAGGCACGAGCGTGATGGAAGAGCGTAATTTTGCTGTTGTCAACCACGAGACGCCGCGTCTGGAATCCATTGACAAGGCGACCGGCCTCGGGAAGTATACAGACGATCTGTCGATGCCGAACATGGCGTATGCCGCGCTGGTGCGCAGCCCCCATTCCCACGCCAAGGTACTTGGCATTGATACGAGCGAGGCGGAGAAGATCCCCGGCTACCTCGGCTGTGCCCTGCCGGAGGAATCTCCGCAGGAATATTTCAACTGTTCGGGCAACCCGCCGTCCCCACTGCTGATGGCAGATGAAAAGGTGCTGACTGACGAGCCGCTGGTGCTCGGCGACCGCGTGGCCGTCGTCGCTGCGGAAACGGAGGAAGCTGCCCGTGCGGCTGCCGAAGCGGTGAAGGTCGAATATGAAACGCTTGCACCGCTCCTTGATGTCAAGGCAGCGCTCGCAGAGAATGCGCCCGCGATACAGCCGCACCTGTCTGAGACGAATGTCGTTCAGCGGCGCGAGGTGTCGCAGGGCGACATTGCCGAGGGCGAGACGAAGTCCGACATTATCATGGAAGGCCATTTCGTCACGCCGCCCATGCAGCACACGATGATTGAGCTGACCTGCTGCATTTGCGACTTCAGCGACGGCAAGCACCTGACGATTTACAGCTGTTCGCAGACGGTGTTCCAAGAACGCCGCATTTTAGCTGAGATTTTTGGGATCAAGGAAGTTGATGTGCACATCATCAAGCCGCTTGTCGGTGCGGGCTTTGGCGCGCGTCAGCAGCTGCATGCGCAGCATGCCGCGGCGCTCATTTCGCGTAAAGTGGGCCGCCCAATCAAGCTGCTCTACTCGCGTGAGGAAGAGTTCTATTCCGTTGTGCGCCACGCCTCTGACGTGGATCTTCGCATCGGTGTGGACAAAAACGGCAAAATGCAGTTCTTTGATACGACATTCCGCCTGAATGCGGGTCCTTACACCACGCACACACCGACGGTCGTTGCTGCCGCTGCGCGTAAATTGCAGTATAATGTGCCTAATTATTCGTTCGTGGGTCTGAGCGTCTTTACCAACCATGTCACGGGCGGCGCGTTCCGCGGTTACGGTAACACGCAGCTTACCTTTGGCCGAGAGATCCTGATGGATCGTCTGGCGCAGCGGCTGAACATGGACCCGGTGGAGTTCCGCCTGATGAACCATGTACAGGTGGGACAGTGCTTTCCTTGCGCGAGTATTCCTGTGAGCAGTAACGGCATTGAGGAGTGCGCGCGCCGATGCCGGCAGCTTCAGAAGGAAATCGACGAGAAAGAGCCCCTTGTTGACAACGACGAAATCCGGCAGGCGTGGGGCATCGCATTCAGCTGTCACGGCTCGGGACCGTCCTCAAAGGAGGGATTGAGCGGAGCTATTATTATGCTTAATGCCGATGCCACCGTCCATCTTCTTGTCGGTTCGGCTGATATCGGACAGGGAAGCGAGACGATGGAGTGCCAGATCGCGGCAGAGTGTCTGGGCATTCCGCTCAAGAGCGTGCAGATCACCGCGGCAGATACACACCTCACGCCGTACAACACCGGTACCTTTGGCTCGAGCCAAACCTTTATTTGCGGAAATGCAGTCAAGCTGGCGTGCGATGATCTGAAGCAGAAGATGATCGAGCAGCTCAGGCTTATTTACCCCGATTGCAAAGTTGAGGAAAAGGAGCACATTTATTATATCAGCGGCTGCGGGGAGAGCAAAATGAACTTTGAGGAAGCTGCACGCAAGATACTGTTTGATCCCAAGGGGGGTGTGCCTATCGGAGTAGGAAGCTACAAGGCAGCGGCTTGCCCAAATCCATTTGCCGTTTGCTTTGTTAAAGCAGAATATCACAAGAAGCTCAATGCGCTGCGTCTGCTCGATATTATTCAGGTGGTGGACGTCGGCACGCCCATCAACCGCCTTACCGTCGCCGGTCAGCTCGAGGGCGGCATCGCCCAGGGCGTGGGCTACGCGCTCTATGAGCGCATGGAGATCAATCCGCGCTCGCGCCGCACGCTCTCCACGGACTTCCTGCACTACCGAATCCCGCAGATGGGCGATATGCCGCGCACCTATGTGGACATGGTTACGAGCCACGATCCCTACGGTCCTTGCGGGGCAAAGAGCGTCGGTGAGCTGGCGACTGTGCCGGTCGCACCCGCCATCGTCAATGCCGCGCGCCGTGCGAGCGGCATTGAGCTCAACAGCTTGCCGCTGTGCGATAAATTTGTTATCCTGCCGACCGAGAGGGGGAATGTAAAGTGAGCGGACAGATCCTCAGGAGCCTTAAAGAAACTATTTCATTCGAGCACCCCACCTACATTGGCGGCGGCACGGACATTATGCCGTTGCTGAAAAACGGGGTGCGAGATGATTGTGAACTTGTTTTTCTCAAAAAGATTCCGGAACTTCGAGAGCTTACCGATGCAGGAAGCTATCTGGTTATCGGCTCCGGTATGACGCTTACAGAGCTTGCGGAGAATAAGCTGGTGAATGAACGCTGCACCGCTGTAGCGCAGGCGGCATCGCTGACAGCTTCGCCGCAGATCCGTAATATCGCTACCATAGGCGGCAATATTATGCAGGACCGCCGCTGCATTTATTTTAATCAAACACACCTCTGGCGCAGCGGCCTTGCTTATTGCTTCAAGACCGGCGGCACTATCTGCCACCAAATCCCCAATTCACCGGTGTGTCGCGCAATTTATTATTCCGATGTTGCTACAGCGCTGATTGCCTGCGATGCAGAGGTTGAGTACATCGAAAACGGCGAGATACATCGGGAGAGCGTGGAGACGCTGATTGCACGCCACACGGTAACGAATGGCCTTTCCTGCCACGAACATCTGCCGATTCTGGTCACACGCTTTATTGTACCCTGTAGTGAAGCGGGTGAGCGCACAGGCTTTTATAAATATGCGATGCGCACGACGATCGACTTCCCGCTTATCAACTTTGCACTGCGCTGCTGCGGCAGCCGAGGCACAAAGTTGGTCGCGGGTGCAGTCGCGCCGCACCCTGTAGTGCTGGAGAAGACGAGAGAGCGAATGGACTCTGGCGCTTCGGACGATGAGGTCATTGCGGTGTGCTGCGAAGAGCTGGGCAAGCTTGCTATGCCGATCAAGGAGGCGTGCATCACGCCTGCTCTCAAGCGTAATCTCTACCGCCACGTCGCTATGCTGCTGAAGCTACGGAAGTAAGCAGATGGAGAAGAGGGTGACGCTTCGTTCGCTGACAAAACGGGGCAGATCGTGCGCTTATAGTGAGTTCTTTTTTGGGGCGTGCGTGGGGGCGTGGTCGATCTCGCTGAACTTCCACCTGACAGCATGCGGCGTGAGTAGCGCACAGATTGGCGTGTTGCTGTGTGTAGGCTATCTTGCTACGGCGGCGACTTCGTTTTTCGTCGGGAGTGTTGGGGATCGAAGGGGATACCCGTTTGTGATGGCGATTGGCTGCGCGCTGATGTGCGTCTCGTTGATAATGACGGTGATTTTTGACCGCCTGCCATTATTCTATATAAGTCATCTGGCTTATTGTATAGGCCTTGCTTGTGTGATGTCGATGGAATTTAACCTTCCGCTAAGCCTTGTGGAGGAAAATACGCGGCAATATACCTATAATTTGGTCCTGATCATGTATTTTCTTGGTGGCATCATGGGAAACACACTATGTAGTGCGGTGTACCGTATTGTAAAAAATGAACCGTACCGCGTGGTGTTGGGCCTTTGCGCGATAATATACGCGGCGCTGACGGTATTCAGAGGAACGATGCCGCGTCGGCGGCAGGGGACTGAAGATGTAAAGCGTGCATGGGGTATCCGCGCTGAACTGCGGGATAAGCATGTGCTGGGATACTTGCTCTACGGTGTTCTTGCATTCGGCGTTTTCACGCTGTCGACAGGAATGCTTAACCTTGTGCTGCGTGAATGGCGAGGCATGACAGACAGCGCCGTGAGCACAGTTTTTGCGGCAAATTCGTTCATAGGCTGTTTGACGCTGCTGGCACTGCCGAAAATAACACAGTGGTCAAAGCTTTCGACCATTGCGCGTCTATCGCTGACTGTACAGTGCATAGCGCTACTACTCATTACAATAGCGCCTACGCCGTTGATTGTATTTCTGCTTTTTTGTCGCACGGTGTCGTGCAATATGCTTTATACGGCTGCAGACGCTCCCATGCTGCGGTCTATTCCACAGGACAAGCGCGGTACCTATGCGGGATTGCGTGTATTTGCCAACCATATCGGTATGAGCGCAGCGTCCATGCTCTCGGGGCTCTTTGTGGATCGAGGACAGTTTGTGCTATTGTATCTGACCTGTGGGTTTCTTGCGCTGGCGCAAGGCATCGTCTATTGCGTATTTTGCCGCGGGAATTTGAAAGCACTTGATGAGTGAATGGGAAAGTCCCTGCGTATATAGTACTGAAACAAGAGACGACGAGAGGCAGAAGAGGCTGTGCTCGACAGATTAAAAAGCGACGAAAGGTTTTGATTCCCCCAACAAGGATAACGATTATTTCCGAAAAACCCCGGCAGGTCATCGTATTTACGATGCCTGTCGGGATTTTTCTGCGTCTTTCGCCGCACAGCTTAAATTGCCTTTGAAAAGTCCGCGAATCAAACTCTATCTTGGATAATGTACAATAACTTGCGCAAATTGGAAAGAGCATAAAAAAAGACATAGCTTGCAGGCTCTGGTAGAATG
>ULPY01060104.1_pt1 | contig 11319 bp, 10 predicted proteins | sample 1953951 | NCBI WGS metagenome assembly ULPY01 (sample SAMEA4835641, study PRJEB28245) | human gut metagenome | biome: gut microbiome; material: fecal sample | place: Denmark | collected 2008
CCGAGATAAACGACAATCCCATTCTCGATGGAATCACCATTTCGGGCGGCGACCCTTTCTACAACCCTTTTGCGTTGTTGGCTCTGCTCCGTCGCCTCAAAGAGGAAACTCACAAAAACGTCTGGTGTTACACCGGCTATACCTACGAGTCCCTGTTAAAAGACGAGACCCGCCGTCCCTGTCTCGACTATATCGACACTCTTGTCGATGGTCCGTTCGTCCAATCGCTCTTTGATCCGGCTCTCTCTTTTCGGGGCAGCAGTAATCAACGGATATTGCATTTGTCGAAATACCGGTAGAGTTTTCCGAGGTTTTATTGTTTTTGACTTGTGGAAATCATATTTTTGTATCGTTTGTGTGATAATAAACGATAATTATGAATGCCTTGACTAACCTGAAATGCACATTGGCTCTCTCTGCCGGATTTTGCTCCTCATTTGCGAATGCACAAAAACAGCCCCATATTATATTGATTATGACCGACCAACAGCGGGGCGATGCTGTGGGGTGTATGGGAAATGAGTTTGTCATTACCCCTCATTTGGACAAACTTGCCAACGAAGGAACTTTGTTCATGAATGCCTATTCGTCTTGTCCCAGCAGCACACCTGCCCGTGCCGGATTGTTGACCGGAATGTCGCCGTGGCATCACGGAATGTTAGGATATGGACGGGTAGCGCCGAAGTATGAGTACGAGATGCCTCAAATGTTGAAGGACGCCGGTTATTACACCTTTGGTATCGGGAAAATGCATTGGTATCCTCAGCGGGTGAAACACGGATTTGACGGGACGTTGTTAGATGAGAGCGGCCGCAGGCAAGACCCCCATTTTACCAGTGATTATCGACAGTGGTTTCAGGTGCAAGCTCCCGGGAAGAATCCCGATGCAACAGGCATTTGGTGGAACGATCACGGTGCTGGGGTTTACAAATTAGATGAAAAACTACATCCCACTTACTGGACCGGCGAAATGGCTTGCAATCTCATCAGCCATTATGACCCCGAAAGCCGTCCTTTGTTCCTCAAAGTGTCTTTTGCCCGTCCTCACAGTCCGTATGATCCGCCGCAACGTTTTCTGGATATGTATGATAACGTCGATGTTCCCGACCCGGCGATAGGGGATTGGTGTGGTAGATATGCGAAGCGGTTGAAACCCGAAGAGGCTGCCTCGGATGCCCCTTATGGAAATTTCGGTAATGAATATGTCCGTAATTCCAAGCGACACTATTATGCCAATATTACTTTTATCGACGAACAAATAGGGCGTATCGTTCAAGCGTTGAAAGACAAAGGTATGTATGACAATGCTCTCATCTTTTTCGTATCGGATCACGGCGATATGATGGGCGACCACTATCATTGGAGAAAGACTTATCCCTATGAGGGCTCGGTTCATGTTCCCTGTATCGCGAAATGGCCGGCAAATGTCGGTGCAGTTGCGGAGAAAATAGATAATCCGGTGGAATTGCGCGATGTTTTACCTACCTTCTTGGATATAGCCGGGGCAACCGTCCCTGCCGATATGGACGGACGCCCTCTTTTACCGCTGGCCAAAGGAACCGATACCGGGTGGCGAGAATACATCGATTTGGAACATGCCACTTGTTATAGTCGTGACAACTACTGGTGTGCGTTGACCGATGGAAAAATAAAGTATGTATGGCGTTTCTACACGGGACAGGAAGAGTTGTTTGACCTTGCCGCAGATCCGCAGGAACTCCACAATGCCGTTAACGATAAAGAGTACAAGGAACGGTTGGAAGAACTGCGTGCCCGAATGATACGTCACCTCAGTGAACGAGGAGAAGAATTCGTGAAAGACGGGCGATTGGTCGTTCGCAAAAAGAAAATGCTATACAGTCCTCATTATCCGAAAGAATGATTTTCAATTCTCCCTCGGTGTTTTGCAATAGCGAAATATAGGGTGAGATTAAAAACGCCATTTCATCAGTCAGGTTATATTGAACGATTAGTCCTGCAAAAAATATCATCTTCCCAAAAACTATATAAAAATTCAGTTATATTTGTAGGGTACAGGATGTAGTTCGACATGGTCTAAATCTAAAAAAATATGTTCATTTGCCTCTATTCTTTGTATAATATAGGGGTCGTTTCGGCATAGCCAAGCCTGAAATATGATTTCCTCTTGTCTCTGCACTCAACTTGTGCTATATTTGTTCGATCCTAACAGCTGATTTACTGTACAATGGAGCCTAAAAAGAAAATATATCCCGAATGGAGTGTCGGATACACTTCCGACGAAAAAGCTACTCCTCTGAAATTTTTCCCGGCGACCGTTCCCGGAGCCACGCAACTCGATATTGCCCGTGCGATGAAATACGGAGACTATCGACAATCTGACAATTACACGTTATACAAATGGATGGAAGATTGCTATTTCATCTATCGAACTCGGTTTCACTCCCCGGAGATAAGTCGGGAAGAACAGGTGCGATTCGTATCGAAAGGCATCGACTACCGTTTTGAAATAAAGCTGAACGACAAAGTCATCTGGTCGCAAGAGGGAATGTTCACGCCTGTCGATATAGATATCACCGGGGAAATCCAAGACGAAAACACGTTGGAAATAAAAATATGGCCCGTTCCTAAAAAGGAAGGAGCCGAGCAAGACAATCGAATACAAGCCTCCGACTCGGTAAAACCGGCCGTAAGCTATGGGTGGGATTGGCATCCGAGGCTTATTCCATCGGGGATTTGGGACGAAACCTATTTGGAAATAAGTCCCAAAACCATCTTGGACGATACTCTTATAGAATATCGACTCTCCGATAACTATGAAATAGTCGATATACAAGTATCGGCGACGATCTCCTCTCCGGCCGCTACGATATACGAATGGAGGTTATACGACTATAACGGGGACGAGGTTTTACATACCTGTGGTGAGTCGTATGACCACATAATTTTTTCAGAGCGATTGGAAAATCCCCACTTATGGTGGTGTCACGATCAAGGAGTACCCTATCTATATCGTTCGGAAATTACGTTATTTTGTAAAGATTCGGGAGAATTGCTCGACAGGAAAATCCAGACGGTAGGTTTTCGCCGGGTGAGATTAATCATGAACGAAGGGGCTTGGCGAGAACCGTCGGGATTTCCCAAAGGTCCGAGCGTTGCCCCGGCACAAATCGAATTGAATGGTAGAAAAATTTTTGCAAAAGGTTCTAATTGGGTCAATCCCGAAATTTTCCCGGGAACGATAACCGAAAAACGATATGAAGAGTTACTATCGTTAGCCCTTCAAGCCCATTTCAATATGCTGCGTTCATGGGGTGGTGGTATCATCAACAAGGACGCGTTTTTTGAATTATGCGATCGTATGGGAATACTGGTATGGCAAGAATTTCCTTTGGCATGTAATTGCTATCCCGACACATCTCGCTATCTGAAAGTTCTGGAACAAGAAGCCACTTCGATTATCCGACGATTGCGGAAACATGCATGCTTGGCTATCTGGTGCGGGGGAAACGAGTTGTTCAACAACTGGTCGGGTATGACATCGCAATCCTTGCCGTTGAGACTGCTGGACAGCCTATGTCTCCGGCTTGATCCCGAAACTCCGTTTATCCCCACCTCGCCGATGCCGGGAATGGGACACGGACCCTATATGTTTCGATGGGAAGGTGAGGAAATTTATACCTTGATAGAAAAAGCTCATTGCACGGCATACACAGAATTCGGTATACCCGGAGTGTCGCCTCGAAGCGTTCTCGAAACCTTCATACCTCGTGAAGAGTTGTTTCCCCCGAAGCCGGGAACGAGTTGGGAATGGCATCATGCATTCGGAGCATGGGAGGCCGATTTCGGGACATGGCTTTGTCCGAACCTGTTGAACGATTATTGGGGCGAAGCCCGTTCTCTCGACGAGCTTATTGCCCGCAGCGAGTTACTGCAAAGCGAAGGTTATAAGACCATTTATGAAGAAGCCCGACGACAAAAACCTTATTGTTCGATGGCTTTGAACTGGTGCTTCAATGAACCGTGGCCGACGGCCGCAAACAACTCGATTGTTGCTTATCCGGCCATTCCGAAAAAAGCATTCGAGGCAGTAGCCGACTCCTGCCGCCCTCTATGTGCCAGTGCTCGTCTGTCCAAATTCACATGGTTCGAAGGAGAGTATTTCGAAGCTGAATTATGGATATTGAACGACTGCGTGACAGATAAAGAAAGCCTGAAAGTAACAGCCGAATTATGGGCCGTAGATCAAAAACTATCTTCGTTGCTGTGGGAAACCGGAAAAGTGAAAAGCCAGACAAACATTCGTGGTATAACCCTCCGCCAACAGTTACCGGCAATGGAAACCGACAAGCTGTATTTAAGATTGTCTGTCGAGAACTTCCCGGAATATAATTCGGACTATACGCTGATTTACAGACGGAAAAGTTTCACTGCATTCAGAACTCACGTTATGAATTTAACCGAATGAGAAATGAAAATGCAGAATATTTCGATTTACATGTTGCCGTTCCAAATAGACTGGTCTTACTTATTTACAAGAAACCTGTTTTTCAGCCAATTACGAACCGGTAAATCATAGAGTTTCAAACAAGCGTGTGCCACGCCGACAGACAAGATAAACGTCGATACGGAGACAAATACGTGTGCTTCCATAGATGCATCAGGATTGTGTGTCACCCACGCCATCTGCATATAGGCAAAGGGATAATGGATAATATAGAGCGGATAGGAGATTTCGCCCAGATAATTGCATACGGCTACACTGTGTTTCCCCTTTACCTCGCTGCCGGCTCCCATTGCCACGATAACGGGGAACAAAAGGAGTATACATGCAGCATCATAGATACCGTTTTGCCAAGCATCGGTTTCGCCTCCGATACGAGGCATTACCAAAGCTGCGACGACGAGTAACGAACACCACCAGAAGCCGGCCTTTACCCGAATAAGTTTCCCTATACGAAACAGCAACAATCCTCCGAAGAACGGATAAAGCACCCGAACGATACCGATATAGACCTGTTCGGGGGTAATACTCCAACCTCCGATAACGGTATAAGCCGTAATGTCTCGATGGGCAAGTAACCCGAACACATCGAGGTTAAGTGTCAAATCGAGCGTCAAAAACGCCGCAAAGGAAACAAAACAAACCAATGCGATTTTGGAGAACCTACGGACGACCAAAGCATAAAGAATATTCGCCAGATATTCCCACATGAGCGACCAAGTAGGCCCATTGAGCGGATTGGTCTCTTGCCAGCCTCGTATATCCCAACTGGTAAGCGCCGGTATCATCGTACAGGCAAGCAGAAACATGAGCAGTACCTGCCACCATGCAGTTTGGTCTATAAGAGGGAAACGTTCGCAATTACCGAAATAGAACAGCAATGCGCCTATTGCCGACCCCATGATTACCATAGGGTGCAACCGGATTAAACGGCGTTTGAAAAAAGCCAGAGTGGACATCTTTCCCCATCGATTGTCATAAGCATATCCGATCACGAAACCAGAAAGTACAAAGAAGAAATCGACGGCAAGATAGCCGTGGTTCAATATTTGATAAGCAGGACCTTTGGAATAAGTTTCAAACAAATGAAAGGCGACGACAATCACGGCAGCCACTCCTCGCAATCCGTCGAGAATAGCATAACGTGGTTTTTCGGACATAACCGCATCGGTGATTTTCTCCATGATATTATGCTGTTTTTTACGGGTACAAAAGTAGGACTCTTATTTTGATTGATATTTGCATATAGTTCGAAACTTTTGATTTATATTTACATTTTGTATAAAACAGTCCCAGATGGAATCCAAATATTATCACTTGACAGGAGGTACGCATTCTTTTCTCGTATTACACGATTTGCTAAACCCGTCCGAGGAGTTTCCTATTCATACACAATCAGACTGGGAACTTATCTACATTATCAGAGGTTGTGGCACATTCGTTATCGGCGACCAATCGCAACCTTTCACGAAAGATGAAATCTTTTTAATACCGCCCGACATGTTGCACGGTTGGATATTCGACAACAATCCCGGCAATGTGGTAGAGGACATTTGTCTGCTTTTCAGGAAAAACCTGTTTAAAGAACTCTCGATTACATTACCCGAAATAGGGCCGCTCGGACATCTCGACGGCCGGCAACACACGGCCTTTCAGTTACGAGGCGATTTATTGAAAAATGTGAGGCATGAAATGCAGGAAATAATAAAAGCCGACTCGCTCGGACAATTATCGGGAGTGATACGGATACTCGGACATTTGGCTCTTTCCGACGAGATGAATCCGACAGGAATCAATCGCCCGTTAAAGAAACGAGACAAAAAGATACAACAGATAGAGATTTATGTTTCCTTGCATTATAATCACGATATCCCTATCGACGAAATCGCTTCCCTCGTACATATGAACCGTTCTTCGTTCTGTGTCTTTTTCAAACGAATGAAAGGAGTATCGTTTACGAATTATCTCAATACCTACCGTATGGATATAGCCTGCCGCCTGTTGTCGACGACGGACAAATCGGTCTCCGAGATAGCGTACGGCGTAGGATTTAATAATCTATCTCATTTTTGCCGGACATTTCTGAAATACAAAGAAGTCTCGCCTACGAAATACAGGAACCGCATGGGGCATGGCCACTCGGACATAACCACGACTCCGGCATAATATTCCAAAGAAAACTACGGGTCATCAAACAAAAGGCGACCGCAATTTTGCGGTCGCCCCGAATTCATCTTTCAACAACAGAATTTACTTTTTTACATTCTTCTTTTCACAGCAAGGAGCCTTAGCCTTATCGCATTTGGCTTGTTTGCAGCAATCGGCCTTGTCGTTGCATTTTGCCTTAGAGTCGCAACAAGGAGCCGTCGTTTTACAATCTTTGCATTTGCAATCGGTACATTTACACTCTTTCTTACAATCGGCTTTGCCTTTTTTGCAACATTCCGTTTGGGTCTTACTACCGGTAGTAGTTTGAGCCACAGCCGGCAAGGCTATCATCGAAGCAGCGGCGATACACGCCATAACAAGAAACTTCTTCATAATTACTTTATTTTTAATAGGTGACTACTTTACAAAATAGAAAGCCAGCAAGGTTGTCCTATATCTCGGCATAGTCTATTTCATATTATTTTACAACGCAAATATAGTATAAGGAGATTACCGAAAAACCCAATGAATCTTATTTTTACCAAAAATCCTGTGAATAAAATCTATAAATAGAATAAAAATCATATCGATTACTATCGTCCTGCCTATCCGTGTGCCACGGAAGTCGTGAGTAAAAGACAAATCGTATTTCTGAATCGACGAAAAACCGTTATCCATATTACTATTGCCAATGCGTTCGACTTTAATTTGCCTCGGCTATTTCCGATTTTCGGTAAAAAAGAGTATCTTCGTCATTCAATTATATACAGACAAACCGCATAAGAAAAGATGGACGAATGGTTGTCACGTACCCGGCTACTGTTTGGCGATGAACCGATAAAGCGATTGCAAAATGCCCACGTCCTTGTCGTGGGGGTGGGTGGTGTAGGGGCTTATGCCGCCGAAATGGTCGTGCGAGCCGGTATAGGAGCTTTGACGATTATCGACGGAGACACCGTGTCCGAGAGCAATCTGAACCGACAATTGGTCGCTTTGCACAGTACATTGGGAAAACCCAAAGTCGAGGTATTGAAAGAACGGTTTCTCGATATAAACCCCGATTTGAAGCTGACGGCACAACACCGTTTTATCGAAGAGGAAGATATTCCCGCTTTGTTGGAGGGCGGCGAAATAGATTTTGTCATCGATGCCATCGACACGCTGGCGCCGAAGGTAGCTTTGATCGCCTATTGCCTGCGGCATAAAATCAAAATCGTTTCATCGATGGGTGCAGGCGGACGCAAAGACCCGTCGGCCATACGGATAGCCGACATAGCCGATACCTACCATTGCGCTTTGGCAAAAGCGGTAAGATTGCGACTGCGGAAGGAGGGTATCTCCAAAGGTCTGAAAACGGTATTCTCCACCGAGCAGGCCGATCGTAACGCCGTCGTGGTCGTGGAAGGAGAACGTAACAAAAAATCGACCGTCGGGACGATTTCTTATCTGCCGGCAATCTTCGGGTGTTATCTGGCGGGGCATGTCATCAGAAAACTAACAGAAGTATGATAGAGATAAAAAACATACACAAGAGCTATGGTTCGTTGGAGGTACTGAAAGGTATCGATGCCGTGATCGAACAGGGCGAAATTGTCTCCATCGTGGGGGCGAGCGGAGCCGGCAAAACAACCTTGTTGCAGATCGTGGGAACGCTCGACAAGCCCGATTGCGGGGAAATCTTATACGACGGCAGACGGGTGGATAACCTCCCCGATAGGGAAATGGCGCGTTTCAGAAACGGTAACATCGGATTCGTATTTCAGTTCCACCAGTTGTTGCCCGAATTTACGGCTCTCGAAAATGTGATGATTCCGGCTCTCATCGGGGGGAAAAAACAATCGGATGCAGAACAGGAAGCCAAGCGGATACTCGATTTCCTGAGCCTGAGCGACCGACTGGGACACAAACCGGCTCAACTGTCGGGCGGTGAAAAACAGCGGGTTGCCGTAGCCCGGGCATTGATAAACCTCCCCTCTGTCATACTTGCCGATGAGCCGTCGGGAAGTCTCGATTCGAAAAATAAAATCGAATTGCACAAACTGTTTTTCGACCTGCGTGATGAGTTCAAACAGACGTTCGTCATCGTCACGCACGACGAAACGTTGGCTCGAATGACCGATCGCACCCTCTTCATGAAAGACGGCTCCATCGTTTCTCCCGCTTCTGTCGAAGAATAAAACAAGACATACAAATGAAAAAGAGTTGGTTATATGGTTGCTCCTTTATCCTTTTATCTATCTTCGCAACGGCTTGCGGAGACGATGAAAAAGATATTTATGGCATCTTCTATGCCGACATCGTCACTTGCCATACGAATAAAGGCAATCCTTATTTCACCTACCAGACAACCGATTCCGCTCCGGTCGATACGCTTTATCCCGTTTCGGAAGTAAATAGCGATGACATGGGCGAGGGAGTGCGCGTATTGCTGCAATACCGCCCGATAGAAACGTTGTCGGAACACAAAAAGCAGGTAGAAATACAAGCGCTTTCGGCTATTCATTTCGACACGCTCCGAATAGTACCCCATGACAAAATCGACCAGTTGCCCGACGATACTCTTTATTTGCAAAGCGCATGGAAAACCGGCGACTTCCTTAATCTGAGGTATCGTATCGACTATCACAGCCGGCCGCACAGCATCCTGCTTGTCGCCGACGAAGCCGAGCTTTCCGGCGATACCTTGAAAGTACAGTTGCGACACAGTCGCAACGACGACCCCGAGGGACATTGGAGCAATCTATACTCGTCGTTCAATATCTCGGCTTATCGAAGCCGTCCTTATACGACGCTGCAACTTTATGTAAATCAAGTAAATTTCAACTATAAATACTATTACTTTAAACTGAACTGATTATGGAAGAAAAAAAGGAAATCCAGATAGAATTGTCTGCCGAAGTAGCCGAAGGCATTTACTCCAATCTCGCTATTATTTCTCATGCTCCGTCGGAGTTCGTTATCGACTTTATCCGCATGACTCCGGGTGCTCCCAAAGCTCCGGTGAAATCGCGTATCATTCTCACGGCCGAGCATGCCAAACGATTGTTATTCGCCTTGCAGGACAACATACGCAAATACGAAGCCCAATTCGGGCCTATACAAATGAACGATCCTCAACGGGGCGGTATGCCTCCTTTCATGGCTCCCGGCGGGGAAGCCTGACAACCGACAGGAGACGAATTCTCTCGAACTCGTTATCTTTTCGGGTGTGACTCGGAATAACTAATCTCGTAAAAAAGGAAAGACAATGAACATCACTTTGCAACAATGGCTTTCTCGACAGCCTTATACACAAACGACCGACAGCGATCGTTACTATACGCAACTGGCCAACCGAGTATATGACCTCGTAAAAATATCTCCGTTGAAAGAAAGATTAACCGAGGAGGCCACCAAAAGTCTTTGTTGTGATGTCGTAGGTTATTTTGCCGATATTCTGTCCGGTACGGGATTGTGGGCAACGTTTCTCTCCTACCACCGCTCGCTCTACGGTCGTACCCTGCCATTCTTTCCCGCCGAGAATTACTACGACGGGGAAGTAAATCGGGAAGACCTGCGAGTACTACTCTGGTATCTGCTTTGTACGCACGACTCCTTGCACGAGATTCTTTCCCCGCTCGACAATCGTCTCATCACAACGGCCGATACGATTTACGATCTGTTAGAGTCGGAATACGAAACAGCTCCCGACTCACCCTTGTTACAAGAATTTTGTCTTCCCGAACTGAACGATACCGATGACCCCGAAGCCCGTTACCGGTTCGCCGAATGGCTCTTTTGGGATTCGTTTCTGCTGGGCCCTTCCAATCGTTCGCTCGCCCGGCAGCTTTCACACGAGGCACAGAGTAAATCGCATGGAGACAAAGAAAGAATCGCCAAGCTCGGCGAACTGCGTCGGGAATCGCTATATACTCTGCCGGCCGGACCTTTGGCGCTCTTTGCTCACGAATGGGTCTCTTTGCTTTGGCAACACACCTTCCCCGAAGAAGCGGAAGAGAAAAAGGAACTGCACCCCTATTACCGGCAATTCACCCGAGAAACCGGAGGCATGCCTGTCAAATACATAGACTCTTACTCGAAGTTGGACAAATTTCTTACCGAAGGGATGCAATGGGGAGAGACAGAAGGCGGACACCTCTCGCACCTCGCCGGGAAAAAGAATTTTATTCTCTATGTCACACCTTACAAAGGCATGCTCATCGCTTCGGATATAGCCCAATGCGTATGCGACCCTGCCAATCCTTGTTACGACCCGCAGGCAGCCCGGAGGGATGCACTGTCGCTTCTTACCGTACCCGGGCGATGCCCCATAGACCTACTCATCTATTTGTGCGAAAACCGACTGCTTCCCGATTCCCGCTTCGCTGACGGAGACTCCGCACTTGTAGCCGAAAACTGGGACTTCATCGCCCGCTGTCTTTTGCAGGATTATTACCGGGCGGTGTAAATACCGCTGAGTTTTTTAATCCCTTCTCCCCTGCCCGTAGTATTATATGCGATAGAGGAGAAGGGTACAAAGCTATCTTTGTGCCGAAACGAGAAATACCATTTTCAATCCTCTCCCTCTGCTCATCGTAGATGAGATAGGGAGAGTGCCCGTAGGGCGAGGGGGTTGAATATCTGATATAAACCGACTGATGAGATAGCGCTTTTCAACCCCTCCGTCACTACGTGCCACCTCCCCTATA
>ULPY01069901.1_pt1 | contig 11246 bp, 6 predicted proteins | sample 1953951 | NCBI WGS metagenome assembly ULPY01 (sample SAMEA4835641, study PRJEB28245) | human gut metagenome | biome: gut microbiome; material: fecal sample | place: Denmark | collected 2008
ATATCATCTCACAGTAGGGCGAACTGTGTTCGGCCGAATTCGACGATAACATACAAAACAAAATAACGGCACTGCGATTGCTCGCAGTGCCGTTGGCATGTTGATTATTTAAAAATATCGTAATCGTCGCCGTCCGTAAGGCCGCCTTTGTTGTCGCCCTTTCCGCCTTCCTCAACATATGAGGTCGTCAAAACAGTGCCTTGAATACTTGCAAAACTTCTGATTTGAAGTTCGGGCTCTGAATAATACTTTTTCATTACCGTCCCCCCTTATTTTGCAGCAGTGTATGTTGCGTCAACCGGGGTGGATACAACAGAATACTGTTTGCCGCCCTTTTCATAAATTACATATGCGGCATATCGCATTTGCTGACCCTCGGTAATTGTACCGTTCTTGATGGAAATTACGAACTGATTACCTTCTGTGTGCTTTGATGATTTAAGTCTGTAAACAGATTTTGAATCAACATTCTTAAATGTAAGGTCGGATGTTTGATTCTTAGCAAAGAGGATACCTGCCTCAACAAGTGTTGCTCCCTGAGGAAGAGCATATGTGCCAATCATTGAGAACTTAGTGCTTGTGTAAACAAGGTCTTCTTTTGCTGTAACATCAGCGCCGTTTTCATCGTTCTTGATGAGTCCTGCGGCAAGCGCATTGTTATATTCTGTCTGATTAAGAGGAAGAATATATGTGTTACCGCTCATTCTGAATGTGTATTCACTGCCGTAAGAAACAATCTTAAGCTTGCCTGCAAAGTTCTTCGACTCTTCAGAGTAAACTGTGTTGCCGCCGAGGTCTTCGGTAACGTATGATTCCCACATACCATAGAAATCATCATAAATGCTGTAATCAACAGTAGCAAATGCTACGATTGGGTCGTCATACTTCTTGTGGTTGTTGTATGATGATGCATATTTATTTTCGCCGTCAACAGTGATGTATGCACCCTGCTTAGCTTTTCTGTCAGAGTGAGTCATACCGTCTTGTGTGATTGATACAATTGCGTTATACGGAATTGTAAGGCCATCACCAAGAGTGTTGTATGAGCCGTCGCCGCTAACATCATAGTGAACTGTCAATGAGAATGCATTGTCCTGAGTAGCGGTATACTCTGCTGTTACAACTGTGTTCTTTGTCGGAGTGATTGTTGCACCTGCGGCATAAGTCTGACCGTCAACTGTGTACTGCTTGAATGTGTAGTAAGGAACAGCCGGTGCCTCAGGAAGTGTATAAGTGTTGCCTACCTGAACATAGTCTATGTCAACAGTGCTGTTTGTCAATCCGTTTACTGTTTTGATTTGATATTGATTTGCAGTTGTCTTTGCAGACTTGATTGTGAGCGTTGTGTTGCCCTTTACAACAAATCTGATTACAGAGTCTGTTGTGTAGTATTTAGCAGTGTTAGAGGTTGTATTTGACTGATAAGCATAATACCAATCAACATTGCCGTAACTGCCCGATGTAAAGGTCTGCATTGAGCCGTAATCATATGTGCCTGTTGAAATTTGTTCGCCGCTGTCTGTAACAACTGTTACTGTATATTGCTGTGGCTGAAGTTTTTCAACAATTGCTTGGATTTGTGCGTCAAGTTCTTTTTGAGTATATTTGATACCGAGGATTGACTTGCCGCGGATTTGTACATATTCGTAAAGGTTATTTTCACTGTAAAGTGCCTCAACAGCCTTCTTCGCGTCCTCAACGCCTGTTACGGCATCCGGATCATCAGCGTCAACCTTTGCCTTTGCTGCCTGAATAGCGGCATCGTCAACAGGAGCGCCGGCCTCGCCCTTAAGGCTGCGGATTTCTGTGGTCTCTGCATCAATAGCTGTTTGAGCATCGGCTTTTGCTACGTCTGCTCTTTCTTCAGCAGTCTTATTGAGATATTCATAATTGTTAAGTTTATCGGCAATTGCTTTAAGCGATGCTACCGTATAAGCTTTGTTTTCAAGCTGAATATCGTTTGCAGCAGCGTCGAGTGCAGTAAAGCTTGCTCTTTCTTTAAGAGCGGCAAACGCGTTATCAAGTGCTGTTGCAAATGAGTCAATAAGTGCTTGCTTATCTGCTTTGTCTGCGTCTGTAAATTCAATTGTGCGGACATTCTCATCTGAATATTCGCCGTTATCAAATACTTTTGCATATGCTGCGGTATAAGCGTTTTTGAATGCAGTGTAAGAAGTTGTTGTGTACTTGCCGTCTGCATTGTCGTTAGCAAAGAGTGTACCTCTTTCGCTTGCAAGGGCAGTTGCAATTGTGGCACCGCCGAGTGCAGTTTCAATTGAAGTGTTTGTAAGCGGTGTTTGAAGTGCCTGCCATGCCGCATAAAGGTCGTTATATCTTGATACACAAGTTGATGTGATTGTTGCGGCATCCATTGAGCTGTAGTCAAAGTCAGCCTTTGCAGCTTCAAGTTTTTTAGTCAAATTATTCCATGATGAAACCGTGTAGTCATTTGCATTGAGAGCATCAACGGTTTCAATTAATTTCATAAGATATGTTACATCGACAACATCAACCTTTGCCCCGTATGCTGTTCTGTCATGTGCATAGCCATTGTATGTGCCGGTGAATGCGGAACCGTAGACTTTCCAGTGATAAAGCATACCGAGATATGTGTTAGGATTATATGTTGTATATGTTGGGATTGTTTTAGCCGTAAGATTCTTTGATGCGTATCTGCTAACAGAAATTGTGTTGTCGCCGACAAACTCATTTACACCCGGTGTATTGTCGCCCGATGAATGAGAAATAATACCGCCGGCAGCTGTTGAGTCTGTACCGTTTGTTGTCTTAATATCGTTATCATAAACATAAGATAAATCTGTAATGTCTGTACCGTCAGCGGAACGACCTGCGATTGTGTTTTGACCGGTATATCCCTTTACCTTAATATTGCTAATAGCATAGGTAATATTGTTGTTGCTGAGTGTGATACCACCCGGGTAAGCGGACTGCTGTTGTGATGTGAGACCCCAACCCGAAGATTTGTTTGAGTCAGTAAGTTTGCCAACAGTTCCATTAGCGTCTGCAAGGTTGATTGAGTCAAGGAGTGAGTCGTAGTCAGCTTTAACAGTATATTGGAATGTTGACTGACCGATATTATATGTTGCGGCATCTGCGCTTGTTCTGAAAAGAATAATATTGTTATTTCTTGACCAAGAAAGCGCAAACTTACCGTCTTCGATAGAAGATGTGATGCTTACAACCTCTGTTGAGCCTTCGTTTGCAATCTGTCCGTTTGCAATTTTTGAGAATGCGGGTTTAAGCTGAACAATTGCAGAAACAAGATTTGCAACTACTGTTTTGTATTCTTCAATCTTTGCTGCAACAGCGCCTTGATTATATGTCAAAATCTTTTCATAGAACTTTTTGCATTCGTTAAGTGCTGCTGTAACTGCGCTGTAGTTTGCATAGTCAGCCGCATTAAGCGTGCTTTCATAAGCAACTGCCGAATTAAGTGAGTAACCCTGTGCAGTGCTTACCTTTGCATCTTTACTGATTTCGAGTGCGAGAAGCTGATTTGTGATTTTTGTTTCCCAATCGTTAACAACGCTTTGCTTTGTTTCGTCAACACGAGCAGCGTCATTCTTATATTTATCCTCTGAACCCCAAACTGCAACTTTTGCGGCAGCAACATTCGATTCGAGTGTTGAATCAAATGATCTTGATACAAAGAAGTCCTTATTGTTCAATGCAACTGTCGCATCGTCGATAACAGCTTCAAGAGATGTTGTATCGGCAGCTTTGAAGTTTATTTTTAATGCCAACTTTGCGGCTACAAGGTCATCTGCCTTTTTCTGAGCGTCTGCCGCATTGTTAAATGCCGGCGATGCCGACATATTGTCAACAAATACTTTTTGTGCAGCCTCATATGCTGCAACAAATGCTGTCCAACTGTCGGAGGTGTACTTTGCTACCTCTTCGTCTGATGAACAATATGTTGATTCATAATCAACAAGTCTGTCACGAAGATTTTGATAGCCGACAACTTCACCCTTTGTGCCGACTGTCTTGTCGCCGTCACTGTATGCTGCAAGGGCATTTTTGATAGATGTTGCACAAGCCTCAACCTGAGTTGCGGCATTGTCATCTGTATAGGTGTATGTGTTAGGGTTAAGAGAATCTGCCGTGAATGCATCAATCTCTGCGAGAATGTCTGTAAGACCGCCGTTGAGGTAGTCATCGACAGTCGCGCCTACAAAAGCAGCTGTAAGAGCTGTCTTGAGAGCGTCCGTTCTGTCAATTACAGGCTTGTAGTTGATAACATATTGAGCCGAATCAACACCTGAATTAGCGCCTCCGTCGTTATTGGTTGTTTCGAAATGCGCTTTGAACGAAGTTACTGAATCATAGTAAGTATCGGTATTGCCCGAACCTGTGTAATAGAATTTATTCCAATAATATCTTGGTGTGTTCTTATTATCAACATTAACGGAGTTCTTTGTAATTGATGAACTGTAACCGAATGAGTCGTCTTTTTCATAGCTCGAAGGCCATACATTCCATTCACCGCTTGCTTTACTCCAATAACCGGTCCAATTCTCTTTAAGAGCGAATGAAGGCGCATTGTCGATTTCGGCATATTTAACTTGCCTTGTTTGAAGACCCGATTTCACAACTTCCAACACTACAGGACCGTAAACATTGTTTGCCGTTCTGCCGTCATATGCAAATACAACTGCCTTAGGAGCAGCTAACTTTGTCTTAACATAGCCCTTATCGGTGTACTTCGAAGAAATGTTGAGTGTTTTTGATGAATAAACAACATTTGAATAACCGCCGGTTGCCACTGAATCAGCGTAATAGCCGGTTGTTCCGAATGTTGCGGCAGTCCACGGAGTCATGGCAGTAAGAGCATTGTTGAGTGTCTTTGTATATGTTGACAAATCAATGCTTGCATTACCGTAAACATAAGCTGCATATGCCTTTCTTGCGGAAATATAGGCAGTATATGCTGTGGACATATTCTTGTAGAGTGTGCCGTCCATCTTTGATTCATAGGTTGTGATAGCGGATTTAAGCTCTGTTGCAACCGCATCGTCCTTTGAATGTGACAGACTGTTTGCAGCAAATGCGCTGAGCGGAGCAGTTGTGAAAACCATGAGCACAGCCAAAATCACTGCAATGAGTTTTTTAGTCGATTTCATAAATCTACCTCCCTAGTAAATTGCACAGACGGTTTCGTAACACCGTGCCGCTACTGACCGTGGGCACAATATTCCGCCGATGCCAATCGATTTTTGGGGACACTTATCCCCTTTATCACATTATTATACACATGAATATTAACATATATTGCCGTTAAAATCAATAGAATTTTTAAAAAAAGACGAAAGAATTATTTACATTTTGTTAACATTTCTTAAACATTTTGCATTATACTTTGTCGTTTTTGTAAGATAATAGACATTTCATACAAATAAGTTGGAATATAAATATTTTTCGACTTATTTTGCAGGGAATTATGCCCGAAAATACACGCATAAAAAAGGAGGCACAGAGCCTCCTTTTAAAAATTTTTTATTTTCCGATAATATTTCTTGCGTATTTGATTTGAGTTTCTACGCTTTGAATTGACGGGCCGCCCACAACAAGTCGGTCGGCAACGCATTTTTCGAGGTTGATTGCCTGATAAACGCCGTCATCAAACAAATCACAGATTTTTTTGTATTCATCAAGAGGAAGTGTTTCAAGCGTCAAATTCTTGTCGATGCAAAGAGCAACAAGTTCGCCCGTTGCCTTATACGCATCACGGAACGGCAAACCTTTGCCGACAAGATAATCGGCGCAGTCGGTGGCGTTGATGAAGCCTTTTGCGGCGGCGTGGCGCATATTGTCCTTAAGCACCGTCATGGTGTCAATCATCGGAGTAAAGGCATTGAGGCACATTTTAACGGTATCAACCGCGTCGAAAATTGCCTCCTTATCCTCCTGCATATCCTTGTTATATGCAAGGGCAATGCCCTTCATAACAGTCAAAAGGGTTGTGAGGTCACCGAAAACTCTGCCGCTTTTACCCCTTACAAGCTCAGCAATATCGGGGTTTTTCTTTTGCGGCATAATCGACGAGCCGGTTGAAAATGCATCATCAAGTTCAACAAACTTGAACTCCCACGAGCACCACATAATTATTTCTTCGCTGAAGCGCGAAAGGTGCACCATTACAAGTGAGAGCGCAGAGGCAAGCTCTATGCAAAAATCCCTGTCAGAAACACCGTCAAGCGAATTAAGGCTGACACTGTCAAAGCCGAGAAGGTCGGCAACCATATTCCTGTCGAGCGGATATGTTGTACCTGCAAGCGCGCCCGAGCCGAGCGGCAAAACATTCATGCGCTTTTTGACATCGGCAAGACGGTCCAAATCACGCAGGAGCATTTGCGCATACGCCATAAGGTGATGGCCGAATGTAATCGGCTGCGCCCTTTGCAAGTGGGTATAGCCCGGCATAATTGTTTCTTTATTCTCCTCTGCCTTGTTGCAAAGGACTAAAACGAGGTCTTTGATTTTTTCACTGATTTCGTCAATCTCCTTGCGCAAGGTAAGGCGAATATCAAGCGCAACTTGGTCGTTTCTCGAGCGGGCGGTGTGAAGCCTTTTGCCCGTTTGACCGAGGCGCGCAGTAAGCTCTCCCTCAACGAAAGTGTGAATATCCTCTGCCGACATATCAATATCAAGTTTACCCGATTTAATATCGGCAAGGATTTCCGAAAGACCGGCGACGATTTTTTCGCTTTCGCTTTTGTCGATAATTCCCGTTGCACCGAGCATTGTTGCGTGCGCAATTGAGCCTTTAATATCCTCCTCAAACATTCTTGAATCAAATGAGATTGAAGAGTTGAAATCATTTGTTTCCTTGGCAAGTTCCTTTTTGAATCTACCCTTCCAAAGCTGTGGCATAAATTTCTCCTATATGATAAGTATATTTAAAATAAGGGAGGATGATTTATCCTCCCTTGAAATCGGTTTTTAATTATTTATTGCTTTCTCTCTTTTGGTCGAGGAGTGCTTTAACCTTTGTTGAAAGACCGAAGAGGTTGATGAAGCCGGCCGCATCATACTGATTGTAAGCGCCGCCGTCATCGCCGAACGAAGCAATGTTTTCATCATAAAGTGTATACGGTGATGTGATGCCTGCGTTGATAATGTTGCCCTTGTAAAGTTTAAGCTTTACATCTCCTGTAACAGTCTTTTGTGTTTCGTCAACAAATGCAGCAAGTGCCTCGCGAAGCGGCGAGAACCACATTCCGTTGTAAACAAGCTCGCCGTATTTTTGAGCGACAATTCTCTTGTAGTGTTGAGTATCACGGTCAAGAGTAATCATTTCGAGAAGCTCGTGTGCTTTGTAAAGAATTGTGCCGCCCGGAGTTTCATAAACGCCGCGGCTCTTCATACCTACAAGACGGTTTTCAACAATGTCAAGAAGACCGATGCCGTTTTTGCCGCCGATTTCGTTGAGAGTTTCAACAATATCAAGAGCTTTCATTTCCTTGCCGTCGATAGCGGTAGGAACACCTTTTTCAAAATGAATTGTGATATATGTAGGCTCGTCGGGAGCTTTCTCCGGAGCGACACCGAGTTCGAGGAAGCCATCCTTCAAATACTGTGGCTCGTTTGCAGGGTCCTCAAGGTCAAGTCCCTCGTGTGAAAGGTGCCAAACATTTTTATCCTTTGAATAGTTTGTTTCACGGTTGATTTTAAGCGGAATATTGTGTGCCTCGGCATACTCGATTTCCTCCTCACGAGAGGTGATGTTCCACTCACGCCACGGAGCGATAATAGCCATTTCCGGAGCGAATGCTTTGAGTGCAAGTTCAAAACGAACTTGGTCGTTGCCCTTGCCTGTGCAACCGTGGCAAATAGCGTCAGCACCCTCTTTTTTGGCAATCTCTGCAAGGCCCTTTGCGATGCACGGACGAGCGTGTGATGTACCGAGAAGGTATTTTTCATAATCTGCGCCTGCCTTAAGGCATGGGAAAATATAATCCTCGACATATTCGTCCTTCAAATCAAGAACATAAAGCTTTGATGCGCCTGTTGCGATTGCCTTTTCTTCAAGGCCGTCAAGCTCTGTTCCCTGACCTACATCGCCGCTTACTGCGATAACTTCGCAGTTATTGTAGTTTTCCTTAAGCCAAGGAATGATGATTGAGGTATCAAGTCCGCCGGAATAAGCAAGGACTACCTTTTTAATATCTTTTTTATCCATAACAATATCTCCTTTTAATGCGTTTGCATTAACTTTATTTATCTTATGTTTCATATTATATCATTTGATATTATAATTGCAAGACCTTTTGAGTATTTTTTGTATTATTATGCAAATATTTGTGCCTTATTGCGCCATATTTGTATATATTTACATATAATTATGCATTTTTATGTATATTTTTGCATTTGAATTTGCATATTTCGCCATTTTTCGTACAGAATATAGTCAAAGTTAGCGAAATGTAAAATAACAGATAATATAACATATAATAATAGTTGACGGCGCAGATTTTAACAGTTATAATCTATTCAGCAGCCGAAAAAGCTGTGATAATATAATGTATATAATATAATACTGTTTAACGAGGGAATCGGTATGAGCTACAGAATAATTGCCGACAGTTGCTGTGACAAGACAAGTGAAATGTCGCAGTGGGGCAACATTACATTTGTTCCGCTGACACTTGAGCTCGGCGACTACACAATATTGGACGACGAAAATTTTGACCAACAGGACTATATCAACAAAACATTGGAGTTTAACGGTGTTGCAAAAACAGCCTGCCCGTCACCTGATGCTTGGGCAACAGCTATCGACTGCGACGAAGACGATTTGTATATAATCACCGTAACCGATAAGCTTTCCGGCACATACAACAGTGCGTTGCAGGGTGTTGAGCTTTATAATGACGAGCACCCTGAAAGCAAAAAAAACATCCATGTTTTCAACTCGCTTGCAACATCGGGATTAGAAACGCTTATTGCCGAGTATATCAAAAAGCTTGCAGACAGCGGCATGGATTTTGATGCCATTGTTGCAGACACCGAAGATTTCATAGTAAACCGCACTGCCCTTTATTTTTGCCTTGAATCGCTTGATGTACTCAAAAAAAACGGCAGAATGTTTGCCGTTGCCGCAAGTGTGCTTAAAAAACTGAGAATCAAAATGATTTTTGAGCGCACAACGCAGGGCAACATCACCCTTGCAGGACAGGACATTGCAATGAACAGGGCGCTTGTTAAAATGGCAAATTTGATTGTCGAAAGCCTCGACGGTGTTGACGCAAGCGACAAACGATTGATTATATCGCATGTTTGCTGTGAAGAGAGGGCAAAGCTCCTTGCCGACAAAATCGCCGCAAGTGTTAAGTTCGGCAGTGTTGATATTTTGAAATGCAGCGGTTTGAACTCAACATACGCAAGCAACGGCGGAATTATCGTATCATACACAAAATAAATGATTTTAAAGGGTTTGCAAGCACTGCAAACCTTTTTATTTAGATTATGAGAGAGATTGAAATTAAAGTGTTGCCAAAAGACAACGAAAAACAAATCCGCGATATTTTGCGTGATTTCGGCGTTTCGTCCTCCCTTTTGACAAAGCTTAAGCAAACCGAAAGCGGAATAACAAAAAACGGCGAGTTTACAAAAGCGATTGACACGGCAAACACCGGCGACACAATCAAAATCAAAATCGAAGAAAGCGGCTCGGCGGCAACGCCTGCAAAGCTCGATATAGAAATCGTCTAGGAGGACGAGGATATAATTGTTTTGAACAAGCCGCCGCTCGTTCCCGTTCACGAAAGCAGAAATCACCGTGGCGACACACTTGCAAATTTTGTATCGTATCACACCGGTGCAAGCACCGCTTTTCGTGCCGTCTATCGCCTCGACAGGGACACAAGCGGCATAGTTTTGGTTGCAAAACACGAATTGGCGGCGGCAAAGCTCGCAGGAAAAATCAAAAAGGACTATTATGCGGTTGTCGGCGGTAATGTTGAGCGTGACGGAACAATTGATGCACCGATTGCAAGGTGCGGCGACAGCATAATCAAGCGTAAGGTTGACGAAAACGGTGAAAGCGCAATAACGCATTATTTCATTGTAAAAAAAGGCGAAAACTCAACACTTTTGAAATTCAACCTTGAAACGGGGCGCACACATCAAATCAGGGTGCATATGCAAAGCATGGGGCATCCGCTTTTGGGCGATGCAATGTACGGCGGCGATTGCACAAAAATCACCCGTCAGGCACTGCACTGCAAAGACATATATTTTATTCATCCCGTGACGAATGAAAAAATGCATTTTTCAACGGAATTTCCAAACGATATGAAAGGGGTGATTTGATGCCTGCATTTTGCACGCACTATTTGTTTTTAAAAGAAACGCAAGACATTGTAAAAAAGCACGGCGACTTTGAATTTAATTTTGACGCCGCCGCAATCGGAACGCAGGGAGCCGATATTTTCTTTTTTCACCGAGTATTGCCTATTTCCATGTTTGGCGTGCCGAAAAACAAAATAGGCTCGCTCTTGCACAGAGCAAAACCCGAAAAAATTTTTGACGCATTTTGTGAGTATATTCCGCTGTCGCTCAATCCCGACATTGCAAAATCATACATTGCGGGATTTATTATGCACTACGCACTTGACAGAAACTGTCATCCGTATGTATATTATTTGCAGGACAAAATTTGCCAAAGCAAAAAAGCTATACACAAAAGCTCTGTTCACAATCAGATTGAAACAGCGGCAGACACATATCTTTTGACGGAACACGGCGGCGTTTTTGATGTATCACAATTTAATTCGGCAGACACGATAACCAACAAGATAGAGGTAATTGACGAAATATCGCACCTTTTGGCGTTTGTTGTGCCGAAAGTGACGGGAAAATTCATTGACGAAAAAGATGTCGCAACTGCAATCGCTGACACAAGACGAATGCAAAAAATTTTACAAGACAAACGCGGTGCTTTGCGCCCTGTTTGCGTGGCAATCGAAACGATTTTTGCGCCGATAATAAAATTTTTCAAATTTTCTTCGATGATAAAGCCGAGGGACTTGGAAAAAGCAAAAAAATATGTTAATATAAATAGGCTTAAATGGAAATCGCCGTTTGACAGCAAAATCAGAAACGAAAGTTTTGAGGATTTGTTTGAATTTTCAAAATTCGACTTTGATGTGCTGTATCGCGGGTTTATCCAAATGACACAGGGCAAACTGACGGCGTACACCGTAACACACAATATATCATTT
>ULPY01085844.1_pt1 | contig 11168 bp, 10 predicted proteins | sample 1953951 | NCBI WGS metagenome assembly ULPY01 (sample SAMEA4835641, study PRJEB28245) | human gut metagenome | biome: gut microbiome; material: fecal sample | place: Denmark | collected 2008
AATCCCGCTGCGTTTGTAGAAATAGACGATATTTTCGACGTTTCAGATACACCCCAGGCCAGCTGCTCCGGCAAAAAGCATTCCGGCCAGAGCAACGGACCTGTTTTATTTGCGCCGTCGCGGGCGGCGCACCGACTTTATTCTTTATTCTTTATTATTTATCTTTATTCTTTATTATTTATTACTTGGGAGAAATTGTGTGCAATAACTGGTCGCCCTGCACCGGGCCGACTGCCTTATTTTTTTCCCTCATCCCGCGACCACAACCACACTCCAAAGCATCCCGCTGCCCTGCACCAGCAGCATCACGGCTTCCACCGCAACGGCGGCCAGCACACACACAATGATGGGACACTTTTTCCATGCCAGACCACCTGCCACGGCAGCCCCCACAACCCCCAGCACCGGGTTGGCATCCACGCTAAACACACCGGGAAACACCAGCGCCGTCATGGCGGTATAGGGGATCAGCTGCAAAAAGTGTTCGACCCGCGCGCTCAGCCTGATGCGGCCCATCAAAAAGGCGGGCAGCACACGGGGCAGGTAGGTCACCAGAGTCATACCCAAAATCATCAGGTAGATATCACGGTTCTGCATGGCTGTTCTCCTCCCCTGCCGCATTGGGCGTTACAAAAAATGACCCCAGCGCCGCGCATCCCAGCGTGGAAAGGATCATTGACCAGCCGGAATCCAGCTGCACCACGTTGCACAGCACAGTGTTGCAGAGCGCCGTCAGCACAACCAGCGCGGCCAGGCGGCCGTTGCCGTGCAGGCCGGGCATCAGCAGGCCAATGAACATAGCATACAGCGAAATGCCCAGTGCCGCGGTGATCAGCGGCGGCAGCAGCCCGGTTGCAATGGCCCCCAGCCAGCTGCCCAGCGCCCAGGAAAGATAGGAGCAGAGCGCCATGGAGAAAAAGTACCGCGGCGTGCGCGGGGCGTTGGCCGTGGTGGTGTACACGGCAAAGGTTTCGTCCGTAACGCCAAAAGCGGCCAGCATACGCACCGGCAACCTGCCGCCCTGCATCTGGTTGAACACGCAGGTGCTCATGATGATATGCCGCAGGTTCAGGATAAATGTTGTCAGCACAATAGTCAGCACAGCAGCGCCCTGCGCCACCATACCAGCAGCCATCATCTCGCTGGCACCGCCGTATACGGTCAAGGACATCAACACCGTCTGCCAGGTGTTCAGGCCCGCCTGGCGCGCCATTACGCCATAGGCAATGCCCACCGGCACATACCCCAGCATAATGGGCACCGCGCTGCGGGTCCCGGCCAGCCACTCTTCTTTTTTGGTCATATTCCTTCCTCTTTTTCTACTGATCTGGTTGATTGCGCGAAATATGGTTTATTATAGCACTGCCCCCTGGCCGCAGCAAGTTTTTCTTGCCGTAAGAGATAGAATAGCGTATAATGTAAAAGAATATATTTTGTTTTTACCTTGTGTGCCCTTTGGCCATTCTTCTGCCGGGCACACCCACCTATAAATTTGATCGGGGGATCTTGCAAATGTCTGGTTTTATCCCGCTTTCCGTGCCGAACTTCGGCGAAAAAGAAGCAGCTTACGCTGCCGAGGCTATTACTTCCGGCTGGGTTTCCACCAGCGGTGCCAAAGTTAGCGAATTTGAGGAAGCACTGGCTGCTTATGTAGGCATGCCGCGCGCTGTTGCCGCCAACAGCGGCACCTCCTCGCTGCACCTGGCCGCAATGGCGGCGGGCATCCGCCGCGGGGATGAGGTGATTGTGCCCACCCTGACCTTTATTGCCGCTGTCAACCCGCTGACCCGCTATGTGGGCGCGGAACCGATCTTCATCGGCTGCAACGATACCCTTTGCATTGACCCGGACGCCGTGGAGGATTTTTGTGCCAACCACTGCACCCTGAAAGAGGACGGGCTGTACAATAACAAAACCGGTGCCCGCGTGCGCGCGCTGGGCGTGGTGCATGTGTTTGGCAATATGGCCGATATGCCCCGCCTGCTGGACATTGCCCGCCGCTACAAGCTGATTTTGATTGAGGACGCCACCGAAGCGCTTGGCACCCGCTACACCGCAGGCCCGCTGGCTGGCAAGGCCGCCGGCACCATGGGCGATATCGGCTGCTACAGCTTTAACGGCAACAAGATCATGACCACCGGCGCAGGCGGTTTTGTGGTTTCCAACCACGCCGATTGGGCCGAGCACGCCAAGCACCTTTCTACCCAGGCCAAGGCCGATATGCTGCAATTTCTGCATGATGAAGTCGGCTACAACTACCGCATGACCAACGTGCAGGCCTGCCTGGGCCTTGCCCAGCTGGAAAGGCTGGAGGGCTTTGTGGAGACCAAGAAAGCCCGCTACGACCAGTACAAAGCTGCTCTGGACGGCATACACGGCCTTCGTATTCTGCCGTTCAAAGAGGAATCTGACGGCGTGCGCTCCAACCACTGGTTCTACAGCCTGTACCTGAAAGATTCCGGCCTTGACCGCGATACCGTGATTGCCAAACTGCAGGAGCAGGGCATCCAGACCCGCCCGGTATGGGCCCTGATCAACGAGCAGGCCGACTACCCCAAAAACGAAGCGTACGCCCTGGAAAAAGCCCAGGACTACCGCAAGTACATCGTCAACCTGCCCTGCTCCACCAACCTGACCGAACAAGACTGCGAACGCGTGATTGCGGCAGTTAAGAACCTGTAATTTGAGTTAGGAGGGAGGAGCTAGAAGTTAGGAGTTATTGGTGTGCGCTGCCGCGCGCAATTTTGGATATTAAGTCTTTCACCTTTTTCAAAATTTGCGGCGTAAGCCGCACTTTCAACTCCTAACTCCTACTTCCTAACTCCTACCTTTCCCAAGGGGGTATTTTACCTGAAAGTCGAAGAACTTTTTATTTCGGAGTCCTGCACGGTGCTGGATACGATGAAAAAGCTGGATGAAACGGGCCAGCGCATCCTGTTTATTGCGCCGGAGGGCAAGCTGAAGGCCGTTGTGACAGATGGGGATATCCGCAAGTGTATCCTGCGTGGCGGCGCGCTCAGCGCCCCGCTGACCCAGGCTGCCAATTATCACCCCCACAGCCTGCCGGTGTCCGAGCGCGGCCGCGCCCGCGCCGAGCTGCAGCGCCTTGGCATTGATGCCCTGCCCATTCTGGACAAGCACGGCGTCATCACCGATATTGTGTTTGCGGGCGGCGTGGATGTGGACAACCGCAAAAAGGTGGATATCCCCGTTGTGATGATGGCGGGCGGCCTTGGCACGCGGCTGTACCCCTACACCAAAATTCTGCCCAAGCCGCTGATTCCGGTGGGGGAACAGCCCATTGCCGAGCTGATTTTTTCCCGCTTCCGGGATTTTGGCTGCCGCCATATGACGATGATTGTCAACTACAAGCGCGGCATGATCAAGAGCTACTTTGCCGACCTGGAAAAAGACTATACCGTTGACTTTATTGACGAAGATGTGTTCATGGGCACCGGCGGCGGGCTCTGCCTGCTGAAAGGGCGGATGGATTCCCCGTTTTTCTTTACCAACTGTGATACCCTACTGGATCTGGATTACGGCGACCTGTACCAGTACCACAAAGCCCACGGCAACCTGGTTACCATGGTATGCGCGTTCAAGCACTATGTAGTGCCTTACGGTGTTGTTGAACTGGGCGAAGACGGCGGCATTGCCGCCATGCGGGAAAAGCCGGAGCTGAACTTTTTGACCAACACCGGCGTTTACGTTGTGGAGCCGCGCGTGGTGGAAGAGATGAAGATGGGCGAAGTGATCGGCTTCCCTGATGTGATCGACCGCTACCGCGCCGCCGGTGAAAAAGTAGGCATCTACCCCATCAACGAAAGCTCCTGGATGGACATGGGCCAGATGGAAGAGCTGGAAAAGATGAGAAGAAAGCTGGAACAACAGAGCTGAGTTAGGAGTTAGGAGTAATTTATGCCTGTAACGATCATTGCTGAAGCCGGGGTAAACCACAACGGCGATTTGGAAACCGCCAAGCGGATGGCTTATGTGGCTAAGGAATGCGGTGCAGATATTGTAAAATACCAGACCGCTGTGCCGGAGCTTGTGGTGAGCAGGTTCGCCGAAAAAGCCGAATACCAGAAACAGACCACCGATGCCGCCGAAAGCCAGCTGGAGATGATTCGCAAGCTGCATTTTTCGTTTGAGGGCCACCGGGAACTGAAAGAATACTGCGATTCCATTGGCATCCAGTATCTTTCCGCGCCGTTTGATATCCCCAGTGTGCGGTTTTTGGGCACACTGGGCATGCCGCTCATTAAAATTCCGTCCGGCGAGATCACCAACCTGCCCTATCTGGAAGAGATCGGCAAGCTGCACACCCCGGCGCTGCTTTCCACCGGCATGTGCAACTTAAGCGAGATCACCGACGCCCTTGGCATCCTGGACGACAACGGCTGCCCGGAAGTGACCATTCTGCACTGCAACACCCAGTACCCGACTCCCTATGAGGATGCCAACCTTACCGCCATGCTGGAGCTTTTTGACCAGTTCGGCCTGCCGGTCGGGCTTTCGGACCACACGCCGGGCTGGGAATGCGATGTTGCTGCCACGGTACTTGGTGCGCAGGTGATTGAAAAGCACTTTACGCTGGATAAATCCTGGCCCGGACCGGACCAAAAAGCCAGCCTGGATCCGACCGAGTTCAAGGCCATGGTACAGGCCGTGCGCCATGTGGAAGCCGCCCTTGGCGACGGCCACAAGCACCTGACCGCCAGCGAAGCCCCCAACAAGGCCATTGCCCGCAAGAGCATTGTGGCCGCGCGGCCCATCAAGGCAGGCGAAGTGTTCACCGCCGAAAACTTGCTGACCAAGCGCCCCGGCGATGGTATTTCCCCCATGCTGTGGTACACCGTCCTTGGCCAGACCGCCAAGCGCGACTTTGCCGAAGACGAAAAGATCGAGCTGTGATTTTTACGGGGGTTCTCCGGCCTTTTTGCAAAAAGGCCTCGGCGAAAAACTCTGAATAGAAATAATAGAATTGGGACTTCATCGTAATATCCGTGGGATGGTTCCCTCTTAGCCGCTTTGATGCATTTTAAGCAGCAATATTGGGCAGGGTTTATTCCGTGATTTTTTATGCACGCAATAAGGAACCACCCCTCAGGCCGCATTGCGCCCAGCTCCCCTCCAGGGGAACCAATACAAAGTTAAGGCAACACCGCACAATTCCCGCCTGACGGCTTAAGCACCGCTCCGGCGGCTGCGGCACGGCATCTGCGTTGCCAAAATGCTCGATAATGTCGGGTTGCGGTACCCGCATCGTACATCGGGGACAAAAGCCCCTCGCACTCTGCGACCGCTGCCCCTGCTTCGGTTCGCTGTTTCCGCCACTGGCGGCGCTCACCTTTGCAGCATCCAGTATTATCTGCGCTTTTGGCTTAGCATCTGCCGCACCTCGCTCGCCGTATCGGCACTTAGAATTATGCGGTATTGCCTTAACTCCTCCCTCCTAACTTCTAACTATTATGAAAAACATCACCATCATCACCTCCACCCGTGCGGAATATGGGCTGCTGCGGCCGGTTATCCAAAAGGTTGCGGCGGCACAGGACCTGCAATTACAGCTGGTTGTTACCGGGGCACATCTCTGTGCCCGGTTTGGCAATACAGTGCAGGAAATTGAGGCTGACGGCCTGCCCATTGCGGTCCGCCTACCGATTTTTGAAGAAGAGAACCCCAACGAACCGGTGGCCCTTACCATTGCACGCACCATCACGGTATTTGACGGCTATTTTGCCGCCTACCGCCCGGATGCGGTGCTGCTTCTGGGCGACCGCTTTGAAATTTTTGCGGTGGCTACAGCGGCTGCGGCACGGCATATCCCCATTGCGCATATTTCCGGCGGGGATGTAACCCTTGGCGCGGCGGATGAATACTACCGCCACTGCATCACCAAAATGGCGGCGCTGCACTTCCCCAGCTGTGCCGAAAGCGCGGCCCGGCTGGTGCGCATGGGCGAAGCCCCCGAAACCGTGTTCTGCGTGGGCGGCCTGGGCGATGAAAACATCCGCACCCTGCCCAAAATGACGCGGCAGGAATTGTGCGCTTCCACCGGCTTTGGCCTGATGCAGCCTTTTGCCATCGTGACCTACCACCCCGAAACTTCCGCCGCGGCGGGCGATCCTGCCGCGCAGGCGGATGCCCTGTGCGCCGCAATGGAAGCGGTTCCCGGCGTGTTCTGGCTGATCACCGGTTCCAACGCGGATGCCGGCGGCGCTGTGTGCACCGCCAAAATGCAGGCGTTTGCCGCCGCCCACCCGCAGCGTGCCGGGTTCATCAACAGCCTGGGGCTCAAGCGGTATCTTTCCGCCATGCAGTGCGCTGCGCTGGTGGTGGGCAATTCCAGTTCCGGCGTGGTGGAAACGCCCACGTTCGGTGTGCCGACCGTCAACATCGGCAGCCGCCAGGCCGGGCGCATCATCTGCCAGAACGTGCTGTGCTGTGCTGCCGCTGCCCCCGCAATCGAGGCTGCCCTGCGCCGTGCCCTGACCCCGGAATTTTCCGCCGTGGCCCACGCCGCACAAAGCCCCTATAACGGCGGCGATACCAGCGGCAAGATCTGCCGGGTTCTGGCCCAATTTGACTTTGCCAAACCCAAAACGTTTTATGACGGCCCCGTGCCGGAATTTAACCCCAAAAGGAGCATCTCCCTATGAAAATTCTGATCGTTGGTCTGGGCAGCATGGGCAAGCGCCGTGCCCGCCTGACCAAAGGCATTGATTCCAGCATCCGCATTGCGGGTGTCGATACGGCGGAATCCCGCCGGGCGGAAGCCACCGACCTTGGCCTGATCGACGCCGCTTACCCCAGCATCGCTGAAGCCGTTGCCGCCGAAGCCCCGGACGCCGCCCTTGTTTGCACCGCTCCCCTGACCCACGCGGCCATCATCAGCGAGCTGCTGGACAACAGCCTGCCGGTATTTACCGAGCTGAATCTGGTTGCTGACGGCTATGAGGAAAACATGGCAAAAGCGAAAGAAAAAGGCGTGCTGCTGTTTCTTTCTTCCACCATGCTTTACCGGCGCGAAACTCAGTACATCAAGCAGCAGGTGGCTGCATTCGGCAAGCCGGTGCATTATATTTACCATATTGGCCAGTACCTGCCGGATTGGCACCCGTGGGAAAACTACAAAAACTTTTTTGTGGGCAACGCCCGCACCGGCGGCGTGCGCGAGATTTTTGGCATTGACCTGCCCTGGCTGCTGGATGCCTTTGGCGATGTGACCCATGTGACCGTGCAGGAGGACAGCATCAGCGACCTTGGGCTGCCCTATCCTGATTGCGTTACCCTGCTGCTGCGCCATGCTTCCGGCGCGCAGGGTGTGCTGGCAGCAGATGTGGTAAGCCCCAAGGCGGTGCGCAACTTTGAATGCTTTGGCGATGGTCTGCACCTATTCTGGGAGGGCAACCCCAAAGCGCTGTATGAGTTCAAGAACGGTGACAAACAGTTTGTGGACACCTACACCAGCTTTGAGCATGACAACCGCTACAGTGACAACATTGTAGAGAACGCCTATGTGGATGAGCTGACCAACTTTTTTGCCTGCCTGCGCGGCGAAGAAACGTCCCGCTGGAGCTTTGAACAAGATTTGGCCGCCATCCGCATTATGGATAAAACCTGAAAATCAGTTAGGAGGTAGGAGGTAGAAGTTAGGAGTTGAATGTGCGGCTTGCGCCGCGATTTTGAAATAAGGCAAAACCTGATATTCAAAGGCAACACCGCACAATTCCCGCCTTGCGGCTTAAGCACCGCTCCGGCAGCTGCGGCACGGCATCTGCGTTGCCAAAATGCTCGATAATACACAAAGTATTATCTGCGCTTTTGGCTTAGCATCTGCCGCACCTCGCTCGCCGTATCGGCACTTAGAATTATGCGGTATTGCCCAAAATATGCGCGGATGCGCACACCAATAACTCCTAACTCCTCACTCCTACCTCCTAAACTTAAAAGGGGGTCACCATGCTTACTGCCCTGTTTATCGGTCTGGGATCTATCGGGACCCGGCATTTGAAAAATCTGACGGCGATCTGCGCACAGCGCGGGCTGGCGCTGCGGGCGGATGCGCTGCGCAGTGATTTAGCCCGCCCGCTGCGCCCCGGCGCGGCAGAACTGCTGCACAGCCAGTTCACCACCTTGCAGGATTCCGCCGCCTTGCCGCACTACGATTTGGCGTTTATCACCAACCCCACCAGCCTGCACGCGCAGGCATTGGAGGAAATTCGCGGCCTGGCAGACGCGCTGTTTATCGAAAAGCCCATTGTTTCCGCCGAGCAGACGAATATAGACCTTGCCACCCTGCTGCCCGCCGGGCAGAAAGCCTATGTGGCTGCACCCATGCGCTGGTGCGGCACCATGCTGGCGCTGAAAAATCACCTGCCCGGCCTGCGCCCCTACAGTGCGCGGGTGATCTGTTCCTCCTACCTGCCGGACTGGCGGCCGGGGGTGGATTACCGCACGGTGTACAGTGCCCACAAGGCCCTGGGCGGCGGCGTGACCATCGACCTGATCCATGAATGGGATTACCTGGTCGATCTCTTCGGCGTGCCGGAAACAATTTGTAATATACGCGGAAAATATTCCGATTTGGAAATCGATTCTGACGACCTTTCCATCTATATTGCCCAATATCCCACCCTGCTGGCGGAAGTGCACCTGGATTACTTTGGCCGCACCTACCGCCGCTCCATTGAGCTGTTCTGCAAGGATGGCAGCTGCGTGGCGGATTTTGGCGCCGGAACGCTGACCCTGCCCAACGGTGCGGTGGAACACTATGAGGAGGACGTCAACGAGCGCTACCTGCGCGAGATGAATTATTTCCTTGACTATGCCGCCGGGGAGGAAACCGAGAGCCTGAACCCGCCCGCCACGGCACTGCAAGTATTAAAACTGACATTGGGGGAACAACAATGAACCGTCTGTTGATCACCATCTGCGGCCGTGCAGGCAGCAAGGGCTTTAAGAACAAAAACCTCAAAACCTTCTGCGGCCACCCGCTGGTGTATTATTCGCTCAGCGCCGCCGAGCTGTTTATCAAAAAGCATCCCGAACTGCACATTGACATTGCCCTAAACACCGACAGCCCGGAGCTGGCCGAATTGGTTACCGCCAAGTACCCGGAAGTCATCTTCCTGCCGCGCGGCGAGGAACTGGGCGGCGACCGCGTGCCTAAGATGGCTGTCTATCAGGACAGTCTGCACCGCATGGAGGAACGCACCGGCCAGCCGTATGACTGGTACATGGACCTGGACATCACCAGCCCCCTGCGCACCGAATCGGACATCGAAAACGCCTTCGCCAAAAAACAGAGCCGCGATGATCTGGATCTGGTGTTCAGCGTGTGCGAAGCCCGCCGCAATCCCTGGTTCAATATGGTCAAAACTGTGGACGACCATGTTGAACAGGTCTGCAAAAGTGAGTTCACCGGCCGCCAGCAGGCTCCGGATGTGTATGATGTAAACGCTTCCATCTATGTCTTCAAGCGGGATTTCCTCGCCACCAACACGGACGGCATGCTGTGGCGCGGCAAGATCGGCATCAGCGTGATGATGGATACCGGAATTATTGATATCGACTCGGAGCACGACTACCTGTTGATGGAAGCCATTGCCCAGCACCTGTATGCCCATTACCCGAAGTTTGCCGCTGTGCAGGAGAACATTCGTGACTGACCTGGCGTTCAATCTGATCATGGACTGCGGCCAAGCTATGCTGGCCAATGGCGGCGAGGTGTTCCGCGCGCAGGACACCATGGAGATCATGGCCCGCAGCTTCGGCATTGTGGATTTCCATGTTTATGTGCTGACCAACGGCATTTTTGCTTCCGCCCAAAACGGAACGGTCAGCGCCGTGCGGCATGTTCCGGTGGTTTCCACCAACCTGGGCCATGTGGAGGCCATCAACGCCATTTCCCGCCGTGTGGCGGATGGCGAACTGGACCTGAACAGCGCCCAGCTGGAATTTGAGCGGATGAAGCGGATGCCCACCCTCTCCCCACTGTACAACTGTGCAGCAGGCACCATGGGGGCCGGCTGCTTTGCCATGCTGTTTGGCGGCGGCCTGCCGGAAATGCTGGTGGGTGCGCTGGGCGGGCTGCTGGCCTCCGCCAGTTCCTGCGCGCTCAGCAAGCACCATATCAGCCGCATTTTCCGCGATATGCTTTCCGCCATTGCCGGCACGCTGACCGCTTTGATTGCCCAGCTGGTCTACCCGGCCCTGCAGGTCAACTTTGCCATCATCGGCGCGTTGATGGTGCTGACCCCCGGCGTTGCCTTAACTATGGGCATCCGTGATATCATCAACAGCGATTATCTTTCCGGCACCATCCGGCTTGTGGATGCCCTGCTGGTTGCGGGATGCCTGGCTGTCGGCGTCACTCTGGGGTATACCTTATTAAGCACAGTAACGGGGGTGGTATGGTGAGTGCTGCTCCTGTCTGGTTTAGCATGCTGGTTCAGTTTGTTGTTGCCATGGTTGCAACCATCTCGTTCGGCATCACCTTTCAGGTGGGCCGCCGCCATTACTGGACCTGCGGTTTTGTGGGGGCCGTTGGCTGGACGATCTACATTGCCTGCACTACCCTTGGCGGTATGACCGCCCCCATGGCCACACTGATTGCCACACTGCCGCTGGCCGCGCTTTCCCGCTTTTTTGCCATCCGGCACAAGGCCCCCATCACGGTATTTCTGCTGACCGGCATTTTTCCCCTGGTGCCCGGCGCGGGCATTTATTACACGGCTTACTATTTTTTGCGCAACGACCGCGCCCTGTGCACCAGCAAAGGCATTGAAACCTTAAAAGTTGCCGTTGCCCTGGCCCTTGGCATTGCCATCGTATGCTCCATCCCCCTGCCCAAGCGCCACGCCGCCAATAGGCAGGCAAAATAAAAAATATGAAGCCCGGCGCTTCTTTGATATGCTACCCCTAGAGTAGACAGAGAAAAAACTCTGAAAGCTCTGGGGGTATTTTCATGTCAAGGATACAACCAAAAACACAGCGTTCCATTATCGCGCAGAAAAGCACCTGCGCACCGTCTGGTTCGATTCCTCGCTCGGGATACACAAAAAAACACTCCAGCATAAGCTGGAGTGTTTCTGATGACACACGCGGGAATCTCCCGCGGGCTAAAAAACAGTCCACTGGACTGTTTTTTGTGCGCTGCGGCG
>ULPY01008154.1_pt1 | contig 11127 bp, 9 predicted proteins | sample 1953951 | NCBI WGS metagenome assembly ULPY01 (sample SAMEA4835641, study PRJEB28245) | human gut metagenome | biome: gut microbiome; material: fecal sample | place: Denmark | collected 2008
AGAGGACAAGCATATACATTTCCGTGGTTGTGGCGGCAGTGCTTGTCACAGCATTTCCGGTGATGATCTGTGGAAAGCATGTGGTGTGGTTGTGGCACTTCTGGCGCAGTGACCGGAATGACAGGCTGATCCTTGTTTATCAGAGGAGGTTGAAGCATATTGCCGTAAGGCATCCTTCCTTAACAGAAAATAAAAATTATAAAGATCAGTTAAATTGGCTTGTCAGGCATGGATATTGGCAGGCGGATGTGGTAAGATTGGAAAAGGCTGTTTCTATTTTGGAAAAAGCCGGCTTTTCAAAGCAGACCGTGAGCAGTCAGGAGTATAAGCTGATCCGGTCAGGTTTTTGCAGAAATAATAAAAGCGCCGGGGCAGATGCCGGCAGGAAGTGAGGTTGATAATGAATCAGGAAAATACAGAATTATTCTTTGGTGATGAGCAGGATGTTATCCTTACACTTGAGGTGGAGGATGGCACTGAGATCAAGGTGACTCCGCTTGCAAGCTTTGAGATTGAGGAGCTTGGAACAGAGTATGTCATTGCAGCTGAATTGGAGGACGATGAGGAGACGATGACCGGTGAGGTTCAGATTCTGAAGTATGAGGAGGATGAGAACGGAGAAGCAGCCATGTCATCCATCGAGGACGAGGAGGAGCTGGAGCTTGCTGCAGATGCATGCCGCCAGATCATAAAGAGCGGCGCAATTGAAGGCTTTGAGATCGAAGTCGATGAGGATGATGAGGATTCTGAGGAGTACAATGAGGATTATCTGAGTGACATTAAAAACATGATCCCGGGCATTTCCATTGAACAGGAAGAGTAGTAAGGATGCCGCCTGCGTCATATTTTGACAATCAAATCGAAATGTACTATAATTTCACATAGTTTTTTACAAAAGAAAGCAGGATGACAGGTTCTGTTGGGTGAGGAAGGGTATACGATGGAGAAAAAGAGACTGCTGTTGGTGGATGATGATCAGGTGGCGCGCGAATTGATCGAGGAGTTTATGCAGTACGACTGTGACTGCATTTCCACACAGAATGGAGTGGAGGGATTTTCCTATCTTGAGAGAAACCCGGGACAGATCGATTTGATCGTGACGGATCTGGTCATGTTGGTGATGGATGGCTTTGAACTGATCCGGCGTGCACAGGAGCATCCTCTCAATAAGAATATCCCGATTTTAGTCATCGCCTCATCGGATCGTCAGGAGGATATCAGGAAGGCGTTTATGCTTGGTGCGGACGATGTTATCTTGAAACCGCTAGAGGCGGACATCGTGAAGAAACGTGTGAATAACATGTTTGATATCGCCGATTCCAGAGGCATTCACAATGTGATGAAGGATCTTGTAAGGATCGAGATTGAAGAGAACATCGAAAGCCTCGGAATCTGTCCGTGTCCCCTGTGCAGACGTGATCTGATGACGCTTGCGCTGAATAATGTGCCACCGAAGTATGTCAATACCGAGAAGGGGGCGATCATGTCGAAGGTGGGAAGCATGAGCAGCACAGAGCGTATCAAGCTTCTGGCGGAGATTGCCCGCTATGCGGAGATGGTTCGGGATTATCCGCGGCATGCTCCGGTGCAGAGTGACATTGCGCAGTAGAGTGGTTATGTGATGTAGATAAGGGGATGGATCCCTTACAATAAAATACGGCACTGACAAGTGTCTTTTAATGGAGGCAGAAATGAAAGTATCTAAGTTGGTAGGTTCACGGTTTAAAGAAAGACCGGCGGATTGTGTGATCGACAGCCATGCACTGATGGTGCGCGGCGGTTATATGAAGTATGTGGGAAATGGTATTTTTTCAGAGTTTCCGACACTGAGAAGGATTACCGCAAAGATTGAGAATATCATCCGGAGCGAGATGGATGCGATTGACGGACAGGAGGTTTTATTCCCGGTTGTTCTTCCTGCTGATCTGTGGGAGGAGTCCGGAAGATATGAGAGCGTAGGAAGTGAGCTTCTTCGTTTTACGGACCGCAATAATGCAAAGCATGTCCTTGGTATGACACATGAGGAGGCAGCTGTTCATCTGGTTCGCGAATATGCGCAGACTTATACAAAGTATCCGTTTATGATCTATCAGTTCCAGAGAAAGTTTCGTGATGAGGCAAGACCTCGTGCCGGAATGATTCGCGTACGTGAGTTTACTATGAAGGATGCTTATTCATTCCATACATCACAGGAGGATCTGGAGCGTTATTATGATATCGCTTATAAGGCATATAACCGCATCTTCCAGAAAGCCGGTATCCCTGAGGTTGTTACTGTGGCATCCGATTCCGGCATGATGGGAGGAAGTCTTTCTCATGAGTATATGCTTCTGACACCGGTTGGAGAGGATTCCATCGTACTTTGTACCGAGTGTGATTACCGTGCAAATATGGAGGCTGCCAAGACGATCGTTGAGAATAAGCCGGGTCAGGCAGAGGAGCTTGAATGCATCGAGACACCGGACTGCAAGACGATCGAGGATGTATGTGCATTCTTAAAGAGTGATGTGGAGACATCCTGCAAGGCAGTTGTATATCAGAAGAACTCTGACGATACCTATGTGGTTGCATTTGTCAGAGGAGATTATGAGATCAACGAGACAAAGCTTCGTAACCTTGTCGGTGAGGAGATCCATGCGGCAGATATCACAGACGACTGTGGACTGGTTGCCGGTTATATCGGACCATATCAGATCACAGACAAGGCAGAGGTATATATCGATGTGTCCTTAAAGGGTATTGAGTCCATGATTGCCGGTGCCAATAAGGAGGGCTATCATTATAAAGGTTTAAACCTTGCGCGTGAGCTTGGAGAGGTAACATACCATGATATTTCCAAGATACGTGAGGGTGGTATCTGTCCTTGCTGCGGAAAGTCTTCGATCACGATCAAGCGTGGTATTGAGGTTGGTAATATTTTCCAGCTTGGTACAAAGTATACTAAGTCTATGAATATGCAGTATACAGACGAGAATGGTGAACTTCAGTATCCGATCATGGGCTGCTATGGTATCGGTGTCGGTCGTCTGGCAGCATCCATTTGTGAGGCAAAGCATGACGATTACGGTCCGATCTGGCCGATCTCTATTGCTCCATGGGAAGTGGAGGTATGTTGTCTTCGTGTGGATGATGAGGAGACGAAGAAGGTTTCTGATGAAATGTATCAGAAGTTGACAGACGCAGGCGTGGATGTGATCTACGATGACCGTGATGTACGTCCGGGCGCAATGTTCTCCGATGCCGATCTGATCGGTGCACCGATCCGTGTTGTTGTCAGCCCGAGAAACTTAAAGGAGTCCTGCATTGAGCTTGCAACAAGAGATAAGTCTTACAAGGAGATGGTTCCGGTTGAGGAGGCATTCGATGCAGTGCTTCGTCTGAAACAGAAGCTGTTTGATGACATTAATGCAAAGGTAGAAGCATACGAATAAAAAAGCTGTCATCGGAAGGCGAATAGAACGATAAGGATAGTTGTTTTGCTGTGCGAAGGCGCGGTGGAACAACTATTCGCATTTTATTGGGGGTTAGATATGATTAACTTGATCGCAAAGCACTGGATCGTCAACTACAAAGAATATCAGGACAGGGTCGTACGGCAGAAGTATGGTATTTTGTGCGGCATTGTCGGGATCTGTCTGAACATCTGTCTGTTTGCGTGGAAGCTCTTAGCAGGATGGCTGAGTCAGTCGATCGCAATTACGGCTGATGCGTTTAACAACTTGTCGGATGCGGGCTCGTCCCTGATCCTTTTGTTTGGGTTCCGGCTTGCGGGGCAGAAGCCGGATTCGGAGCATCCCTTCGGGCACGGCAGACTGGAATATGTGGCAGGACTGATCGTTTCTATGATCATTATACTGATGGCGGTGGAGCTGATGCGTACCTCGGCCGGCAAGATTCTGCATCCGGAGGAGGTCTCATGGCATGTATGGACACTTGTGGTGCTGATCGTTTCAATTCTTGTGAAAATGTATATGTTTCTTTATAACCGCACCATTGGCAATAAGATCGCAAGTGCCGCGATGAGAGCAACGGCATTGGACAGCATCAGCGATGCAGTGGCAACCTTCGTGGTACTGCTATCCACCATTATTTCTCATTTTACAGGTCTTCAGATCGATGGCTGCTGTGGTCTTTTGGTTGGGCTGTTTATTCTCTATGCGGGGATCAGTGCGGCAAAGGATACGATCAATCCGCTTTTGGGACAACCGGCAGAGGAGTGCTTTGTGGAGAAGGTGCATGAGATTGTTCTTTCACACAAGGAGATCCTTGGAATGCATGATCTGGTGGTACATAATTACGGACCGGGGCGTATCATGCTTTCCCTGCATGCGGAGGTGCCGGTGGACGGAAGTCTTGCCGAGCTGCATGAGGTGGTCGATGAGGTGGAGCATCAGCTTTCGGATCAGCTGGGCTGTTCTGCTGTGATCCATATGGATCCGATCTGGGCGAGTGATGAGGAGTCTCTGACCATGAAAAAGGAGATGGAGGAAGATTTAAAGCTGATGGATCCGGGACTTTCGCTGCATGATTTCAGAATGGTGCGGTGTACCGGACATATAAGACTGTTTTTTGATATTCAGGAGCCGTACTCCTGCCGGATTGACGAGAAGGAGTTAATTGAGCGGCTTCAAAGGCATGTGAAGGAGAATCATCCGGGCGTGGAGCTTGTGATCTGTGTGGACCGTACTGCATAGAAAATTTCATTTCGGGAAAAAAACTTCAAAGATTTACAGAAATCAGCTTTTGTGATATGATTAAAAGAGTTTTGTCAGGTTTGACCTGGTTGTATTAAGAGAATGGAGGCAATTAAATTATGGGAATGACAATGACGCAGAAGATTTTAGCGGCACATGCAGGATTGGAGTCTGTTCAGGCGGGACAGCTTATCATGGCAGATCTTGATCTCGTTCTTGCTAACGATATTACCGGCCCGGTAGCGATTCACGAGGTTGAAAAGCTCAACAAGAAGACAGTATTTGATAAAGATAAAATTGCCCTTGTTCCGGATCACTTTACACCAAATAAAGATATCAAGTCTGCGGAGCACTGCAAGTGTGTCCGTGAATATGCCAAGGCGCATGATATTACGAATTATTTTGAGGTAGGACAGATGGGTATCGAGCATGCGCTTGTTCCGGAGAAAGGACTGATCGTAGCGGGAGATGTCTGCATCGGTGCAGATTCCCACACATGTACATACGGGGCACTGGGTGCATTCTCTACAGGTGTAGGAAGTACAGATATGGGCTGTGGTATGATCACCGGACAGGCATGGTTCAAGGTTCCTTCTGCAATCAGAATCGAGCTGACCGGCAAGCTTTCCAAGTGGGTCAGCGGTAAGGACGTGATCCTTCACATCATCGGTATGATCGGTGTGGATGGTGCACTGTATCGTTCTATGGAGTTTGCGGGAGACGGTGTTGCAAGCCTTTCCATGGATGACCGTTTCTCTATTGCCAATATGGCGATCGAGGCAGGTGCCAAGAATGGTATTTTCCCGGTAGATGAGCAGACTATCGCTTATATGAAGGAGCATTCTACAAAGGAATATAAAGTATTTGAGGCAGATGAGGATGCCGAGTACGATGAGGTGATCAAGATCGACTTAAGCACCTTAAAGCCAACGGTTGCATTTCCGCATCTTCCGGAGAATACCAAGACGGTTGATGAGGCTGGAGACGTTACGATCGATCAGGTTGTCATCGGTTCCTGTACAAACGGACGTATTTCAGATCTGAGAGAGGCTGCAAGCGTATTAAAGGACCGCAAGGTGGCAGACGGTATCCGTGCGATCGTGATCCCGGCAACACAGAGCATTTATATGCAGGCAATCGAGGAAGGTCTTGTACAGACATTTATCGAGGCTGGAGCAGTGGTAAGTACACCGACATGCGGACCTTGTCTCGGCGGTCACATGGGCTGTCTGGCAAAGGGCGAGCGCGCTGTTTCCACGACGAACCGTAACTTTGTGGGACGTATGGGACATGTAGAGTCTGAGGTATACCTTGCAAGCCCGGCAGTTGCTGCGGCAAGTGCAGTTACCGGTAAAATTTCCCAGCCATCTGATCTGGGTCTGTAGAATAGAGAATGGAGGATTAACTATGAAAGCATGTGGTACAGTTCATAAATATGGAGATAATGTAGATACAGACGTAATCATTCCTGCACGTTATCTGAATTCATCAGATCCGGCAGAGTTAGCCAAAAGCTGTATGGAGGATATCGATCCGGACTTCGTTAACAGAGTAAAGAAGGGGGATATCATGGTAGCCAACAAGAACTTTGGATGCGGTTCATCCAGAGAGCATGCACCGATCGCGATCAAGGCTTCCGGGATCAGCTGCGTTATTGCAGAGACATTTGCGCGTATCTTTTACAGAAATGCCATTAACATCGGACTTCCGATCATCGAGTGTCCGGAGGCGGCGAAGGAGATCGAGGCAGGAGATACGGTTGAGATCGATTTTGACAGCGGTGTGATCGTGGACAAGACAAAAGGAACACAGTATCAGGGTCAGGCATTCCCTCCGTTCATGCAGAAGATCATCAAGGCAGAGGGATTAGTGAATTATATCAACAGCAATTATACAGAGTAATCTGGGATAAGGAGAGTAAACATGGTATTTGGAGTGATTCTTGCCGGCGGTGTCGGCAGCCGCATGGGAAATGTTGAGAAGCCGAAGCAGTTTTTGAAGATTGGAGGAAAGCCGATCCTCATTCACACGGTAGAAAAATTTTTGATGCATGATTCGTTTCAGGAGCTGATTGTTCTGACTCCGATGGAGTGGATCGAGCATACCAAGAACCTTCTGAAAAAGTATCTTGGAGAAGCAGGAGCAGCTGTCAAGGTGTTACGGGGAGGTTCTACACGTAATGAGACGATCATGAATTCCATTGCTTATATTGAGGAAAACTATGGACTGGATGATGATACACTGATCGTAACACACGATTCGGTTCGTCCGTTCCTGACATATCGTATCATCGAGGAGAATATCAAGTATGGTCTTCAGTACGGTGCCTGTGATACGGTAATCCCGGCAACGGATACGATTGTACACAGCGAGGACGGAAAGGTGATCACCTCTGTTCCGGATCGTTCCAAGATGTATCAGGGACAGACTCCACAGACTTTTGGCGCCAAGAAGCTCAAGGAGTTATATCTGTCACTGACCGAGGAGGAGAAGGAGATCCTTACCGACGCGTCCAAGATCTTTGTGATCAAGGGAGAGCAGGTTTATCTTGTCGAGGGAGAGGTATATAATACCAAGATCACATATCCATATGATCTGAGAGTTGCAGAATCATTGCTGAATGATCCGAAGAACGGAAAGTAAATGAACAGGAAATAGTTTGTGCCGAAGGGCAGAAAGGATTTTTATGTTAAATACGATATATCGTTTAGTGGCACCCCGTAGATTTGAGATTGCATTTCAGGATATCAGTCTGCAGGGAGATGAAGTAATCGTCAGACCGACACATTTGTCGATCTGTCATGCAGATCAGCGCTATTATCAGGGCGCAAGACCGGCAGAGGTACTCGCTAAGAAGCTTCCGATGGCTTTAATCCATGAAGGAATCGGAGATGTTGTATACGACCCGCAGGGGATCTTTAAGCCGGGGGACAGCGTGATCATGATCCCCAACACACCGGTAGAGAAGGATGACGTGATCGCAGAGAATTATCTGCGTTCCAGCAAGTTCCGTGCCAGTGGCTTCGATGGCTTTATGCAGGAGCATGTCGTTCTGACACACGACAGGGTTGTGGCACTCGATCCGTCGATCGACAAGGTGATCGCCGCATTTACAGAGCTGGTATCCGTCAGCATGCATGCGGTACTCCGTTTTGATCGTTTCGCACATAAGCGCCGTAACATAGTCGGTATCTGGGGCGATGGTAACCTTGGCTATATCACATCTGTGTTATTTAAGGCAACCTTTCCGGATACAAAGCTTTATATTTTCGGCGTAAGTGAGGAGAAGATGTCCTCCTTTACATTTGCGGATGCAACCTTCAATGTCAATGACATTCCGAAGGACATGCTCGTAGACCATGCCTTTGAGTGCGTGGGTGGAGCAGCTTCCCAGAGTGCGATCAATCAGATGATCGATTATATCCAGCCGGAGGGAACCATGTCCATTCTCGGTGTATCCGAGTATCCGGTGCCGATCAACACACGTATGATCCTGGAAAAGGGACTGCGCATGTTTGGAAGCAGCCGAAGCGGCAGAGAGGACTTTGAGAGAACGGTTGCGCTTTATAAGAGCAATCCGGAGATCATCAATTATCTGAGCAATATTGTCGGAGCACAGATTCCGATCCGTGATATCAAGGATATGAACCGCGCCTTTGAGTTAGATAACCAGAAGAACATGGGTAAGACCATTATGATCTGGGATAAATAAAGTTGACACTAAAAGAGTTTATGGGTACTATATAAATTAGTGCATTTTGAAACAGACAGAAAGGAAGCGAATAAATATATGAAGTACAGGATTGCATCAATCCCCGGCGACGGTATTGGTCCGGAGATCGTGAGAGAGGCGAGAAAGGTACTGGCAAAGGTAGGAGAGGTCTATGGACACACTTTTGAGTACGAAGATTTATTGATGGGAGGATGCTCGATCGATGTGTACGGAGAGTCACTCACCGATGAGACACTTGAGAAGGCGAAAGCCTGTGATTCCGTTCTGCTCGGAGCAGTCGGCGGCAATGTCGGTCAGTCCAACTGGTATCAGATCGAGCCATCCAAGAGACCGGAGGCCGGTCTTTTGAAGATCCGCAAGGGCCTGGAGCTTTATGCAAATATCCGTCCGGCGATTCTTTTTGATGAATTGTCCGGAGCATGTCCACTGAAGGAGGAGCTGACAGAGGGAGGCTTTGATTTCGTGGTTATGCGTGAGCTGACGGGTGGTCTGTACTTCGGTGACCGCAAGACGGTCGAGGAGAACGGCGTTAAGAAAGCCATTGATACACTTACATATGACGAGAACGAGATCCGCCGTATTGCAAAGTGGGGCTTTGATGTTGCCATGAAGAGAAACAAAAAGGTCTGCAGCGTCGATAAGGCAAACGTTCTGGATTCTTCCAGACTCTGGAGAAGCGTGGTGGCTGAGGTTGCCAGGGACTATCCGGAGGTAGAGCTGACCAACATGCTCGTAGATAACTGCGCAATGCAGTTAGTCAGAGATCCGAAGCAGTTTGATGTCATCCTGACAGAGAATATGTTCGGAGATATTCTGTCTGACGAGGCAAGTATGGTGACCGGATCGATCGGTATGCTTTCCTCTGCAAGTCTTGGCGCAACAAAGCTTGGTCTGTATGAGCCGAGCCACGGATCAGCACCGGATATTGCAGGACAGGATATCGCCAATCCGATCGCAACGATTCTTTCCGCAGCAATGATGCTTCGTTATTCCTTTGATCTGGAGAAGGAAGCAGACGCTGTTGAGGAGGCAGTGAAGAAGGTTCTGGCAGAGGGCTATCGTACCGTTGACATCATGGACGAGGGCAAAACCCGGGTTGGAACAACGAAGATGGGTGATCTGATCGCAGAACGTATCGGATAGATCATAGAATATAAGTAACAATTTGTACGGTTACGAATTGGGATATGTATATATGAAAGGCATGGTGACAAGAGATGAGAAGTGATGCAGTAAAAAAGGGAATGGCAACAGCGCCACAGCGTTCGTTGTTTAATGCACTCGGAATTACAAAGGAAGAGCTGGAGAAGCCGTTGGTTGGTATCGTAAGCTCTTACAATGAGATCGTTCCGGGTCATATGAATATTGATAAGATCGTAGATGCAGTAAAGATGGGTGTTGCAATGGCAGGCGGTACTCCGATCGTCTTTCCGGCGATCGCAGTCTGCGACGGAATTGCAATGGGACATACAGGTATGAAGTATTCCCTTGTGACAAGAGATCTGATCTGTGATTCGACAGAGTGTATGGCTCTGGCACATCAGTTTGACGCTCTTGTTATGGTGCCAAACTGTGATAAGAACGTGCCGGGTCTTTTGATGGCGGCAGCACGTCTGAATATTCCGACCGTATTTGTCAGCGGTGGTCCGATGTTAGCCGGTCATGTCAATGGGCAGAGAACAAGTCTTTCCTCTATGTTTGAGGCAGTTGGTTCTTATGCGGCTGGTACGATGACAGAGGAGCAGGTAGATGACTATGTATGCCATGCATGTCCGACCTGCGGATCCTGCTCCGGTATGTACACAGCCAACAGTATGAACTGTCTGACAGAGGCGATTGGTATGGGTCTTCAGGGCAACGGCACGATCCCTGCTGTATATTCTGACCGTATCAAGCTTGCAAAACACGCCGGTATGAAGGTTATGGAGCTTTACGAGAAAAACATCTGTCCGCGTGACATTCTGACGCCGGAGGCATTTGAAAATGCTCTGACCGTTGATATGGCACTCGGCTGCTCTACCAACACCATGCTTCATCTTCCTGCAATCGCACATGAGGCAGGCGTTGAGTTAAATCTGGATATGGCAAATGCGATCAGCGCAAAGACACCAAATCTGTGTCACCTTGCACCGGCTGGTCATACATATATGGAACAGCTTAACGAAGCCGGCGGCATCTATGCCGTTATGAACGAATTAAACAAAAAGGGACTTCTGCATACAGATCTGATCACAGCAACCGGTAAGACGGTAGGCGAGAACATTGCCGGCTGTGAGAACAGAGATCCGGAAGTTATCCGTCCAATCGATAATCCATACAGTGAGACCGGTGGAATCGCCGTTCTCCGCGGTAATATCGCACCGGACAGCGGTGTTGTAAAGCGTTCCGCAGTTGTACCGGAAATGCTGGTACATGAGGGACCTGCCCGCGTATTTGAATGTGAGGAGGATGCGATCGCAGCCATCCGCGGTGGCAAGATCGTTGAGGGTGATGTTGTTGTGATCCGTTATGAGGGACCAAAGGGTGGTCCTGGTATGAGAGAGATGTTAAATCCTACTTCTGCAATTGCAGGAATGGGCCTGGGCTCAAGCGTAGCCCTGATTACAGACGGACGTTTCTCGGGAGCTTCCAGAGGAGCATCCATCGGACATATTTCTCCGGAGGCTGCAGTAGGCGGTCCGATCGCATTGATCGAGGAGG
>ULPY01060966.1_pt1 | contig 11125 bp, 10 predicted proteins | sample 1953951 | NCBI WGS metagenome assembly ULPY01 (sample SAMEA4835641, study PRJEB28245) | human gut metagenome | biome: gut microbiome; material: fecal sample | place: Denmark | collected 2008
GAAAGGAAACAGAATGGATCAGACATTTGAAAAGAGAAAAAAAGTGATTTATGACTTTATTTGTGATGATTTTTATGTCCCAATGAAAGTCAAAGAGATTGCGACGGTTCTTCAGGTATCGAAAGAACAGAGAAGAGAGCTTCAGGAAGTGTTGGATGCACTCGTTGAAGAAGGAAAGATTACACTTTCTAAAAGAGGGAAATACAGTAAAGGGCAGACGAAGCGTATCACAGGAACCTTCCAGGCGAATATCCGTGGATTTGGATTTGTTATGGTAGAGGGTGAAGATGAGGATATCTTTATTCCGGGAGAGAATGTGAACGGTGCATTCCAGGGAGATGAAGTGGAATGTATTATCACAGGTGCGCCGGGAGGTAAGAGAAAAGAAGGAAAAATCGTAAGAATCGTGTCGCATCAGGTGAAGAAGATTGTCGGATTGTATGAGAAGAGTAAGAGTTTTGGATTTGTACGTCCGGATAATCAGAGATATCTGAAAGATATTTATATTCCGGCCGGAAAAGAGATGGGTGCCATGGACGGTCATAAGGTTGTGGTAGAACTGACATCTTATGGACAGGAACATGCTAAGCCGGAAGGAAAGATTGTTGAGATCATCGGTCATGTGAATGATCCGGGAGCAGATATTTTATCTATTGTAAAGGATTATGATCTTCCTACAGAATTTCCGGAGAAGGTATTGAATCAGGCGGTTCGTGTTGGAAAAGATGTATCAGAAGCAGATTGTGCAGGAAGATTGGATTTACGTGACTGGCAGATGGTTACGATCGACGGTGAAGATGCGAAGGATCTGGATGATGCGGTTTCTCTGACAATGAAGGATGAGAATTATCAGCTGGGAGTTCATATTGCGGATGTTACCAATTATGTACAGGAGAAAAGTGCTCTGGATCGAGAAGCACTGAAGCGTGGGACGAGTGTTTATCTTGCTGACCGTGTCATACCGATGCTGCCGCATGTGTTGTCGAATGGCATCTGTTCTCTGAATGCAGGGGAAGACCGTCTGGCATTATCCTGTATTATGACAGTGTCTCCAAAGGGCGAGGTGATCGATCATCAGATCGCGGAGACTGTGATCCGGGTAGACAAGCGTATGAGTTATACAGGTGTATCTAAGGTGCTGGCAGAAGAACCGGAAGCACTGGAAGATGATAAGGATTTTGTTCCGATGATTCAGAAGATGCAGGAACTTTCAACGATTCTCAGAGAACGACGTGGCAAGAGAGGTTCGATTGATTTTGATTTTCCGGAGACAAAGATTGAATTGGATGAGAAGGGGAAACCAATTAATATCAAACCTTATGAGAGAAACAGTGCAACGAAGATCATCGAAGATTTTATGCTTCTTGCTAATGAGACAGTGGCAGAAGAATATTTTTGGAGAGAGGTTCCATTTCTCTACAGAACGCATGAAGTTCCAGATGAAGAGAAGATAAAGAAACTGAGTACATTTATCAATAATTTCGGTTATCATATTCATGTGCATGATGAAGTAAAGCCAAAGGAGATTCAGAAACTTCTCAGTCAGGTGGAAGGAACCCCGGAAGAAGCTCTGATCAGCAGACTTACATTACGCTCCATGTGCCAGGCAAAATATACAACAGAGAATACAGGACACTTTGGATTGGCAGCGAAGTATTATACACATTTCACTTCTCCAATCCGCCGTTATCCGGATCTCCAGATTCACAGAATCATTAAGGAGAACCTGCGCGGACGATTGAATGAGAATCGTATAGAACATTATGACAAGATCCTCCCGGAAGTAGCGAAGCAGTGTAGTGACAGAGAACGACTGGCAGAAGAGACAGAACGTGAAGTTGTGAAGATGAAAAAAGCAGAGTATATGCGCATGCATATTGGAGAAGAGTACGAAGGTGTCATTTCCGGTGTTACAAAATGGGGAATTTATGTAGAACTTCCGAATACAGTGGAAGGCCTTGTTCATGTTGTGGATCTGCGGGACGATCATTATAATTTTATAGAGCAGACATATGAAATGGTCGGAGAGCATACAGGAAAGACATATAAACTTGGTGAAAAGGTGCGTGTCCGCGTAAGTGATGCAGACAAGCTGCTACGGACAATTAATTTCGAGCTGGCATAATACTTGCAGGAGTGCGGTTAAAATAGATGAGTTAGAGGTTGGAATCAGATGGCAAAGACAGAGAAAAAACTTATTGCGAATAATAAAAAAGCATATCATGATTATTTTATTCTTGAGAAATACGAAGCAGGACTTGTGCTGCATGGCACAGAAGTAAAGTCTCTTCGTATGGGAAAGTGTAGTATTAAAGAAGCATTTATCCGTGTGGAAGACGGGGAGATGTATATCTATGGTATGCATATCAGTCCTTATGAGAAGGGGAATATCTTTAACAAAGATCCGCTTCGTGTGAGAAAGCTGCTTCTTCATAAGAAGGAGATACTGAAAATATTTGGTAAGATGAAAGAACAGGGAATTACAGTTGTTCCGCTGCAGGTTTATTTCAGCGGAAGTCTTGTAAAGATTGAGATCGGACTTGCCAAAGGTAAGAAATTATATGACAAGCGTGAGACGATCGCAAAGAAAGATCAGAAGCGTGAAGCACAGAGAGAATTCAAAGCGTTCAATCGATAAAGGATTGAGGCAGGAGCGAATAGAAAAAGCAATTGGATCAGAAACCAATTGCTTTTTTTACTTCATTGATATCGCCAGTAAATACAAGTCCACCCATTCCGGCTTCTTTTGCTGCATTGATGTTTGGCTCAAGATCATCAATAAAGAAACATTCTTCTGCCTTTAAATCAAATTTCCTGAGAAAATGACTGTAGATTTCAGGAGACGGCTTTGCAAGTCTGATCGGTCCGGAAAATAAGATTCCGTCAAAGTGAGAAAGAAGTTCACTTCCTTCATAGTATTCTGCAAAATAGGTTGGAGCATTAGAAAGCAGATAGATTGGTATATTGCGCTCTTTTAATTCATGGATAAATGTAATGGTATCCGGAAGTAAAGTAGTGCAGCGTGGCCATTCTTTTGCAAACCGGCGGATGCAGTCCTTCAAATGTTCCGGAACCTGATCGATGACTTCATTTATGTAACTATCATAATCAAGTGTGCCGGCGTCAAGTTCTGCCCAGCGTTTATAAACGATTTCGGATAAATAATCCAGTTCTTCTTTATATGGGCAGAATTCTGAGAGGATCGCTTTTCCATCAAAACGTCCGATGACATTTCCAAAGTCAAAAATAATATTCTTGTATTTCATGACAAATTTCCTTTCTGTAGATGTTTATTTGTAACTGTTCAGAGCCAAGCAAAATTTCATAAAACAGGTGTAAAATGCTTGCATTTTTAAGACTGTTTTTGAAATTTTATTTGGCGGATACGCCACACCGACGAAATGCATAGCATTTTGGAGGTTGGTTCTGAACAGTTACGTTTATTTCATTATACTGCGCAGAAAAGACAGATTCAAATAAAATATGCATTGCTGTTCACACGATGTGCGACCAGCAACTAATAGACAAAAAGAGAAAAACTGTCTAAAAATTATCTTGACATCTATTTTATTTATGATATACTTTGAGAGTCAAAGTATTTAAAGGTCAAAACAATTATGGTTCAGATCTGGAAAGAATCATACTGTGAAGAGTGACAATTATTTTGACAGAGTTGGAGAAGAGATATGATAGGAAGAATATGCGGGACAGGATCGTACATACCGTCCCATCGAATGGACAACGTGGAATTGTCCTCTCTGGTCGACACAAGTGATGAATGGATCCGGGAACGCACAGGAATTCAAAGCCGACATCTCGCAAAACAGGAGACGGTATCTTTTATGGCTGCAAAAGCAGCAGAAGAAGCTCTTGCAGACAGCGGGCTGAAAGCAGAAGAGATTGACCTGATCCTTGTAGCGACGTCTTCTTCAGAAACAGTATTTCCGAATACTTCCTGTGAAGTGCAGAAAGCAATCGGTGCAGTTCATGCATGGGGATACGATCTGAATGCAGCCTGTTCGGGATTTATTCTCGCATTGAATACGGCGCAGTCTTATATCCGTTCGGGTCTTGTTAAGACTGCACTGGTGATCGGTGCAGAGAAGATGAGCAGAATTGTAGACTGGAAAGACCGTGGAACTTGCATTTTATTCGGAGACGGTGCAGGTGCAGTGGTTCTCCGGGGAGAAGAAAGTGAAAGTGCAGAAGCAGTCTACACGGCCATGGCACATTCGGCAGGAGACAAGGGAGAGGCATTGACCTTACAATATGGAACAGAAGAAATGCCGGTAATCCGGATGGATGGACAGGCAGTTTTTAAGTTCGCTGTGAGAAAAGTACCGGAAATCATCGAAGAAATGTTGAAAAAAGCAGAGGTTTCAAGAGAAGATGTAGATTACTTTGTTTTGCATCAGGCAAACAGAAGAATCATTGAAGCGGCTGCAAAGAGGGTTGGCGTAGAAATTGAGAAGTTCCCAATGAATCTTGGTGAATATGCGAATACGTCGGCGGCGTCAGTTCCAATCCTTTTAAATGAAATGAATCGGGATGGAAAGCTGAAAAGAGGTCAGAAAATTATACTTGCCGGATTCGGGGCAGGACTTACATGGGCAGGATGCCTGATGGAATGGTAAATTCAAGAAAGGAAAACAAAATCATGTTAGAAAAAGTAAAAGAAATCGTAGCAGAGTCATTAAACGTAGAGGAAAGCACATTAAGTGAGACAACATCTTTCAAAGAGGATCTTGGAGCAGATTCCCTGGATCTTTTTGAGATGGTAATGGCATTTGAGGAAGCTTTTGAAGTAGAGATCCCATCTGAAGATCTGGAGCAGATCACAACAGTGGGTGACGTTGTAAAATATATCGAATCACACAAGTAGAAGTATAGAACAAGTAGAAAACGAAGCATTTCGGTTCCTTTTCGGCAGCCGATCCGAGAGAACCGTTGATAGAGAAGTGATCAAGAAGGGAGTTCTTATGAGAACGAGAATAACAGAATTACTTGGAATTGAGTACCCGATCATTCAGGGCGGTATGGCATGGGTTGCAGAATATCATCTGGCGGCAGCAGTTTCAAATGCCGGTGGACTTGGACTGATCGGAACAGCAAGTGCACCGGCCGAGTGGGTCAGAGAACAGATCCGTGAGGCAAAGAAGCTGACAGATAAGCCGTTTGGAATCAATATTATGATGATTAGTCCTTATGCAGATGAAGTTGCAAAGGTGGCTGTCGAAGAAGGTGTCGCAGTTGTCACGACCGGTGCAGGATCTCCGGAAAAATATATAAAGATGTGGAAGGAAGCCGGAATCAAAGTGATCCCTGTAGTTGCTTCTATAGCGATGGCGAAGAGAATGCAGCGTTGTGGAGCAGATGCTCTGGTGGCAGAAGGAACAGAAGCAGGCGGACACATCGGTGAGAATACAACGATGGTTCTCGTTCCGCAGGTTGTAGATGAAGTCGAAATCCCGGTGATCGCAGCCGGAGGAATTGCAGATGGAAGAGGAATTGCAGCGGCATTTATGCTCGGAGCAGAGGGTGTCCAGATCGGAACACGTTTTGTTGTGACAGAAGAAGCACAGGTGCATGAGAATTATAAAGAATGCATTTTGAAAGCAAGGGATATTGATTCTCGTGTGACAGGAAGATCTACAGGTCATCCGGTTCGTGCTCTTCGTAATAAAATGACGAAAGAGTATCTTGAGAAAGAACAGGCAGGAGCAACATTCGAAGAACTTGAACATCTGACACTAGGAGGACTCAGGAGAGCTGTTGTTGATGGAGATGTTCAGAGCGGAAGCGTGATGGCAGGGCAGATCGCAGGTATGATCAAGGAGAAGCTTACCTGTCAGGAAGTGATCCAGAAGCTGGTCTCACAGACAGATGAACTGATCGGAGGAAAAGGATTCTATGAGTAAGATCGCATTTATTTTCCCGGGACAGGGAGCACAGAAAGCCGGAATGGGAAAAGATTTCTATGAAAATAGTAAGACGGCGGCAGAGGTGATCGACCGTGCAAGTGAACTGCTTGGACTGGATATGAAAGCATTCTGCTTTGAGGAAAATGATCTTCTGGATCAGACAGAATATACACAGGCAGCACTTGTGACTGTCTGTATGGCAATGGAGAAGGTATTAAGAGAACGGGGACTCGCCCCGGATGTCACAGCAGGCTTAAGCCTGGGTGAATATTGTGCGATTGCTTCAGCAGGAGGAATGAGCACAGAAAATGCAATCACAACAGTAAGAAAACGCGGTATTCTGATGCAGAATGCAGTACCGGGTGGTCAGGGAGCCATGGCAGCGGTTCTTGGACTGGATGCCGGAAAGATTGAGGAAGTGCTGGCAGATCGAAGTGGTGTAATGATCGCCAACTACAATTGTCCGGGACAGATTGTGATTACAGGATGGAAGGAAGATGTGGAACAGGCAGCAGATGCACTGAAGGAAGCCGGAGCAAAGAGAGTCCTTCCGCTTAATGTCAGTGGACCGTTCCATTCTTCCCTTCTGGAGCAGGCCGGAGAAGAACTTGGAAAAGAACTGGAACAGGTAGATTTTTCTGATCTCCAGATTCCATATGTGACGAATGTGACAGCAGAATATGTAACTGATATTACAAAGACAAAAGAACTGCTCGCACGTCAGGTAGCATCTTCCGTACGCTGGCAGCAGAGTGTGGAACTTCTGATCTCGGACGGTGTAGATACATTTGTCGAGATCGGGCCTGGAAGAACACTGGCTGGTTTCTTGAGAAAGATAAACCGTGAGGTGAAAGTGTATAACGTCGGAACCTGGGAAGACGTAGATAAGGTGGTAAATGAATTATGTTAGACAGACTGACAGGGAAAGTTGCGGTAGTGACAGGTGCTTCCAGAGGAATCGGAAGAGCGATCGCGCTGCGTCTGGCACAGGAGGGCGCAGCAGTAGTGATCAATTATAATGGATCGAAAGAGCGCGCGCAGGAAGTGAAAACAGAGATTGAATCTGCAGGCGGAACAGCACAGATCATGCAGTGTGATGTGGCAGATGCAGCATCTTGTGATGAGATGTTTCAGACAATCATTAAAGAATTCGGAAGAATAGATATCCTTGTGAACAACGCAGGAATTACAAGAGACGGACTGCTTATGAAAATGGCAGAAGAGGATTTTGATGCTGTGATCGATACGAATCTGAAAGGAACTTTTCATTGTATCCGTGCAGTCTCAAGACAGATGCTGCGTCAGAGATCCGGAAGAATTATTAACCTGTCTTCTGTATCAGGAGTTCTTGGAAATGCAGGACAGGCTAATTATTCTGCATCAAAGGCTGGTGTGATCGGACTCACAAAGAGTGCGGCAAGAGAACTGGCTTCCAGAGGAATTACCGTAAATGCGATCGCTCCGGGATTTATTAACACAGAGATGACAGAAGTACTTTCAGAGAAGGTGAAAGAAGGAGCAACAGCCCAGATCCCTCTTGGAAAGTTTGGAGAGACAGAAGATATTGCGAATGCGGCGGCATTTCTTGCTTCTGATGAAGCACGTTATATCACAGGCCAGACGCTGCATGTCGACGGCGGAATGGCGATGTAAGAATAGAAGGAGTAGGAAAATGAAGAGACGAGTTGTTGTAACCGGAATGGGTGCGGTGACACCGATTGGAAATACAGTAGAAGAATTCTGGAACGGAATCAAAACAGGTAAAGTTGGAATTGGTCCGATCACAAAATTCGATACAACAGATTATAAGGTTAAGCTGGCAGCAGAAGTGAAAGATTTCGTTGGAAAAGAACGAATGGATTTCAAGGCAGCAAAGAGAATGGAATTGTTCTCCCAGTATGCGGTTGCAGCAGCAAAGGAAGCATTTGCGGATGCGGGACTTGATATGGAGCAGGAAGATCCTTACCGTGTGGGAACAATCATCGGTTCAGGTATCGGAAGTCTCAGCTGTGTAGAGCAGAATTACGACAAGATCCAGACAAAAGGGCCGGCGCGTGTAAATCCATTGATGGTTCCTTTGATGATCTCCAATATGGCAGCAGGAAATGTATCCATCCAGCTTGGACTGAAAGGAAAATGTACAGATGTTGTGACAGCATGTGCATCAGGATCTAACAGTATCGGAGATGCACTCCGTGCGATTCAGTATGGTGACTTGGATGTCTGTGTTGCAGGGGGTACAGAGAGCTGTATCTGTCCGACCGGAATTGCAGGATTTACTGCGTTGACAGCACTGTCTACAAATGAAGATCCAATGACAGCTTCCCGTCCGTTTGATCAGGACAGGGATGGATTTGTCCTCGGAGAAGGAGCCGGAATCGTAGTTCTGGAAGAACTTGAACACGCGAAAGCGAGAGGCGCGAAGATTTACGCAGAACTCGCTGGATACGGCTCTACAGGAGACGCTTATCATATTACATCTCCGGCAGAAAATGGAGAAGGAGCCGGAATGGCGATGAAACTTGCAATGAAAGAGGCTGGTGTGGCACCGGAAGAAGTGGATTATATCAATGCCCATGGAACAAGTACACATCACAATGACCTCTTTGAGACGCGTGCGATCTGTTATGCATTAGGAGATGCAGCCGAAAATGTAGTTGTCAATTCAACAAAATCTATGATCGGTCATCTTCTTGGAGCAGCAGGAGCAGTAGAATTTGTTGTCTGCGTAAAGAGTATTCTGGATAATTTCATCCATCAGACAGTTGGTACAAAGAATGTAGATCCGGAATGTGGATTGAATTATGCAGTAGGCGCACCGGTAGAGAAAGAAGTGAACTGTGTAATTTCTAATTCTCTTGGGTTTGGTGGGCACAATGTGTCTCTTCTTGTAAAACGTTTCGAAGAGTAAGGAGAAGCGAAGATGAAGATGGAAGAAATATTGAAGCTGATTGAAGCAGTCTCTGCTTCTGAGCTTACAGATTTTAAATATGAAGAAAATGGAACAAAGCTGAATCTGAAGAAAGAACAGCAGAAGGTGGAGATTATACAGAGTCCGGGAGCAGTTCCGGTGACAGGAACTGTCACAGCGGGTCTTCAGACAGCAGAAATTCTGCAAAATCCAGGAAATGAAGCGGATCACACACAGGAAGAGCATCAGGAAGTGATAAAAGAAACAGAAGGTGAACTGATCGTTTCACCTCTGGTTGGAACTTTCTATGCGGCACCGGCAGAGGATGCACCGAGTTTTGTTAAGGTTGGTGACAAGGTCGAAGCCGGACAGGTTGTCGGAATCATAGAAGCGATGAAACTTATGAATGAGATTGAGAGTGAATGTGCCGGTACAGTTGCAGAAGTTCTTGTAGAGAACGGAGAACCGGTAGAATACGGCCAGCCGATTTTTAGAATTGTTTAAGAAAGGAATTCAGATATGAATAGTTTAAATGTAGAACAGATTCAGGAAATCATTCCGCACAGACATCCATTTCTTTTGATTGATAAGATTGAAGATTATGTTCCGGGAGAATATGCAATTGGATACAAAGGTGTTTCTTATCATGAGGATTTCTTTCGTGGGCATTTCCCACAGAAAGCAGTAATGCCGGGAGTTCTGATTCTTGAGGCACTTGCTCAGACAGGAGCTGTGGCAATCTTAAGTGTACCGGAGAATCAGGGAAAGATTGCATTCTTCGGTGGTGTACAAAAGTGTCGCTTCAAAGGAATGGTATTTCCGGGAGATCAGTTGAAATTAGAGACAAAGATTATTAAAAGAAAAGGACCGGTAGGTGTAGGAGAAGCTGTGGCAACAGTTAACGGAAAGGTCGTTGTTACGGCAGAACTTACATTTATGGTTGGAGAATAAAAAAATCAGGAGCAGAAGAAATGATAGAGAAGATTTTAATTGCGAACAGAGGGGAGATTGCAGTCCGGGTGATCCGCGCCTGCAGAGAAATGGGAATCCGTACGGTTGCTGTTTACTCTGAGGCAGATAAAGATGCGCTGCATACCCAGCTCGCAGATGAAGCAGTCTGTATAGGTCCTGCTCCATCCGCAGAAAGTTATCTGAATATGCAGAATATCATCAGTGCAACACTTGTGTCCGGCGCAGATGCAATCCATCCGGGATTCGGATTCCTTTCTGAAAACAGCAAATTTGCAGAACTGTGTGAACAGTGCAAGATCACATATATCGGACCGGATTCAAAGGTGATCAGTGCTCTTGGAAATAAATCCGTTGCAAGAAATACGATGGTGGAAGCAGGTGTTCCGGTTATTCCGGGAAGCAAGGAGCCTGTCTATACCGTAGAAGAAGGCGAGAAGATCGCTGGTGAGATTGGTTATCCAATCATCGTTAAGGCAGCACTTGGTGGTGGGGGAAAAGGAATGCGTGTCGCACAGACACCGGACGAGTTCCAGGCAAGTTTCCAGACAGCACAGAAAGAAGCGCAGATGGCATTCGGAGACGGAACAATGTATCTGGAGCATTTTGTAGAACATCCGCGTCATATAGAATTTCAGATTCTTGCAGATAAGTATGGAAATGTGGTTCATCTTGGAGAAAGAGACTGTTCCATTCAGAGAAATCATCAGAAGATGATCGAGGAATCTCCGTCAGAAGCACTGACACCGGAATTGAGACAGAAGATGGGAGAAGCGGCTGTGAAAGCGGCGAAGGCAGCTCATTATACGAATGCCGGAACGATTGAATTTCTCTTAGAAAAGAGTGGAGCCTTTTACTTTATGGAAATGAATACAAGAATCCAGGTAGAACATCCGGTAACAGAGTGGGTGACAGGAATCGATCTGATCAAAGAGCAGATTAAGATTGCGGACGGACAGAGACTAAAACTTCAGCAGAAAGACATCAAGATCACAGGTCACGCGATCGAATGCAGGATTAATGCAGAGAACCCGAAAAAGAATTTCCGCCCGTCTCCTGGAAAAATCACAGATGTGCATTTCCCGGGTGGTGAAGGCGTACGTGTAGACAGTGCGATTTACACAGGATATGAAGTTCCGCCTTATTATGATTCCATGCTTGCGAAACTGATCGTACATGCTGACGACAGAGAAGAGGCTATCCGTAAAATGAGAAGCGCACTTGGCGAAGTTATTATTGAAGGTGTGGACACAAATATTGATTATCAGTATGAGATTTTGAATCATAAAAAATTCATATCTGGAGATATTGATGTGGAGTTTAT
>ULPY01043382.1_pt1 | contig 11043 bp, 10 predicted proteins | sample 1953951 | NCBI WGS metagenome assembly ULPY01 (sample SAMEA4835641, study PRJEB28245) | human gut metagenome | biome: gut microbiome; material: fecal sample | place: Denmark | collected 2008
CCAGATTCTTCCTTCCTTTCTGAAAAACAGAGAACACCTGTCCTGAAAAAAACTCAAGAAATCTTTCTCCCAATTCCTTCGTATTTCCGCTGATCAGCATCTCTGTAAGATCACGAAACCGAACTTTTTCTCCCAGTTCTGTCTCTCCTGATAACTGATCGATCTGTCTGAAATCAAATTCATCCAGCAGACTTTCTTCCATTTGTTCCAGCTCATCCTCCAACATCCCGGAATGATCTTCTGTTTCCTTTTCCTCCGCTGTACCATGCTCTGCTGCATACACGCTGCCACATCCTGTCACAACCGTAAATAAAAACACAAAACAGAAGAGCTTTTTCCAAAAATATTTTTCCCTTTTCATATCAGAAAATCTCCGATTAGTTCCAGCAGCGCAAGAAGTACCGGCATTCCTATCGCAAGGATCGTCAACTTTGTAAAAATCTCAATCTGTACAGCAATATTCTGATACCCTGCATCTTTACAGATTCCGGATGCAAATTCAGCCACATAAGTCACACCGGCCATTTTCAACAGAATACTCATCTGTCCGGCATCCAGTTTTATATAATCTGCAATTTTCTTTACTGTCTGCACAAAGATTTCAAGTCGTGAAAGCATACAAAGAAATAAAAACAGGCTGACTGCAAGACTTACATAAATGCCATATTCACTTTTCCCACTTTTAAACTGCAAAGCAAGTAATGTTCCAACGACACCAAAAAGTGCGATTTGTATACTGTTCAATTCTGTTCCGCCCTCCTTAAAGAGAAAACAATTGCCGGATCGAAGAAAATAAGTCATAAATCGCCGGGAGAACCCAGGATAATACAAGAATCAGCCCTGCAAGACTTGTCAGGAATGCCTGTTCCTCTCTGCCGCTATGCTTCAAAACCTGACTCAGAATAGATACAAGAATTCCCACCGCCGCAATTTTAAATATCAGATTGATACTCATACTCTCCCTCCTCTCCCTCTGTTTCCACCCTTTTAAAGCAGAAGGATCACAAGAAAAATCCCGCCTGCTGCCCCCAGCCAGCTACCGAGCTTTTTCTTCTCAGACGTTTCCGCAGTTCTCTTTTCAATTTCCATATCCAGCCTTTTCAAATGATACTCCAGCAGACGAACTACACCTTCTCTGTCTCCTATTTCAAGCAGTTCCCCAGGTTCGCAGATCAGAGGATTCATTTTCCCTCTCCATTTCAGTTCCGGAAGATCTTTTTCTATCGTATCTGTCCACAAGTCAGCAAACCGCTTTTCCTGTGTGCCCTGACATTGAAATGCCAGATCCATCAGCCAGTTTTCATAGGGTTCCTTCTCTCTTGATGCAATATTATAAAAAATTTCCGAAAGCGGAAGTCCTGCATACAGTAATTCGCCTTTTATTTGTTCTATAATTCTGCGAAAATGACTCAATTCTTCCAGATAATTCCGAAGTTCTTTTCCATACATCCATCCTGCTCCGGTCGTCGCCAACAAGATCAGAAAACATCCGACTAATTTCTGCACAGCACACGCCCCCGCTCATCATAGATTTCCCGGATCTTGCCAGGACCGTGATCCTGTCCAAGCACAACATAACGCTGAAACATTCTTCTGCGGATCAGATCACCCAGGATCGGCTTTTTAGAAGCCTCATCCATATCAAGGCTGTGTACACTCGCGATCAGCCGGCAGCCGCACTGCATGGCATATTCAATGGCATGGATATCCTCACTTGTACCGATCTCATCCACTGCGATCACACGCGGCGCCATAGAACGGATCAACATGATCATCCCCTCCGCTTTCGGACAACAGTCTAAAATATCAGTCCTTGTACCCAGATGATTCTGCGCGATTCCAAGATAACACCCACCAAGCTCCGATCTTTCATCTACCACACCGACAGAACACCCTTTTATGTATTCATTTCCATCCGATATCTGACGGATCAGATCACGGATCAAAGTAGTCTTTCCGCAACACGGCGGAGAAATGATCAATGTATGGCAAATCTGTTTATTTTCCGTAATATATGGAATCAATGCGTCAGCACACCCAAGTACTTCGTGAGAAATTCTTACATTTAGCGAAGAAATATACTGTATATTTTTTACTTTTTCATTTTCTATAATTACTTTTCCTGCCACCCCGACCCTGTGACCTCCTTCCACTGTAATAAATCCCTGTTTCAACTCATTTTCATATGCATAGAGCGAATAATGACAAATATATCCCATTGTCTCACCAATATCTTCTTTCGTAACCAGATACGGGTGTGCCGGGTCCGGAAGAACCCGTTCCTGCCCTTTCATCTGAATCAGCAGCGGCTGACCTGTACGTATCCTGATCTCCTGCAGTTCCTCCGGATTACTGACGGATTCTTCTACAAGCTTACGGATTTTTTCTGCCAGCAGATTCCAGACCTGCATCTTCTTGTTCTGTCTTTCCATTTCCATCTTGTCCACCTCTCCAGTTGTTGTCCGTACCCCTCCTCTCTACACAATATATGGATAAGATTCTTAAAGTATTCCTTGCACATACAAGAAAAGAGGAACAAAACCCAGTTCCCTGAATTCTGTTCCTCTTTTTTTATTCTTTCTGATTCTTATTCTGCAACATCTTTCATGCTGAAGCTGAATCTTCCCATCTTATCTTTACCAAGGCATACAACCTTCACAACATCACCGATGCTTACAACGTCTTCTACCTTGTCAACTCTCTGCTTGGAAAGCTTGGAAATGTGTACCATTCCCTCTTTACCCGGTGCAAACTCAACGAATGCTCCGAATTCTTTGATGCTGATAACCTTTCCTTCAAAAAGCTGTCCTGCTTCGTAATCTGTAACGATTGTCTGGATGTACTTCGCAGCTTTCTCCATGTTCTCTTTCTCTGTACCGCAGATAGATACATTTCCTTCATCATCGATGTCGATCTTAACACCAGTCTCGTCGATGATTGCATTGATTGTCTTACCACGCTGTCCGACAACATCACCGATCTTCTGTGGATCGATCTGCATCTGAATAATCTTCGGTGCAAACTCTCCAACTTCTTTTCTAGGCTCAGCGATTGCTTTACTCATAACTTCATCCATGATGTAAGTTCTTGCTTTCTTTGTAGCAGCGATTGCTTCTTCGATGATCGGTCTTGTCAATCCGTGGATCTTGATATCCATCTGGATTGCTGTGATACCTTCGTGAGTACCTGCTACCTTGAAGTCCATGTCTCCGAAGAAGTCCTCGAGTCCCTGGATATCTGTCAATACAAGGTAATCATCATCTGTCTCACCTGTTACAAGTCCTGCAGAGATACCTGCTACAGCAGACTTGATCGGCACACCTGCTGCCATCAGTGACATACTGGATGCGCAGACACTTGCCTGTGATGTAGATCCATTAGACTCAAATGTCTCAGATACTGTACGGATCGCATATGGGAACTCAGACTCGCTTGGAAGTACCGGAAGAAGTGCTCTCTCAGCCAGTGCTCCATGTCCAATCTCACGACGTCCCGGTCCTCTGGAAGGTCTTGTCTCTCCTACAGAGTAGGACGGGAAGTTGTAATGATGCATATATCTCTTTGTCTTCTCTGCTTCATCAAGACCGTCAAGCTTCTGTGCTTCAGAAAGTGGAGCAAGTGTTGTCATTGTGCAGATCTGTGTCTGTCCTCTTGTGAACATAGCAGAACCATGAACTCTCGGGATCAGGTCTACTTCTGCTGCAAGCGGTCTGATCTGATCGATTGCACGACCATCCGGACGCTTATGATCTTTGAGGATCATCTTTCTTACTGTCTTCTTCTGATACTGGTAAACAGCCTCACCAAGCTTCGCAAGATACTCTTCGTTGTCTGCAAATGCTTCCTCGAGTCTCTCTGTGATCACACGGATATTCTCTTCTCTTGTCTGCTTGTCATCTGTAAATACAGCCTCTTCCATCTCAGCAGCCGGAACGATCTCCTGGATCGCATCAAAGAGTTCCTGCGGAACAGCAAAGCTCTGATACTCATGTTTCGGCTTTCCACACTCTGCAACGATCGTGTCAAAGAAAGCGATCACTTTCTGGTTCAGATCATGTGCCGCAAAGATTGCTTCAATCATCTTCGCTTCCGGAACTTCCTTCGCACCGGCCTCGATCATGATAACCTTTTCCTTTGTAGAAGCAACTGTCAATGCAAGATCAGATACTTCCTTCTGTGCTGCTGTCGGGTTGAATACGAATTCTCCGTCAACGAGTCCAACCTGTGTTGTAGAGATTGGTCCGTCAAACGGGATATCAGAAATACTTGTTGCAAGTGCTGCACCGAGCATAGCTGTAAGCTCCGGACTGCAATCCTGATCTACAGAAAGGACAAGATTCTCAAGTGTTACGTCATTTCTATAATCTTTCGGGAACAGAGGACGCATCGGACGGTCGATGACACGGTCTGTCAGGATCGCATTCTCAGATGCTTTACCCTCTCTCTTATTAAATCCTCCCGGGATCTTTCCTACAGCGTACATTCTCTCATTATACTCTACGCTGAGTGGGAAGAAATCAATTCCTTCTCTCGGCTTGTCAGATGCTGTTGCTGTACACAGTACAGTTGTGTCACCATAATGCATCAGCACTGCACCATTCGCCTGTTTTGCCACACGGTCAACATCCACGCGCAGTGTTCTGCCGGCCAGTTCCATTTCAAACTTTTTATACATGGTTTTCTCCTTTTTATCTTATCTTCGTTTTATATGAGCAGAACAATTTGCTCCGAAACTACTGAAAAATGTACTATTCTATAGCGATTGAAGCCCACTGTAATCGATTGATAATACACTTTTCAGTGGTCTCGGTTCTTCTCTGCCCACAAGCTTTTAAATTATATCATATTCCATAATAAGAAGTAAATAGTTTTCCAAAAAAAGAACAAAAAGTACCAAAAATTCAGACAAAAAGAAACAGACCAGAAACCACATCATCAGATGCAGCTTCTGATCTGTCAATTGATCTTCTTTTTTGGAAAATCTTATTATTTTCTCAGACCAAGTTTCTCGATCAGAGCACGGTATCTCTCGATATCTACTTTCTTGAGGTATGCAAGAAGTCCTCTTCTCTGTCCAACCATCTTAAGAAGTCCTCTTCTTGAGTGGTGATCCTTCGGGTTAGCTTTGAAGTGATCTGTCAGCTCGTTGATTCTTGCTGTAAGGATAGCAACCTGTACTTCCGGTGATCCTGTATCTCCCTCTGTTCTTCCAAATTCTTTGATGATAGCCTGTTTCTTCTCTTTTGCGATCATTGTAATATCCTCCTTAAAATTCTTAGTTAAACCGCCTGGCATTAAGCAATGGTCGGAGTGATCCGATTACCGAACACCGGCTGATTTGATACCTCGGATAGTATAGCACAGAGATATCTGCTTGTAAAGCACAAATTTAAAATCTTTTATCTTTCATCGAATGGATGATTTTTCAGATATTCCTCTCCGTACCGCATATCTTTCATCACGCGGTCTTTGAGTTCTTCAACCGAATGAAATTTCGTTTCCGGACGTTCGAACTCCAGGATCTGCACTGTGGCAGTCTTCCCGTAAGCATCGCCTTCATATCCGTAAACATAAACTTCGAACAACCGTCTTTTCTCTTGCGCAACGGTCGGTTTCACCCCGGCATTTCCCACACCGCCATACCATACACCATCCACAAGGACGCGACAGGCATAGACACCGTACTTTGGCAGGATTTTCTTTTCCTGCGGTGCAAGATTCATTGTCGGAAATCCAAGTGTTCTTCCAAGCTGCTGTCCATGTTCCACAACACTGGTGATCTCATACGGATACCCCAGAAGCTTATTTGCAAGAGGAACATTTCCATCGAGGAGAAGTTCCCTGATATAAGTGCTGCTGATCTCCCGGTCTTTGTAATATGCTTTCTCGACCACATCAACTGTATAGCCATATTTCGCTGCATATTTCTCCAGCATCTGGTGATTTCCTCTTTTTTCATGACCAAAGTTAAAGTCCGTTCCGACAACAATGTGTGATGCGTGCAGCTTCTTATGCAGGATTTCATCGATAAATTTCTCTGCTTCCATCTCCATCATTTCTCTCGTAAATGGAATCTCGATCAGATAATCTACCTTGTCCTCAAGAAATGCTCTTCGCTCTTCATTTGTCATCAGACAGTCTCTGTCCATATCAAAGGCACAAACGACACTGTCGCAATCTTCCTTCTGCGCATATTTCATTATTCTGTTGAGCAGCTTCTGATGTCCTCTGTGCAATCCATCAAACTTTCCAAGCGTTACCGCTGTCTGATTTCTTCCGTCAAAGGCATCTAATCCTTTTATATATTGCATGTCTGTCTTATTCGTCCTTTATTTCTCAATTTTCTCTGCTTCAGGATCCAGAAACATTTTCTTAATATGGAACAGCTTCTTCGGTGCACGATACTGATAAAGACCGATAAAATTCTTTCTGGAATCATATACTCTGACTTCCTGTCCATCTGTCCACGCTTCTTTTTCTAACAGAAAACGCTCCGGAAGATCATTTCCGTTATAAGACATCCATGCCTTCGCATCCGTCACAGTAACGGCCGGCAGTTCCGCGAAGATCTGATCCAGCGGAGTGAAAAGTTCTGCACCTTCTCCCTGTTCCATCTTCTGTCGCACTTCATCCAGTGTTACCGCATCTTCTTTCAGGAAATGGCCGACTTTCGTACGCTCAAGTTCTTCCATACAGCCGCCCACCTGAAGCTTCTCTCCAATGTCATGGCACAAAGTACGGATATATGTTCCTTTAGAACAGTCCACCTCCATACGCACATGCGGAAGATTCATCTCCAGAATGCGAATTCCATGGATCTGGACTTTTCTGCTCTTACGCTCCACGGTCTTTCCTTCACGGGCAAGCTCATAAAGCTTCTTCCCATTCACTTTCAACGCAGAGTACATTGGCGGAATCTGATCATATTCTCCGATAAATGATTCGATACAGTAACGTACTTCCTCTTCCGTCAGATTGCCCGGATCCCTCTCCTCCAGAACCTCTCCGGAAATGTCCTGCGTATCTGTCGTCTTTCCTAAAAGCAGCAGAGCCTCATATGTCTTATCATGATCTGTCAGAAGCTCACAAACCTTTGTTGCTCTTCCAAGACACACCGGAAGGACTCCCGTTGCATCCGGATCAAGCGTACCTGTATGGCCGATCTTCTTCTGTCCGACAACTTTTCGAAGAACCGCAACCACATCATGGGAAGTGTATCCTTTTTCTTTGTAAATATTAACTATTCCGTTTATCATTTTTCCTCGTTTTTCTCTTCTGCCGCTCTAAGCTGTCTTTCAATTAAAAGTGTCAGATTGTTGATCACATCATACGGGGAACCTTTCATTGTAACACCGGCTGCTCTCACATGACCGCCACCACCATAATATTTCGCAACTGCACTTACATCAACGATTTCTTTTGATCTAAGACTTACTTTAAATGTCTGCGGTTCGAGCTCGTAAAGAAGGATTGCAACCTCCACACCTCTTGTCTGACGCAATACGCTGACAATTCCATCCAGATCAGACGGTTTTGCCTGGAAGAACTCCATTTCTTTCAAACGTATCACTGAGACAACCGCTTTCTTATTCAGGATCATCATACTCTCAAGAAGTGCCTTCCCAAGCATCTGATTCTGAACATAGGATTTTTCAAAATATGTTCCGTCAATGATCGCGCTTCCATTGATCCCTTTTCTTAAAAGTGCAGCACCGACTTCCATTGTCTCCGGTGAAGTACAGGAATACTGGAACACTCCAGTATCATGCACAATCCCCATATAAAGGAAAGATGCGATTTCTTCCGTAATCTTCTCCTCATCCAGCAGACGGAAAACGAGTTCAGAAGTAGAACTTGCATCCGGCACGATATAATTCGTGTCTGCAAAAGACTCGTTACTGACGTGGTGATCCACACATAAAGTTTCCTTTGCATTTTGGAACATTGGTTCGGAAAAACCAAGACGTCTTTCGTCCCCGCAATCCAGACTGATGAAAAGGTCATAAACTTTGCCTTCTACAATCTCATGCTTCGGCACATCTCTGTGTCCCATCATCTGAAATGCTTCCGGAATCTCCTCCAGATACAGATCTGTCTCAATCTCCGGATAATAAGTGGTCAGATAAAGATATAATCCAATTGTAGAACCAACGCAGTCCCCATCCGGACGAATGTGTCCGCCAATGGCTACACTGTGTTTCCCTTTTAATACATCGTTTAATACGATCATCTATTCCTCAGCTCCATTCTTCAAATCTCTTGTCACTTCGTCAATTTTCTTGCTGATATTTACTCCATATTCAATGGACTGGTCTACGATAAATGTAATCTGTGGTGTGTTGCGCATATTCACTGTACGTGCAAGTTCTCTGCGGATATATCCCTCTGCACTCTGAAGACCTTTGATCGTATCTTCCTGTGCTTTCTTGTCTCCGAGAACACTGATATATGCCTTGCATGTCTTAAGATCCGGTGCTACTTCAACAGCAACAACAGATGTCAGCGGTGCAACACGTGGATCTTTGATCCCGCCACGCAGGATATTACTCAGCTCACGCTGTACTTCTGCATTGACTCTTGTATTCTTAATACTGTTCTTTCTCATGTTATAACTCCTTTTTTATACAGAAAAGTTACTCCTGCAATGTATGACCCCTGCACGAGTAACAATTCTGTCACCTGCTGACAATTACAACACTCTGCAAATGTCGGCATCTTTTATTCTTACTTGCGTTCTGTCTCTACCATCTTGTAGGCTTCAACCTGATCGCCTTCTTTAATGTCATTGTAGTTCTCGAATACGAGACCACACTCATATCCTGTTCTGACTTCCTTCACGTCATCTTTGAAACGCTTCAGAGATGCCAGCGGTCCGTCGAATACAACGATTCCGTCACGGATCAGACGAACAGAACAGTTTCTCTCGAAGATACCGTCAAGCACATATGCACCGGCAATTGTTCCAACTCCTGATGCCTTGAATGTCTGACGTACTTCCGCATGACCGAGAACCTTCTCCTCAAAGACAGGATCAAGCATACCCTTCATGGCTGCCTCTACATCTTCGATGGCATTGTAGATAACTCTGTAAAGTCTTAAGTCAACACCCTCGCGCTCAGCGATATCTTTCGCTGTTGCATCCGGACGAACGTTAAATCCAATGATGATCGCATTTGATGCAGATGCAAGGATAACGTCAGATTCATTGATCGCACCAACACCGCCATGGATGATCTTAACAACAACTTCATCGTTACTCAGCTTCAGAAGACTCTGCTTGATTGCCTCTACAGATCCCTGAACATCAGCCTTAACAACAATGTCAAGTTCTTTCAGGTTACCTTCCTGGATCTGGTTGAACAGATCATCCAGAGACATCTTGGACTTCGTCTCTTCCAGAAGTTTTACCTTGTTCTGGGAAATAAATGTCTCTGCAAACGCTCTTGCTTCTTTATCAGACTCACATCCTACGAATACTTCTCCCGCATTCGGAACATCATTCAGACCAAGGATCTCAACCGGCTGGGACGGACCTGCTTCTTTCACACGTCTTCCCTTGTCATCCATCATCGCTCTTACACGACCATGAGCGCTTCCTGCTGCGATCGCATCTCCTACGTGGAGTGTACCTTTCTGTACAAGAACAGTTGCAACAGATCCCTTACCTTTATCAAGCTCAGCCTCGATCACAAGACCACGTGCGGCACGGTTCGGGTTCGCTTTCAGTTCCATAACCTCTGCTGTCAGAAGGATCATCTCAAGAAGATCCTGGATTCCTTCATGTGTATGCGCTGATACCGGAACAAAGATTGTGCTTCCGCCCCAGTCTTCCGGAATCAGTTCGTATTCTGTCAGTTCCTGTTTTACACGTTCAACATTCGCACTTGGCTTATCGATCTTGTTGATCGCAACAATAATCTCAATTCCTGCTGCTTTCGCATGGTTGATCGCCTCAATTGTCTGTGGCATAACACCGTCATCCGCAGCAACTACAAGGATTGCGATATCTGTAGAGTTTGCTCCACGCATACGCATTGCAGTAAATGCCTCATGTCCCGGTGTGTCGAGGAATGTGATCTTTTCTCCGTTAATCTCAACAACAGATGCACCGATGTGCTGTGTGATACCACCGGCCTCACGACCTGTTACATTACTGTTACGGATTGCATCCAGAAGAGATGTCTTACCATGGTCAACATGACCCATAACACATACAACCGGTGGGCGTTTCACCATAAGGCTTTCGTCTTCTTCATCCTCTTTCAGAAGTTCTTCGATTACATCTACAACTTCTTCTTTCTCACAGAGAACATCGAATTCCATCGCGATCTCTTCTGCTGTCTCATAATCAACTTCCTGATTTACAGTTACGATCTTGCCCTGCATGAAAAGCTTCTTAACAATAACAGAAGGAACGATCTTCATCTTATCAGCAAGCTCTTTAATTGTAAGAACTTCTGGAATCACGATCTGTTTGATCTGCTCTTCCTGCTTCTCTTCCTTCACCTGTGGCTTCTTCACTTCCACTGCCGGTTTCTGCTTCTTGCCTTTTCTTCCTTTTCCTTCGAAAGCTTCATCTCTGTATTCTTTCTTCTTATTATCTCTTTCTTTGTCTTTCGCTTTGTTTCTCTGTGTCTTCTGCTGTTCTACGATCGGTGTAGCGTCACTTCTGTCGTTTCTGCGATTGTCATTTCTTCTGTCAGAGCGCTGTCCCTGTCCGCGTCCATCTCTTCCGTCACGGTTCTCTCTTCCATCACGGTTGTCGCGTCCCTGGAATCCGTCACGTCCTCCTCTGTCAGAACGCTGTCCGCGTCCGTCTCTGTCCTGACGTGGTCCTCTGTTTTCGCCTCTGTTCTCGCCATTAGAACGTCTGTCTCCAAATGGTTTCTGTCCCGGTCTGTCAGAGCGTACCTGTCTTCCCTCACCACTCGGACGTCCTGTTCTTGATCCCTGCGGTCTCTCAGAACGTGCTCCGTTCTGTGCCGGACGTGCCGGTCTGTCCTCTGCTGCACGAACCGGTCTTTCGCTTTTTGCTGCCGGTTT
>ULPY01022229.1_pt1 | contig 10960 bp, 9 predicted proteins | sample 1953951 | NCBI WGS metagenome assembly ULPY01 (sample SAMEA4835641, study PRJEB28245) | human gut metagenome | biome: gut microbiome; material: fecal sample | place: Denmark | collected 2008
TTCGGGTGGAGCGTTCCACGAAGCGATTCCGATTTCGAGACTTTCTTACGAAACGGACTTTCGTGGAAAATGGGCGAAAATAGCCCCCTCTTTTGGAAGTCAAAAAGGCTTGATAAAGCAGGCTTTTTAAGGCGCTTTTACCCGCAAAGCCGCATGAAATCAAGTGGGTTCGAATCCTTCGCTGAGATGGCTCAAAATGGCGGAAAAAAGGCAAAATGGAGAGAATTTGGGAAGAAAGGAGAGAAAAAGGAGAGAATCTCAGCCCTTGAAGTATAAGGGAAAACCGGCACTCCCGAAGAACAAATGAGAGAAATAAGATACATTATCTTCTGCTGTTGGCAATAAATGAAGAGGTGTATCCGATGAAACCAGACAATCGTTATTCCGAGATCCTGCAGCAGTATCCTGGGTGCATGACAAAGGAGCAGATGTATCAGGTGTGCCATATCAGCAAAAAGACATGCCTATACTTATTGGAAAGCGGCCTCGTTCCCAGCAGGGACAGCGGGAAGAAAACCCGGCGGTTCACGATTGAAACGGCGGCTGTTGTACGCTATTTAGAGGAACGCGAGTTAAATCCCGAACGGTTCAAACCACCCGCGGGGCATTATAAAAGCAAAAGAGACGGAGCGCGAGATGAATCTAACCTCCCAGCCGCCGCGATCGATCCGCTCATCCTGCGTCAGATGTATGAAGCAGAATTGGAACAGTATCCGGATGTTCTGTCCATCCGGCAAATATCAGACTTCACCGGGTATGAGAAAAGCTCGGTTGAGCGATGGTGTACCACAGGCCACCTGAAGCACTTCATTATTCGGAAGAAGTTCCTTGTTCCGAAAGACTACCTTTTGGAGTTTATCGAAAGCCCATATTACATAGGAATCGCCGTGAAGTCAAAACTTCATAAGAAACGGAATCAGCAACTGATTCAATATCAGACGTCGCATTCAACAACGCAATAAAGTATATCGTAGCCGATTAGATAGTCTAATCGGCTTTCGTAACGATAATAGCACCGTATTGACGACCGGCAAAGCAAAAAGTAAAATGTAAGAGCGAAGAGACCATTTAAACTTGTCTTTGCATAAGTGTTTTTCTTATTTTGATTATGGTGGTGAAAAATATTGTGAACGATCCTAAAGAAAACTATAAGAGATGGCACCCTGATCAATTTTCAGATTCAATAATAGTCAAAAAAGCTAGCCTCGGCCGCGATTTTCTGGAGTACTACTTAAGCAGAATATCAAGTCATAGCCAAGAAAAAGATTTCGAACGTTTTTGCAAAGCAATTTTGGAAGCCGAAGTATGTCCAAATCTCTCACCCCAAACCGGCCCAACAGGCGGAGGTGACAGCAAAGTAGATACAGAGACATATCCTGTCGCTGAACAACTCACAGAATCATGGCTTTACGGATATGGAGACAAAGCAGGTTCCGAGCGTTGGGCTTTTGCAATAAGTGCAAAAGCAGATTGGTTGTCGAAGATAAAATCTGATGTCGCAAAAATTTCAAAAACCATCATTGACGGTCGACAGTATACAAAGATTTTTTTCGTTTCTAACCAACTAATTTCTGACAAAAAAAGGGCATTGGCCGAAGATAAATTACGAAGTGAATATAACATCGATATCCGAATTCTTAGTATGGACTGGTTACTGGACGCAGTTTTTAGAAGCGAATCAAACCGTCAAACCGCAGTAGCGACACTTGGACTGTCTGAAAATCTTTTGGACGAAAAACAAATTGGAGAAAAAGATTATAAAAGGCAGCAGGAACTTAATGCGGTAGAATGCTCGTTGAAAAGACTTGCCGACTTGAAATCGTCTGAAATAATCGCTGCGGCTAGAAGAAGTCTGGTTCTTTCACGGGAATTGGAAAACGATGTGATAGATATACTCGCCCGGTTAGATCGTCTTAATCGTCTTGCTGCAGAATACGGAACCATTATCGATCAAGCGGACGCACTATACGATAGTGCTTGGACTATGTTCTGGTGGTATTCCTCCGAAAAGCATTTTTATGAGTATTACCAACGTTTTGAAACCATTGCGCTCAAAGAAAAAACTACATATCTCTTCGAGAAACTTTGCACATTATGGATGAACTTGTTTTCACTATGTGAACACGAAAGTGAAATTGATCTAGAGTGGCATCGGCGCGTTGTCGAATCCATCTATAACTATCTGATTAGCGATAGTAGCAAGCCTAACACTATTCTCTCGGCCAGAAACAGTTTCCAAGTAATTCGCCTTGCTTCTGGAGATCCGATAGATGACATTGTTGACGATTACATTGATATAATACAAAAAAGTGAACATAGTCTGGAGATCAATGTAGAAACTGTTGCAAAAATAATTCAAACTATTTTTCCGTATCAGAAAGCCAAAAACTACGATCAACTGTTTGACCTCTTAGTATCCAGATTATCAAAAGAAAAGCACGATTCGGAAGCAGCTAAAATGATTGCTTCCAGAGGGCAACAGTTAATTGAATCCGACCCTTTCAAAGCGCTTTCACTTTTTAGTAAAGCGGTTCTTGGCTTTCACAATGAGGCAAACACTACCTTGCTCATTCAGACTGTATTTTTGATGGCACATTTGTATGAGAAGATAGGGGCATATTGGGCTGCACGCAACTATTACTTTTATGTCGTAACGTATTGTCTTAATAATTACATGAAAAAGGGAGAAATTACCCTCTTCTTTCCAGCTGCAGCAAACAAACTTAAGTGGATTGAGCTTATGCAAGGAAGAGCAATTTTTTCGACCGAAATGCACAGTATAGAAGTAATTGCTCGAAACGCGTATCCAGGAACGATTTCCGAGGATGAAAATAACTTTGATATTTTTCTTGCCTTTCTTCTCTTTAAAACACCGTTCGAGAAATTATGCCACCTTGAGAAGCTCCCTCAATACCTTGATAGGTATGCTCTGGTTTCTTCGGCGTTAGCCTGTAGATATGAGCTTGGATACTATGACGAAGACTGGCTCGCTGATTGTAACGGAGACAAAAAAATAATAGATTGTTACATGAAACAATGGGCAAACCAACCCGCATGGGAGCAGATTAGGTACGACCCTTGGTATGGATTTGAAGCGGAGAGTATTCTTCAGTCCAAAGTCATGGGCTGTACTTTTTATGCTCACTCTACAAATGATATGTTTGCAATAGAGTTTGCTGCCACGCTTTTAGCGACAATAGAGTGCTTCCTATCCACGGGTTTCTACAACGATATTTTTTCTCAAGCAAGTTCATTTGAGATAAAAATCATTAAGGTTCCACAAAATGAGTTCACAATTAATGTCGAATACAGCAAAAAGGCCCCAACACACATGAGCATTTTGATTTCCGAGTACAGTAAATCTGAATTTCAATCCGCTCACAAATTGCTTTCTGATAAGCTCATCGAAATTATTTCAATCATTGTCTCTGCAATATTGGGGGCAAACGAAGACTTGCAGAAATTCAAGAAAATGCTTGAGAGTGAATTTATTTTTGCGCGTGCCGAAGTATTCGCGGACAGCCTGTTTTATGGTTTTTCCACATTTGGCCCCGATGCTTTTTCTTTTGACTATGTTTTGAAAAAATATGATGAAGAACCACTAATCAGAAGCGAAAAAGCTATTTTGCATGAGGAAATCCCCGGGATGGTTCCCCTTCAAAGTGAGAGCAGAGAGATTATATATGATAACCTTCCGGATTATTCATACAAACAATGCAAGAACGACGAGGTGACGGTTTCTGATGTAATTAATGTACCATTATGGAATGATAGTTTATGGAGCGGAGTATTATATCACTTTTGCGGCCTTCCTGTTTTGTCTTTGATATTTAAAAGCGATTCTGGTCTGCGGATTTTTGATGAGTGGATAAAAAAATACGGAGAAGACGATGCAAACAATGTAATTGGAATAAGACTTATCAAAGAAATTGACTATGAGCATCCACATTGGTATAGAGTAGGTATTGGAGCAAATTCCCCGACGGAGACGCAACAAAGCACTTTTTCCATAAACTACTCTCGATTAAGTACAATGCACCCAGATAATGATGCAAACCTGACGTTGTTCCAAAACGTTCAGTTGCAGCACGGGGATTTCTTTATCTGTCCATCAATCATCAGGCCGGATAGAAATAGTCCGGAGATACACTTTGAAAAGAAAATACTCAAACACTCGGGATGCCTAAAAATATTAAATGCATATGATATAGAAAAAAATGACGTATTGTCAGCAATGTCGATAATGACTACGGACAAGCCATTAATCCCGCCCGGGTATGAAAAAAGTGATCTTATCGGATTGCTTAAGCGTAGCGACGATTTGGAATGGTAAACCACTTCTGCTGTTTGATGCTAATTGCTGATTTCATAATCAACCACGCCGTTTCTTTCTTCTGAGATCTAAATCACGGCAAACTTGGTTACTGCATAAGCGAGAAAAAGAACAGAAGATGACGTGTGCACTAAAACGCAGGGGAGCTAATAAGTTAGCTCCCCTATTCTTTTATGCTTCTGCCTATTGCAATATGGGTATTATCACATTTTAAAGAAACAGGTCCTTTATATATTGCAATAGTAAAATTTAAACCGTTGTTCTTGACATCCAGACTCACACGCGTATATTATAAAAGAAATTATCATAAAATAATTTATCATAAGGAGGCGCGTATGCATGAAGTTTATAGGCAGGCAAGCCGAGCTTAGCAAGCTGAACGCAGAATATACCCGTGACGGCAGCTTTGTGGTCATCTATGGCCGCCGCCGAGTTGGCAAAACGACGCTGATCAAAGAGTTCTTGAAGAAAAAAAACGCCTTTTACTTTCTGGCTACCGAGGAACTGGAGAGCCAGAGCATGAAACGGCTGGCCGGAGTCATAGCCCGTACAACGAAAAATGCGCTGCTGCAGAAGGCGACCTTCACGGACTGGCTGGATCTGTTTCAGGTAATTGCAGATTATAAGCCCGAAGAAAAGAAGGTGCTTGTCATTGACGAGTTTCCGTACCTGGTAAAAACAAATTCGGCGTTTCCCTCTATCCTGCAAAATGCCTGGGACGAAATTCTGAAAGACAGCAATGTAATGCTGATTCTGTCTGGCTCCCTGATCGGCATGATGAAGAAGTATGCTTTATCGTATGACAGCCCCCTGTATGGCCGCAGAACGGCACAGATCCGGTTGGCTCCGTTGTCTTTTACGGATATATACGCCGTTCAGAAAATACCATTTGCGCAAGCAGTAGAACAGTACTCCGTAACGGGCGGCGTTCCGAAGTATCTGGAGTTTTTTGAGGATGGCCGACCGCTGGAAGAGCAGCTGGAAGATGCCGTTTTGTCCAAAAGCGGTTTCTTGTATGAGGAGCCAAATTTTCTGCTGAAAAGCGAGTCGCTGACAGCTGTGAACTATTTCTCCATCATCAAAGCCATCGCAGACGGGAATCATAAGTTGGGCAAGATTGCCGGAGCGCTGGGGCAGGAGACTTCTGCGTTGACACAGTATCTGTCTACGCTTACGGATTTGAGTTTCGTCGAAAAGAAAACTCCGATAACGGAAAAGAACCCGGAAAAATCCCGTAAGGGGCTGTATTTCATTTCAGACAATTTTATCCGCTTCTGGTTCCACTATGTTTATCCTTATAAAGGGGAACTGGAACTAGACAACACGCAGATTGTGCTGGATGAGATCAACAAGGATTTCATACAGAAATTTGTGGCATTTGTGTATGAGGACATCTGCCGGAACATCTTTGCCGATTTGTGTAGAGACGGAACGATTCCTTTTGTACCGTCCCGCATCGGCTCGTGTTGGCTGAATGATTTTGACGGCGATACAGAAATAGATGTGGTAGCCGTAGACCATCAGAACAAGCAAGTGTTTGCCGGAGAATGTAAGTTTCACACTAAGCCGGTGGATGCGCCGGTATACTTTGCGCTGAAAGAAAAGGTGGACAACACCGCAGAAATTCATAAGGCATTTCCGGGATACGATGTTCTCTTCGGCGTGTTCAGCAAAAGCGGGTTTACGCAGCGCATGCTCGATACTGCAAAGGGAAATAACCGTCTGCTCCTGATCGACGAGGATCATTTGGCATAGTCTCTTCTTTTGCAAAATCACGTTTCTCCCAGTGTTTCCTGTTCTCGCAAAGCCCAAACAGGCAAAAAGGAGGTCAAGAGACAATGATTTATTTTACCGCAGACGCACATTTCGGCCATGCCAATATTATTAAGATGTGTGAGCGTCCACATCCCGATGTGGAGACCATGAACGAGTCCATGATCGCCGCATGGAACGAACGGGTGCACGGAAACGATACCGTATATATTGTGGGAGATCTGTTTTTCCGCTGCGCTGACCCGGAGAGTATCCTGAAACGGCTCAAGGGCAAGAAACGGCTGATCGTTGGCAACCATGACGGCACTTGGATGAACAAGGTCAATCTGCACCGATACTTTTTCAGCGTGGATAACTTTCTGGAAACCTCGGACGGCGCGCACGCCTTAACGCTCTGTCACTATCCGATGCTGACGTGGAAACACGCCATGCGGTCGTACATGATCCACGGCCATATCCATGCCGATACCAAGGCGGATTTCTGGCCGCTGCTCCGCTGTCGGGAGAATGTATTAAATGCCGGTGTGGACGTGAACGGCTATCATCCAGTCACATTCGATGAGCTGGTAGAGAACAACCGGAAGTTCAAGGCGTTACACGCTGTGCGGGGGAAGCCAACATAATTTGGCCGACACAGTGCAAGTTGCAGGGCAAATCACGATGCAAGATATACTCAGCTATTGCATGACACAGGTTCAAGAACACAGCAGGGCTGCCGCAGCCAAAGTACAAAACTGATATGAACTTAGGGGGTTCCCCCAAGTTACCCCCTAAGATGCCCCCCAAGATAAAACTGTTAAATTCTACGCAAAATCCCGCAGCAAAGCAGAAATCGCCAACTATTGTGGCTTCAAATCTCCGAACATTGGGTTTCACAGGTTGTCTTATGTGTCTTTCCTAAGGATATCCAGGTACTCTTCATAGGCAAAGACAAGCGCTTTGCCGGATTTTGCGGCATACTTGAGAATATTCCGATTGCATAGCATGGTAATATAATTTGCCGTACCGTTTCTGGAAAGGCCGAGTGCACTCGCCGTCTTGACGGTTTCTATAATTGGGTTCTGCTCAATATAAGCAAATAGCCTCATGATGTTTTGCCGAGAACGAGTTGGAACATCAGTCAGCTTAGCTTCATTTTTCTGATGAAGCGCATTTAGGTGGTCAATGGTTTCGGTTGCGTCTTCAGCTGTTTCCGCAATACCACGAAGGAAAAATTTTACCCACTGCTCGTAATTACCGGCTTTGCGAACCTCGCTCATTCTGTCATAATATTCGATTCGATTCAATTTCAGGAAGCACGACAGATACAGTACTGGAGAAGAAAGCTCGTTTGCGCTCATCAGAAACAATGTTATCAGTAGTCTGCCAACTCGTCCGTTGCCATCGAGAAATGGATGAATCGTCTCGAACTGATAATGAATCAGCGCAGCCTTAATCAACGGATCCATGCCATCCTCATCGTTCATGAATTCCTCGAGAGCTGACATGCACTCGGCCATGTCCTGCGGGTTGGGCGGAATATACCGAGCGTTTTTTAGCGTACTTCCTGCGCCGCCGATCCAGTTTTGCGATATACGGAATTCGCCAGGTGTTTTATCGCCGCCCCTTACACTATTCATCAGCACCGCATGTGTCTCCCGAATTAATCGGTTGCACAGCGGCAAATCTTCCAGACGTTTGATGGCGAAATTAATTGCGCGAACATAATTTACAACATCCGAAACGTCCGCATTAATGTTCTCATCAACCTCGGGATTCAGGACATCTTCCAATGTGCATTGCGTCCCCTCAATCTGGGAGGACACAAGAGCTTCCTTTCGGACGTACATGGATATAAACAGGTCCTTGTTGGGGATGCGGTCAGATAGGCCGTTGAGCAACGCGAGCTTTTTGTGAGCGTCAATCAGAAGCTGCTGCATCTCAGTGTCAATCTCTATATTCGGTTGCGGCGGCAATGGCTGGGGATAAAATGAGGTGTACACCATTTCTCCGCTGAGGTTCTGTACAGTCTTTCCTGCACGATTCTTCACGCCGTCTCCTCCTATTTGAGTTTTTCAATAATAGTATAACCGGCAAAACTCACAAAATCAATAGTTTGTGAGTTTTCGAGTTTTGTTTTCTCACGTAAAATCATAAAAAAGCACTTCCTTATAATTATTGTTCCGCGCATGAGGCTTAAAGTGCATATCCACGCGCCGTCTATCCAGTTTCGGATAGGCGGTTTTTTCATGCCCGTACATAGCCGTCCAGTTTCGCGCAGACGGCAAATTCATCAAAAAGGAGGAAAACCAATGGACAACGGCAAAGTAATTGCCATCACGAACCAGAAAGGGGGCGTCGGAAAGACTACAACCGCCGTGAATCTCGGCGTTGGTCTGGCGCGGTTTCAAAGAAAGAAGGTGCTGCTTGTTGATGCGGACCCGCAATCGAGTCTCACCGTCGCGCTTGGTCACAAGAATCCCGATGCGCTCGACGTGACGCTTGCTACAGTTATGGATGCGGTGATTGAAGACAGGCCACTCGAGAAAGGCGCAGGTATCCTGCATCACAGCGAGGGTGTGGATATTCTCCCCTCCAACATTGAATTGTCCGGCATGGAAACCGGGTTATTCAATGTCATGAGCCGTGAGTACGTTTTGAAAAACGCTATCGACGGCATGAGAAAGGACTACGATTATATTCTGATTGACTGTATGCCGTCGCTGGGGATGATGACGATCAACGCCCTGGCTGCGGCGGACAGCGTGATTATCCCCTCGCAGCCGAGTTTTCTGTCAACAAAAGGTCTGAATCTCCTGCTGCACTCGGTTTCAAAAGTGAAGCGCAGCATTAACCCGAAGCTGAAGATTGATGGGATTCTGCTGACGATGGTGGACAGCCGCACAAACAATGCCCGTGGGATTATCGAATCGCTCCGCAGCACGGTGGGACAGAACATCAAAGTGTTCGATACCGAGATCCCGCATTCTGTCCGCGCGGCGGAATGTGCTTTGACCGGTGAGAGCATTTTCTCCCACGATAAGAACGGCAAGGTCGCTGCCGCATACGAAATGCTGGCAAAGGAGGTGACCGAGCTTGAAAGAACGGCCGTTGATCGATCTGGGCATGACTGGGTACGATGAGCTTTTTATGAATGACGCGGAGCGCCGGGAGGCGTCGCTTCCGAAGATTTACAACATCCCGCTTTCGGAGATCGACGACTTCCCGGATCATCCGTTTCAGGTTCGTCTGGATGAGGATATGGATCAGCTCGTGGAGAGCGTCAAGGAACGAGGCGTTATTACCCCCATCACCTTGCGGCAGAAAGAGGACGGACGGTATGAGATCGTGTCCGGCCACCGGCGCCGAAAGGCGTGTGAGCTAGCAGGCCTTGCAACCGTCCCGGCAGAAATCAAGGAACTGACGAGGGATGAAGCCATCATTTTAATGGTGGAATCCAATTTGCAGCGATCCACGATTCTGCCGAGCGAAAAGGCTTTTTCGTATAAAATGCGGCTGGAGGCGATGAAGCGGCAAGGACAGCGCACGGATTTAACTTTCTGCCCAATGGGCACAAAGTTGAATAGTGCAGGAGAGATTGCTCGGCAAAGCTCTGACAGCGAAAGACAGGTATTCCGTTATATCCGTCTCACAGAACTCATCCCTGACCTCCTCACGATGGTCGATGAAGGCCGCATCGCTCTGCGGCCAGCAGTCGAACTCAGCTATCTGGGCAAGCTGGAACAGCAGGACCTCGTTGCGGCAATCGGGCTTTCGCTGGCAACACCGTCCCACGCGCAGGCCATCAAGCTGCGTGCCTTTTCAAAAGAGGGCAAGCTCTCTCCGGCAGTCATCGAATCCATCATGTGCGAGGAAAAACCGAATCAAAAAGAGAAGATCAACATCAAGTACGCGGAGGCAAGAAAATACATTCCCTCCAGCGTTCCCTATGAGCAGACCGGTGCGTATATTTTGAAAGCGCTTGAATATTACCACCGGCATCTGGAACGCCAGAGGGGCGATGCAAGATAAAATGCCGGTCACGCCAAGGGAGTAGTCTGCCCTTTTCCCGAGGGTGGCATTGCGTTCCCCCTCTCACACTCTCCCCCTGTAAACCTGGCTGTTTACCGGCTGAAAGAAAGATATATCGGCTTGTTTTCTCAAGTCCCAACACCAACAAAGATCGGAGTGATGCAAGATGAAGTATTTCGTGGATGTGAAAGATATCAGTTACGCCACCATCGCCGTGGAGGCAAAAGACGCCGCCGAGGCGGAAGCCATTGCGAAGGAGCTGTATTTCAACGGAAAAATCAACTGGAATGAGGCCGATGTCACCTGGGAAGCACGCCCTAACGAACGGAATCGCGGAAACTGCCGATGAGCCTGCCTGTGTCCGAAGAGCAATTTACGTTTGTCATCTGGTCCAACGAGTATCTGGACTGGGATAACTACCGGGATGCCTTTGAGGAGGACTATTCCAATCTGTCCGACGATGAAAAATACCAGCTCATGTGTGATCTCAACAACGACTATCTGGACGATGAGCGCCGGAATCTGGATGTTCAAGTGGGTACACCCATCATCGTCATCGCCGACATCGGCCGGTTGGATGGACGGCACACCGGCTACCAGGAAATCTCCAGCGGCTGCATCAAGGATTGCCTGGAATCGCAGCTGGATAGCGCGACCTGGTATGTGGACTGTAAAGGCGATCTCCGCCTGGACGGCTATCATCACGACGGACGAAATTACTATCTCTACCGTAAATACCGGGAAGGCATCAGCGAGGAGGCCATTGAGGACTTCAAAGGAAAGATCCTCGACCATACGCTGACAGCGGAGGACATCGACCGAGTAACAGCACGCCTTGGCGAT
>ULPY01068276.1_pt1 | contig 10861 bp, 7 predicted proteins | sample 1953951 | NCBI WGS metagenome assembly ULPY01 (sample SAMEA4835641, study PRJEB28245) | human gut metagenome | biome: gut microbiome; material: fecal sample | place: Denmark | collected 2008
GCCCCTGGTGGAGAGCCCCATCACCTCCGCGCCGTCTGACTATGTCAGAAACTTCGCGCAGCAGAAGGATCTGTTCGACGCCGCTTTGGATCGCATTTTCTCCGGCACCGCCACTGCGGAGGAAGCGATCATGGAGGTCGGTCGCGCCTCAGATTGAGGCTCTGATGCAGGGCGCCTATTCCTTCGGCTTCTGATGCTCTTTAACAAGAACGCGGAACCGTTAGCTTGCATTCCGGCGCGGTTTCATCGAGGAGAGTAAAAAACAAGGTTTCCAGACCGGATAGAGAGGGGCCGCGCGGCATGTCGGCCGGCGTACGCGCGGCCCTCTCGCAATTCTATCCGCCGCATTTTCTGCAATGAAAGGAGGAGCTTTTCGGATGGTTCAGACGCTGAAAGCAAAGGAATCGAATTGGAAAAATCAGCAATATCGAAATCGACAGATTGCGGGAACGCGGTTCGTTCTGCCGGCTATACTGGGATTCCTAATTTTCGTAATCACTCCGATGATCCTGAGCCTGCACTATTCCCTTACCGATTTTTCCGTATTCAAGGAGAAGACCACTTTTCTCGGGTTCGAGAACTACAGAAAGCTGCTCGACGGGAGCGATCCGTTTTTCTACAAATCGCTGAAGGCGACCCTCTACTATGTGGTTCTCAACGTTCCGGCGACGATCATCTTTTCCTTCCTGCTGGCGCTGCTGCTCAATCGCAATATCAAGGGGCGCGCGCTGTTCAGAGGCATTTTCTATATGCCGTCGATCATTCCGATCGTAGCTTCCTGCATGATCTGGCAGTACCTGCTCAATCCGGATCTCGGACTGGCGAACAGCATTCTCAAGTCGCTGGAACTGTCCAAGAGCATGTGGTTGTACGATGAAAAATCGGTGATTCCCACGCTTTTTCTGACGAATCTCTGGAACTGCGGAAGCACGATGGTCATCTTTCTGGCGGGCCTGCAGAATATTCCGCGGCATTACTATGAAGCCGTGGAGGTGGATGGAGGCAACAGTCTGCATAAGCTGATCTACATCACCATTCCCATGGTGAGTCCCGTCCTCTTCTATAATGCCGTAATGTGCGCGATTACATCGTTTCAGGCATTTGACAAGGCGTAAATCCTCACAGAAGGCGGACCGAACAACGCCAGCCTGTTTTTCTCATATCTGATCTACCGCGAGGCGTTTGCCAATGCGAATATGTCTGTCGCGTGCGCATTGGGCTGGGTTTTGTTTGTCATCACGGGCGTGTGCAGCATCCTGCTCTTCAAGACCTCTGGAAAATGGGTGTTCCACGACGGAGGAGGAAGATGAGTATGAAACGCAGATTTAAACCGGCTTCATTTTTCACCTATATGATACTGATCCTTCTGGCATCTACGTTTATTCTGCCGCTGATCTGGATGCTCCGCTCCTCGCTGATGGGCATGAAGCAGATTTTTCGCCTTCCCCCGGAGTGGATTCCGAATCCATTCGTGTGGAGCAATTACTCCGATGCGCTGAAGCGACTGGATTTTGCCCAGTGCTTTAAAAACACGATCATCGTCGTTGGCCTCGGCGTGTCGGGCACAGTCATCACCTCCGCCTGTTCGGCCTATGCATGGGCCCGCATTGACTGGAAGGGACGAAATCTGTGGTTCGCACTGTCCATGTCGAGCATGATGCTGCCGGGCTCCGGTGTTTCTGGGTTATCGCAACGCAGGAATGTACGATACGCTGTTTCCGCTGTTTCTGGCTGCGTGGTTTGGCGGCGGCGCAAGCAATCAGTTCCTTCTTCGCCAGTTCCTCATGGGAATCCCCAAGGCGTTGGATGAAGCCGCGTATATCGACGGAGCAGGCTATTTCCGGATTTTTATCAGTATAGTGCTGCCTCTCTGCAAGTCAGCGCTGGTTGTCGTGGGAATGTTCTCATTCCTGTTCTACTGGAACGACTTCTTTTCCCCGATGATCTATCTGGAAAACTATAAGAATTACACCATCGCGCTGGGTCTGCAGTCCTTTGTCAGCCAGCACTCCAGTCAATGGATGCTGCTCATGGGCGCCGTGACAATCGGCGTTCTTCCGGCAATCGTCGTGTTTCTGATCGGACAGAAGTATCTGCTCGAAGGCATCGCGCTTACCGGCATCAAAGGCTGAAAGGCGCGCTCACTCACAGTGTCTCTCTCGCGGTTGTCTGCCCCAGCCTATTCAATCATTGATGGATGGATTACGGTGCGCTGGACAGGGCGTACATTCCAGCCAGAGATAACCCATAACAGCCTGCAAGCGGAGCACGTGACTTACGACGAGTCAGGCGCTTCGTTTGCGGGCTGTTTTTTTATTTAGGCAGACCGCGGTGCGTGCCTTGCTATGCTTTTCAAAACGTGGTATACTGAAGGCAGAAAAAGAGAAATTCGTAAGCAGTTCGTGCGAGGAGGGATTGACCGATGACCGCGAAGAAACTGCCGGTGGGCATAGAGAATTTTGAAGAGATTCGCAAGCAGGATTTCTATTATGTGGATAAAACCGGTCTGATCGTCGATCTGCTTGCTGGCTGGGGCAAGGTGAATCTGTTCACCCGTCCGCGGCGCTTCGGCAAGACGCTGAACATGAGTATGCTCAAATGCTTCTTCGAAATCGGCGGCGATAAGAGCATCTTTGATGGGCTGACCATTAGCAGGGAAAACGCTCTGTGCGAAACATACATGGGGAAATATCCTGTGGTATTCATATCCCTCAAGGGCGTGGACGGGTTGACGTTCGATTTGGCATATCAGGCGTTATGCGGAATCGTCGTAGAAGAGTTTTCACGCCTCAGATTTCTGACCGACAGCGATAAATTGGCCGCTGACGAGAAGCAGTATCTTGAAAAGATGCTGAAGGGGAAGTACGAAGAAGCAGATATCAGAGGAAGCCTGAAGAAACTGTCCATCCTTCTCGAAAAGCGCTGCGGCCAAAAGGTCATTCTGCTGATCGATGAATACGACGTGCCGCTGGACAAGGCGTATGCGCATGGTTACTATGAGCAGATGATCGACCTGATCCGCGCGATGTTCGGCGCGGCGCTCAAGACGAACGACAGCCTGTTCTTCGCTGTGCTGACCGGCTGCCTGCGCGTATCCAAGGAGAGCATCTTTACCGGGCTGAACAATCTGATGGTGCATTCCATCTCAGACACGAGCTTTGACGAATACTTCGGCTTCACAGACGCAGAGGTCGGCAAAATGCTGGCGGACTATGGTCTGGAATCGCATCATGCCGAAGCGCGCGCATGGTACGACGGTTATCGCTTCGGCGGGCAGGACGTGTACTGCCCGTGGGATGTGATCAATTATTGCTATGCGCTGCGAGCGTCCGAGCACGCAAAACCCAAGGCATATTGGATGAACACCAGCGACAACGATATGGTGCGGCGGCTGATCAGCAAAGGCACGGACGGCACGACGCAGGTTGAAATCGAGCGCCTGATTGCAGGTGAGACCATCACCAAGACGCTGAATGAGAACCTGACGCACAACGAAATCGACGCGAATATCGGGAACATCTGGAGTCTGCTGTACATGACGGGGTATCTGACAGTGGCGGATTATCCGGATGGAAACCGATATGAATTGAAGATCCCAAATTATGAGGTACGGCAGATCTTTACGCAGCAGGTGCTGGAATGGTTTAACGATAAGGCGCGCGCGGAAACGGACAAACTGTCCGACCTGTACGCGGCATTCGAAACGGGCGACGCTGCGACCATCACGGAATTCCTGAACAGCCAGCTTTTGGATACGGTGAGCTTTTACGACGCGAACGAATCGTTTTACCACGGCTTCCTGCTGGCGCTGCTGAGTACCTGCGCAAACTGGCGCGTTTCCAGCAATGCGGAGACCGGCAAAGGCCGCAGCGACATCATCGTGGAGCGCAAGGACAGGAAGATCGGCTTTGTCGTAGAGGTAAAGGACGTAAAGGACGAAGGAAAGCTGGATCATGCATGTGAAGCGGCAATGAAGCAGATCGAGGAAAAGGACTATACCGCGATTCTGCGCCGGTATCGCGTGAAGGAAATCTGGACGTATGGTATCGCCTTCTGGGACAAGGAATGCAGAGTGGCAGCGAAGTGCATCGCACGGTAAAGAGGGAGCAGAACTTAGGATTTGCACCCCCTCTAAAGACGAAAATCCGCAAAAACAGCGTTCGATTGTTACGTCTGCGTTAGCGCTCGCTGTATCGTTATATGAGTGCAGACACATGCCGAATCTCCATACAGGAGTTGAAGCTTCCTGTATGGAGATTTTTTTGTCGAAAAATCCTACAGGATTTCAGCCGGTTGCACTCTCGTTTTTCGCTGCATCCGGTTCATACGCCAGCCTTACGCCTTTGCGGGTCTGCATCAGCACCTTGGGCATGTCCAACGGAAGCTCCTTGGGAAAGTCCAGCGTACCAACGCAATTGTAGCAGATCGTAAGCCGCTGCACATAAACGCCGTTTAGCTTTTCCACCTGATGCACTTCAATCCGCTGAATCAGCTCGTTCAGCATTCGTGGCGTGAGCTTTCTGGCGCGGGTGTACTTGCGTACCGTGGCGATAAAGGCGTCCGTGGTCATGGACTGGTCGCTGCATTTTTCCAGCTGTACCCTGGCCTCCTTAATGCTTTGTGCCAAGGTGACCTGCTCCTGCTCATAATGGCCGCTCATACGGGAAAAACGTTCATCGGAAATTTTGCCGGATACATTATCCTCATAGAGTCGTTCAAAGAGCTGATCCAGTTCCCTGTCTCTCGCCAGTAACTGCTTCAAGGTCTTTTCCCGATATTGCCGTTCTTCCAGAACCGCCTGATGGGAATGCCCCATGACCGCTTGGACAAAGTCGTTTTCATAACGGCTTGCAAACTTGGTCAGGCGGCGGATTTCGCCCAGCACCACCTGTTCCAGAAAGTCCTCTCGGATGTAATGGGTAGATGGGCAGGTTCCACGCGCGCTATTATAGTTGGAGCAATTGAAGTAACGAATTTCGTGGTTGCCCTGGTTGAAATGGAAATGCAGATTGCTTCCGCAATCCGCGCAAACCAGCAATCCGGAGAACATATTCTTTTCTCCATCCTGACATTTGCGCTTCCGGGTTTTGCCACGTTTTTCCTGAATCTTCTCCCAGGTAGCCCGATCGACAATCGGCTCATGGACATTTTTGAACACAACAATATTTTCAGGATCGTTCGGCAGGCGTTTCTTGTTTTTGTAAGACTTACTGTAGGTCTTGAAATTAACAAGATCACCGCAGTATTCCCGCATTGTCAGGATTTTGATGATCGTTCCGGTAGCCCAACGCGTGTGTCCACACGGACAATGGGTTTGAGTTCACCAATTGTTTTTTTCAACAGAAAGCGCGATTTACAGACGCTGTTTGAAAAGACAGCCGCCGAACTGGGTGTTCGACATAAACTCATTCATCCGTTGCCCCACGGCGCAACGGCAAAGTGGAGCGCAGCCACCGTGAGGATCAGAAACGTTTTTCTTGCCACGCCTTCTACTCTCTGGACGACTTTGCAAAGCAGCTCGCCGTTCACAATTCCCGATCCAACAACTTACCTATGAGACCCCTCCACTGGCTCTCGCACATTGAGTTCACTGTCCATTATGTTTGACAAATTTACACGTGAAAGAGTCCTTTGACTTTTTCACGTAACTTGACAATCGCATATACGGCGTTACAGGTACAATCCCCGTGGGGTGGGGCGGCGGACAGGACGAGCCAGAGCGCGAAACCGTACCCGGTTGGCCCTGCTATGGCAAGCAGGGCGCGACGATGCCCCACGGGGATAATGAGACTTCTTCAAAGTGCCGAAGGCTCAGTGGCTGGTGGATATGATTGTAGCCTGTCAGGAAAAATGTAAACAAACGTATGGCTGCCGAAGGGTGAGGCGCTGGTTGGAACGTCAGACCGGGAAAAAGGTGAATCTCAAAGCTATTTTGAGAATTATGCGGAAGCTGGACCTGCTGTCGCAGATTCGTCGCAGGCATCCTTATACACTTTACAAGCAAGCTGCTTACAAATATGATAATCTGCTAAACAGACAGTTCGAACAGGAGAATAAAAATAAGTTTTGGGTTACGGATATCACATACATTCCAGTGGCTAACGGGATGATCTATATGTGTGCAGTTCTTGATTTATGCGGACGTGCAGTGCTGGCGTGGAGAATCGGCAGTGATATGACATCTTCTTTGGTTACAGATACGGTACGGGATGCATTAAGACAGGAAAAGGTCGCCGATGGACTCTCCCTCCACAGCGACCAGGGGTCTCAATACACATCCAAAGCATACTTTGACCTGAGTCAAGCTTACCACTTTACACCGTCGATGTCCAGACCCGGATGCCCTTATGATAACTCTGCTATGGAAAATTTCTTTGGAACGCTTAAAACGGAGTGTTTGTACAGAGCTCACTTCACTACCCGTGAGTAAGCTGAACGACTGGTTGCAGAGTACGTTTTCTTCTACAACAACGAACGCATTAACCTGAAAAACGGCCTCACTCCGAATGAAATCCGAAGCAAGGCCGCGTAATCTCACGAAATTCTACGATAGGCTTTTATTTCTCTGTCCGTTGAACCGGGTACAGTCCAGGTCTGTCTGTGAAATAGATTTCGTTTTTCGGATTGCCGGCAATCAACCGAGCTTCGTATCGGTTTCATTCTTGCGAGTGAACACACGAAGATTTTTGACCTGAAGCTTACCGTCGGCCGCAAAGAAACCCCAGCGGCGATTTTTCAAAAGGTCCTGCAGGCGCACGCTGAGCGCAGCCGTATGATTGACGTAGCAGACGGCGATGTCGTCCTCCACCAGCGCCTGAAGATGAACCTTCTGAGAAGTGCCGAAGACGACCGGCCGTTCCAGCTCCACCTGAAAAGGAATATCCCCGCCCAGATAATGCTGCTGCTGGCAGTCGGTGCTGAGGGGCGAGCGAGGCCAACGGTCAAAAACCAGGCGATTGTAGAAGGGCTCCAAACGGAAAAAATAACCGTCGTCCAAATCATCGCCCCAGTTCAATGCAAGGCCGAAATGCCGGATGCCCGGGTCGAAGCATAGATCTGCTTCGATCAGGCACTGTTCAGGGAGTTGGTCCATTACCAGTGAGAGATTTTTTTCTTCCGCTTTCAGTTCCCAGCCGTTTTCTAGCGCTGCGGCTCCACTGCATTCCGGCAGAAACACGGGAGAATGCTCCTGTTCGAAAGAACGGGCGATGGTTTCCGGCATTCTCACCAGCAGGGTTCCATCCGCCTGCTGCGTCAGTTCGTGTACGCACAGGTTTCCTCCCCATTCATACCGTCCGGAGTCCCTCCGGCCCTTGCGGGTGGGAATCCAGCCGAAGGCATAACGGCGTTCGGAAGTACCGGCCGTTTTGGCGGCATAATAGGCGCGGGCGTCCCAAGTATCCTGCGGTCTGGACAGCCAGGGGCCGTTGATGGAACGGCTCAGGCGGTAGTGGGTGGAAAAGCGCTCGGTAAAGGTGGAATAAACCAGATACCACCAACCGCCCATAAAAAAGAGGTCTGGACATTCATGGGCAAAATAAGCTTCCGGATTGAACAGAGGTTCGTCTACTTCCCAGCTCCACAAATCGTAGGAGCGACATTTGAGAACGCAGCCGCCGTGGCGGAAACTTCCCTTCTGCCGCCGGGCGGCCAACAGCATGTTGTAGCACTGTTCCTCGGGATCCCAGTACACAAAGGGGTCGCGCCAATCCAGTTTGGTATAAAGCCGCCCGTCGCTTCCAAAACGATCGGAGTGCTTCTGCCAGTGGAACAGATCGGTACTGGTGGCATGCATCACCGTCTGGATGGGATTGCCATTTTCATCCATAAAGGCCGGATTGTCGTTATTATGCGCCGTGTAGAACAGATGATAGTCTCCGTCGGCTTTCTTATAGACGCAGCCGGTGTAGCAGCAGTTGTCCGCTTCTGTAACAGGGCTGTTGGGGAGTACGATTCCATGATCCTCATAATGGACAAAATCCCGGGTGGTTACCAGTCCCCAGTCCGTCTGATCGGCCGTGCGGTCTGTTTTGCGCCTATCGTTGAGAAAAAAGAGATAGTAAACTCCGTTTTCATAATAGGGAATCACATCTCCCACATAGCTTTGCCCCGGCCGGAAAAAGACCTTTTCCATCAGAACCCTCCTTCATCGGCTGTTTTTTCAAAAGGGACTGCGCAGCAAGAAGGCGGGGGAGTTTTGACCCTAACGTTCTTGCCGCAGCAGTCCTCAGATTTTTTGCAGAATGGTTAGTCCGCGAAATAGTCGGCGTAATTTTCGTCGATGGAGGCGTCCACCTGAGAGGCAAAGTCCTCGACGGTGATGTCGCCCAACGCCAGAGAAATCGCCAAGTTGCCGATCAGCTCATTGGTCGTGGGGTCCAGCTCGGCGTCGTAGATGTTGATGGCGCCCACAGAGCCCTCCATGTCCTTAGCCAGGCGGTTAACCATGTCGGTATCGTAGGGCGGGGTGCCGCCTACAGCGCAGGAGAAGGAACCGGTGGTGAAACGACTGATGTTATTGGCATAGTAGATAATGAAGCGTTCCATTTCCTTGTCAAAGTTGGCCGTACCGAAGCCGATCGGCATTTCGCTCATGGCGAAGAACTGGGCCTTGCCCACTTCAGTGTCGCCTTCATTGACGGTGGGCAGCAGGAAGTAGTCGATGTTGTCCTGCATGGCCTCGCTGAGCCGGTCGTTCTGGAAGTAGTTCAGATCCCAGGTGCCCATGTAATAGATGGCCGCGTTGCCGCCCAAAAAGTATTCCAGCGCGCTGGTGTAATCGGCGTTGGCAAAACCCGCTTGGAAATACTGCCCCAACTCCGCCAGGAACTGAGCGCCGCGGACACCCACTTCATCGCTGAAGCTGCCCTTATTGCGGGCCAGATCAAACAGCCACTGGTTGTCGCCGTATTTATAGGTTACCATATCCACATAGCGCAGCAGGGTCCATTGCTCCTTACCGGCCACGGAGATGGGGGTGAAGCCCGCTCCCTTCAGCTTGGCGCAGGCGGCCAGAAAATCATCAAAGGTTTTGGGAATTTCCACGCCCGCTTCAGCAAACATAGCCTTGTTGTACCAGAATACCTCCATGGAGTAGTTGATCGGAATGGCGATCTGAACGCCGGTGCTGGAACGGCCCCAGGCCAGAGGCGCGGCGTAGAAAATTTCATCCAGCTTGTTTTCGCTCACAAGGCCGGTCAGGTCCTGCAGAAGGCCGTTTTCCAGAAGCACGTTGGCATAAGGATCCGCATCCACGTTGAACATATCCGGCAGTTCGCCGGAGGCCGCCAGAGTCTTTACCTTCTGCAGGTAAGAGGGTTTGTCGGCAATATACTGCATTTCCATGGTGAAGCCGGGGTTGACTTCTTCCTGATACGCCTTCACCAGTGCTTCGATCATCTGGTAACTGGCCTGCTCGGGAGTGATGGTGGTCAGATAGACCACATGCTTTTCCACCGGGGCTTCCGCCAGAGCCGCGCAGGAGGTGAACACCAGCAGCACAGCCAGGAGGAGGGAGAGAATCGTTGAAAACCGTTTCATGGGAATTGCCTCCTTTTGTTTGGTTGTTTTTGTGCTTTGAGTATAGAAAAAAGGCGGAGAAACGTAAATGGTAAATTTTTTGGGTTTCTTCTGATTTATTTGGCTTCCGGGTGGGCTGTTTTTGGCTGATTGCGATACTCCATAGCGGTCATTCCCGTCCTTTTTTTGAACACCTGACAGAAATAGCGCTGATCCTCATAGCCGACCCGGCGGGCTACTTCGCCGATGAGCAGTGTATCGTTTTCCAACAGCTTCATCGCCTGCTCCATTTTGTGTTCCACAATAAAATCAAAAAGATTGGCCCCTGTTTCCTTTTTAAAAATATGGCTGACATAGGAGGCGTTCATATTGACGTAACCGGCCAGATCCGTCAGGGTGATGGGCTGATCTATATGGTTTTCCACATAGGTATAAATGCGCCGGATGACCGCAGATTTGACAGGCAGACCATCGTTCGCCAATGCTCGGCGAATCTGCCGAAAGGTCTGCAAAAGGTCTTTTTTCAGTTCTTCGATGGTTTCAAACTGCATCACCCGAGATACACTCAGGGCATCCGAAAAGCTATGCTTAAGAATATGAGCATAATTATGCCCGGCCAAATAGCGACAGTTATAGACCAGATTGCAGCAGACGGAGTGCATGGCGTCCACACTGAGCTGTTCGTACAGCATTCGCTCAAAAAGCTGCTCCAGTTGCTCCTGCAGATGAAATTCTTCCTCGCCCCGGAACAGGCCCTGGGCGAGCTGGTCGATCATCTGGTCATAGCTGTCGCTGGCATCGGTCAGAAAGCGGGGAGCTTTGCCCGTCTGCTCCTGGGTAAAAACGGAGTACTGCAGACTTTCACAGGCTGTGCCGAAGGAACTGGAAAGTTCCCGCTGCGTCTGGCAGATTTCTCCGATTCCCCAGAAAAATGCACGATCCATCACCAACTGATCATGCTGCAAAACGCTCAGTAGCTTGCGCACAAAATCATAGATTTCATGGTGACGTTCTGTGGCGCAGATCAGGCTCAGCATCCGTTTCTGGCGTACCTTAAAAAGGCAACGACCCGATTCTTCCAAGCGAACCAATTGTTCCTCCAATTCCCGCAGCGGCGCCTCCGGGTCTGCCGTCAGAGTCTGCAGACAGACAACCGCGAAGGCAGAAAAACCGTTCAGGCTTTCCAGTGACTCTATTTCGCCCTCCAGCAGCCGATTTAGGCTGTGTTTCAGAAGAATGTCACGATTTTCGCGCACCAGCGTCCGGGCGTTGTTTTCCCGGACCCGCAGCTTAGCCCGCTGAATAGCTTGTTCAATTTCCTCAATGTTCATGGGCTTCAGCA
>ULPY01053471.1_pt1 | contig 10741 bp, 8 predicted proteins | sample 1953951 | NCBI WGS metagenome assembly ULPY01 (sample SAMEA4835641, study PRJEB28245) | human gut metagenome | biome: gut microbiome; material: fecal sample | place: Denmark | collected 2008
GCGTTGTGCAGTCTGCACCGAAGCAGACGAGCGCCACGCCGGGCTCGTCGGTCAGGATCCCGTCGCAGACGGCGGTCTGCTCCCGCTCCAGCCCCGTGCCGCAGTCCTGTTCGCCGACGCGCAGCAGAAGATCGGTATGCTCCTGCCGGGTGAAGACCGTCTCCTCCGGCGAAAAGCCGGCGGCAGCGCCGAGAATGCGGTAATTCTCCCGCACATTCTCCGGCTTATCGCCCCGGTGCGTGCCGAGATTGAGGGAGGACAAAGCCCCCTCGCTCACGCCGCCGAAGCGCGTGGAGAAGCAGTGCACGCTCCCGCAGAGCGCGTCGGCGGTCAGATATTCAAGTGTTCCGTGGTGAATGGTGTGAAACATAGGTTTTGATGCAAAGCGTGCAGAACGCTTCGGTATACTCTGCATGGACTGCCGCCCGCGGCATATATTGCAACATCTGAAGCTTTGCACCAGTGCTTTATTGAAGTTACAATGTGTAGGGGCCGATGCCCACATCGGCCCGCTGGGCAGCAGCGGATTCGCCGAAGCGTTCCGTTTAAATGGTGCAGCCTGCACGGGCTGATGTGGGCATCGGCCCCTACAGGCGCATACGATTTTTTCAGACAGTGTCAGTTGGCGTTCTGGCCGCGTTCGGCGGCGAGATCCTTGTCGCGGCAGCATTTTTTGTATTTTTTGCCGCTGCCGCACGGGCACGGGTCATTCGGGCCAACCTTGATCTTCTTGACGACAGGCTGACGCTTGACAGTCTTGTCGCCTCCGGCACCTTCGCCGGTGACCTTTGCCACGCGCTGGCGCTTGATTTCCTCATTCGTCTTGATCCGGACAAGGAAGACGCGGCGGACGATCTCTTCCTTGATCGCGTCGTTCATGGCCTCGAACATGTCAAAGCCCTCGCGCTTATACTCGATGACGGGGTCTGTCTGCGCGTAGGCGCGCAGGCGGATGCCCTGCCGCAGATCGTCCATGGCGTCGATGTGATCCATCCAGAATTCATCGACCACGCGCAGCGTTACGACGCGCTCAATTTCACGCATGACGGGAGATGTGAACTGCTCTTCCCGCTTGGCATAGGCGCGCTGCATGAGAGACAAAATCTTCTCTTCCGCCTGCTCCCGCGTGAGCGCGGCCAACTCCTCGTCGGAGAGAAGCCATGTGCCCGTGGGGAAGAAGATGGGCTCGAAATGCGTCATCATCTCGAAGAAATGCTGCTTGTCGGCCAGCTTCGGCTGCTCACCGAAGGCGCTGGCAACGTAGGTATCCACATAGAACCGCATCATGGACTGGATGTTCTTCTGCAGATCCTCGCCGTCGAGCACCTGGCGGCGCTGCTCGTAAATGATCTTACGCTGGACATTCATCACGTCGTCGTATTCCAGCACGTTCTTTCTGGACTGGAAGTTGCGGCCCTCAACGGTCTTCTGCGCGTTCTCGATCGCGCCGGAGAGAATTTTGGCGTCGATAGGCGTATCCTCGTCGATGCCGAGCGTCTCCATCATGTTCATGATGCGCTCGGAGCCGAACAGACGCATGATATCGTCCTGCATGGACAGATAAAACCGCGTCTCGCCGGGGTCGCCCTGGCGGCCGGAACGGCCGCGAAGCTGATTGTCGATCCGGCGCGATTCATGACGCTCGGTGCCGATGATGAAAAGGCCTCCTGCCTGCCGCACAAGTTCCGCCTGTTTGTCTGTCTCGACCTTGAAGCGCTTATACGCTTCGGTATAGGCCGCACGGGCAGCCAGAATTTCGGGATTCTCCGTCTCGGCGAAGGAATTGGACTCGGCGATCAGTTCGTCGGACAGGCCCTGCTTGCGCAGTTCGTTCTTTGCCATGTATTCGGCGTTGCCGCCCAGCATGATGTCGGTGCCGCGGCCCGCCATGTTCGTCGCAATGGTCACGGCGCCCAGATGGCCCGCCTGCGCGACGATCTCGGCTTCTTTTTCATGGTGCTTGGCGTTCAGGACGTTGTGCGGGATACCCTCGCGCTTGAGCATCTGCGACAGAAGTTCCGATTTTTCAATGGAGATCGTGCCGACCAGAACCGGCTGGCCCTTGGCATGGCATTCCTTGATCTGCGCGATGACGGCACGGTATTTGCCTGCCTCGGTCTTATAAACAACATCGGGGTCGTCGATACGGATGACCGGTTTATTCGTCGGGATCTCGACAACGTCGAGATTGTAAATGCCGGAGAATTCCTCCTCCTCGGTCAGCGCCGTGCCGGTCATGCCGGAAAGCTTGTCGTACAGACGGAAGAAGTTCTGGAATGTGATGGTGGCGAGCGTCTTGTTTTCGCTTGCAACCTTGACGCCCTCCTTGGCCTCGATGGCCTGATGCAGACCCTCGTTATAACGGCGGCCGTACATGAGTCGGCCGGTGAATTCATCGACGATGATGACCTCGCCGTCCTTGACAACGTAGTCGATATCACGCTTCATGAGGCCCCTTGCCTTCATGGCCTGATTGATGTGGTGCGAGAGCGTGGCGTTTTCTGGGTCGGCCAGATTTTCTACATTGAAGAACTGCTCGGCCTTTTCAATGCCCTTCTGCGTGAGCGACACGGAGCGGTCTTTTTCATCGACAATGTAATCGCAGTCATACTGATCCTGCAGTTCCTTGTTGTCCGTCGTGGAGAAGACCTGCTTTTTCAGGCGGGAGACGAAATAATCCGCCATTTCATACAGCTTGGACGATTCCTCGCCTTTGCCGGAAATGATGAGCGGTGTGCGCGCTTCGTCAATGAGGATGGAGTCAACCTCATCAACGATGGCGAACGCGTGACCGCGCTGCACCATCTCCTGTTTGTAAATCGCCATATTGTCGCGCAGATAATCGAAGCCCAACTCGTTATTTGTGCCGTAGGTGATATCGGCGGCATAGGCTGCGCGGCGCTGTTCTGCAGTCAGATCGTGGACAATGAGGCCGACGGAAAGTCCTAAGAAGCGGTAGACCTTGCCCATCCACTCCGAGTCGCGCTTGGCGAGATAATCGTTGACCGTGACGATGTGCACGCCCCTTCCGGCCAGCGCATTCAAGTATGCAGGCAGGATTGCGACGAGCGTCTTGCCTTCGCCGGTCTTCATTTCGGCGATGCAGCCCTGGTGCAGCACGATGCCGCCCACGACCTGCACCCGGTACGGACGCATGCCGAGCACGCGGTCAGCTGCCTCGCGGCAGACGGCGAACGCCTCCGGCAGCAGCGCGTCGAGCGTCTCACCGGATGCGTAGCGATCCTTGAATTCCTGCGTTTTTGCGCGAAGTTCCTGGTCAGTCAGCTTTTTATACGGCTCCTCAAGCGCCATGACGGCCTCGACCTGCGGTTCGAGTTTTTTGACCTCGCGCTCCGAACGGGTGCCGAATAGTTTCGTAAACAGTCCCATGGTAAAAACCCTTTCTGCGCCGCGCGGTGCGCGCTGCGGCGGTTTTCGTATTCTAAAGTGCAATTATAGCACATACAGACCGGTAAAAAAAGAAGAAATTGTGAATTTCGGCGGCTTGATTTACCCGGACGGGACTGGTAAAATGAGTTTGATTTTTATGGTATCGAGGTACTTTGCGTATGGCTATCCGTCTTGTGGCCGTCGATGTTGACGGTACGCTCGTCACTGCCGACCAGCGTGTTCTGCCGCGGGTGCAGGCCGCGGCGCAGCGTGCGCTGGAACACGGCATCCAGCTTGTTTTGTGCACCGGCCGCGCGCCGGGAGAGTGTTGGTATATTTTAGATGCGCTTCCGCAGATCCGCTACGCTGTCACGCAGACGGGCGCGATCGCGCAGGATCTGAAAACCGGCGAAACGCTCTATCACTGCCCGCTGTCCCCGGATGATGCGCGGCTGATCTATTCCCATGTGCGCCGCTACGACGGGCTTGTCAATTTCTTCTCCGGCGGTATTGTGTATAATGCCAAGCAGCAGATGGCGCAGTTTGAACGCTATTATCCTGCAGACTTCCGCTGGCTGTTTGAACGGTCGCACGAATTTGTCGATGATCTGGACGCCATGGTCGCCGAATGGAACAGGCCCGTGGAAAAACTCTATGTGCCGTTCTCCAGCCGGGAAGAGTGCGAAAAGGCGAGGGCTGATCTGACGCAGCTTCCGTATTTCGTGACCGGCGCGGGCTATGTTGATCTGGAGGTTATGAATCCGAACACCAGCAAGGGCATCGCGCTTGGGGCGCTGTGCAAAAAACTCGGCGTTCCGCCCAAGCAGGTCATGGCCATCGGCGACAGCGGCAACGATGCGGCCATGCTCGACTTTGCAGGCGTCGGCGTTGCAATGGGAAACGGGGAAGAAGCACTCAAGCAGAAAGCAGATCTGATCGCGCCGACGAACGAAGATGGCGGTGTGGCCGATATGCTGGAACTTGCAATCAAGGGAGAGATTTAAATGGGCGTGCAGGATTTAACGGTACAGATGGTCGTGATTGTCGTGATCGGCGTCTTTTTTGCGTCGTTCATGGACGCCATCGCGGGCGGCGGCGGTATTATTTCCGTGCCGACCTATCTGCTGGCGGGACTTCCCATGCACTTTGCGCTGGGCACGAACAAGTTCTCCTCCTCCATCGGCACCGCGTTTTCTACTGGCCGGTATATCAAAAACGGCTATGTTGACTGGAAGCTTGGCATTCCGTCCATCGTTCTGGCGCTGATCGGCTCGTTTTTCGGAACAAAATTACAGCTGATGATCTCCGAGGTGTACTTACAGTACCTGCTGCTGATCGTGCTGCCGGTCGTGGCCTTCGTCGTGCTGCGGCAGCGTCAGCTGCCGGAGGAACGCGGCGATATCGAGCCAAAAAAGCAGATGGCTATCGTCTATCTGGCAGCGCTCGTCGTCGGCGCATACGACGGGTTCTACGGCCCCGGGACAGGCACGTTCCTGCTGCTCATTTTCTGCAATCTCGGCAAACTTGACGTGCGCACAGCGGGCGGCAACGTTAAACTCGTGAATTTGTCCTCCAATATCGCCTCACTCCTGACCAGCCTTTTAAGCGGCAAGGTCTTCCTCGTCCTCGGCCTGATCGGCACGGTGTCGAGCATTTTGGGCCATTTCATCGGCGCGGGACTCGCCATTAAAAACGGCTCCAAGATCGTAAAGCCCGCCATCATCATCGTCCTCATCCTGCTGGCCGCAAAGGTCGTCCAGGGATTGATCGCGGGCTGACGCATAAAAAACGCACGAAGAAAAGGGACCGACAAGGCTGCCGGTCCCTTTTCTCAATCTGCCGCAAAGTTGTATTCCGCTGTAGGGGCCGCTGCCCACATCGGCCCCTACGAACAGGCATCTGCTTTCTTCAGACAGCCGGATCAGGCCGTGCGCGGCATAGTTCCGATTCCGGGCAGGCGGATTGGCGCAGGGTGGACAGGGCAAGACCCAGAAGAGCCGCGTCCATGACGGTATACAAATTTCCCGAGATGAACGGCAGCGGCGCGGACAGCGGGAAGATCCCAGTCTGATACAAAAGGCCCAGCGTCAGCTGCATGGAAAGAATCATGCCCGTTGGGATGCACAGCATCCGCCCAAGCGGATTTTGCACCTTCGCCGTCCGCACGAGCAACATCACGAGCAGCACCGCCTGCGGCGCATACAGCATTGCGAGCCATACCCATGCAGGTGCGCCGGACAGTGTGCCAAGCCGGTTTGCTTCCGCCAAAGTGCCGCGCGTCAGCAGAGCGGAAGCCGTGGAGGAATTTTTCCAATATTCCCTCAAAATCTCCCGCCACTCCCGCAGACCGGCGGGGCTGAAATACCAGTCGGAAAAATTCTGGTACCGCTGTGCGTCCTGATAGAAAATCCCCACAACTGCAAGCACCAGCAGCGCCCACACGAGCGCCCGCGCGCAATTCTTTTTCACCTGAAACAGCCCCGCACGGATCGCACTCAGCAGAACAGCTGCCGCGCACACGGCAAACAGAAGCTGGGGCAAAATTCCGACGTATCGATCCCATAGGAACGGGAGTGCAAACGGCGCCACCGCTGCCAGCGACAGCCAGAAGCCGCCCTTTTTCCCTTGCAGCGCGTACACGACCAGCGCATACGCCGCCGGATACAGCAGCGCGGCATACTCGCTCGTGTCGCCCACCGTGATCCCGAGCATACGAGGTGCGCCGGGGCCCATGAACGTCGTCTGATACACGCAGACCGCGCCGAGCACAAGCACTGCGCCATAGATGTACCACGCGTACCGACTCAGGCAGCGGTAATCCAGATAATACCCGCCAAGCAGCGCACCACAGGCCAGAAGCCCGGACGCAAGCGCGAAGGCATACGAAGAGCCGATCCATTCGGCGCGCAGGTACATCCCAAGCACGATAGCAAGCCCGGCAAAGAGTAAGATCGCCGTCTGCCGCTTTGGCCGGTGCACCGCGTCGAGCGCAAGGCCGACAGTCTCCGCGTCGCCCATCTGCCGGACGGCCTCGGCCTCCGCCGCATCCTCGGTCATGCCCTCGGCCAGATACGCCTCGGTCTGCTCTTCCAGATGTGTCCGCAGTTCGCGCTCCAGCGCCGGACGCACGCGTTTCCAGCGCACCTGCGCCCCGGCAGTCTCCAGATACCGTTCGATCCGTTCAGCCACCGTAAGCGCCTCCCTTCAACACCTTGCCGACTGCCCGCGTATAGGCGTTCCACTCCGTCTCTTTCTCTTGAAGCCGTTTGCGCCCCGCGTCCGTCAGATGGTAATACCGCCGCGGACGGCCCGCGGCGGAGGGCTCGTCCCGTGCGGTGATATAGCCCTTCTGCTCAAGCGCGTGCAGAAGGGGATAGAGCGTCCCGGCCTTGAGGTCGAACGCGTGCTCCGACCGGCTGCGCAGCGTCTCGATCATCTGATAGCCGTACATGTCCTCCTGCTCGAGCAGCTTCAAAAGCAGCATCCCCGTGCTCCCGGCCAGCAGGGTTTTGTCGAATTCCATAGCGAACCTCCTTTAATAGATAGATGGTCTATATATCGGATGTCTATATATTAACGCATATTTACGGATTGTCAAGAGAAATTTGCGGGGCTGTACGAATTCGCCGAAGGCTTGGTAGGGGCAGAACGGCAAAGTGTGTGCAGATATGCAAAAAGCCTCCCCTTGCCGCGCTCTGCGCGGTAAGGGGAGGCGGCATTTGCGGCAGCAAATGGCGGAGGGGATGGGGCAGGGGCAGCGTGCTCCCAAATGTACAATGTACTGTGTACAAAATCCGCTCAGCCGGCGCTGCCGTATGGCTGCAGAGCCGCTTCGCGGTCTGCGATCTGGCCGATGGGGCGCAGCGGCTCCGGCACGCCGTCAAATGAGCCGATGTGCTTTTCAAACCAGACTACGTCGCGCCAGCGGCCGTTTTTATAGCCGGTGTTGTGGTATGTTCCCAGCAGCTGAAAGCCAAGCTTCCGGTGCAGGGCGGCGCTTGCGTCGTTCGGCATGGTTACGACGCCGTAGGCTGTGCGGACGCCCTGTTTTCTGAGCAGGTCCAGAAGCGCCCGGTGGAGTTTTGTGCCGAGGCCCATTCCCGCTGCGTCCTTGGAGACGTAGACGGAAAGTTCTGCGTTCCAGTCATAGGCTGCACGCTCCTGCGCGCGGTGGGCGTAGGCGTAGGCGAGGATTTTTCCGTCCTCCTCCGCAACCAGCCATGGATAAACCGCGCCGTAGCTGCGGATGCGTCCGGCGAATTCCGCCTCGGACGGCAGCGCTGTCTCAAAGGTGATGGACGTATCGATATACTGTGCGTAAATGGCGAGACAGGCAGATGCGTCATGCTCGTCTGCAAATCGAAGCTTCATTTTGCTGCCTCCCCTACGGAACCACGATGTCGATCGCGCGGTGCTCGTTGTGAATTTCAACCTCGGTGACGCTGCCGCCGAATTCGCCGTCAACTGTCCACGAAACCGGCTCGTCGAACTCAAAGCGCAGCGCGCCGGTCTGCGCGGAGATGAATGAATCGTTCTCAAAATCCAGCCGCAGCGCGCGCGTCGCGGCCAGATTGAACTCTGCGAGCGTTTTTGTCGCGCGCACGAGAATCATTTCATACAGCCCGTCGTTGAGCGAGATGCCGAGATCCTTCGTGGCCTTGAAGCCGCCGACGGAGGTCGTGCTGGTCACAAGCCCGACGAGTACGTCGGCCTCTTCCATCCGGCCTTCATAATAGACGCGCACATGCGTCGGCTTCAGCCGCCCAAGCGCGCCTGCGCCGTTCATAATGTACGCAAGCCTGCCCCAGATGCGCTTGTCCTCCTGCGGCGTTTCATACGGCACGTCCGTAAAGATGCCGAAGGCGGCGACGTAGGTAAAGTACCGGTCCGGGCCGAACGAGCCGATATCCAGCGGGTACAATCTGCCTCCCACGATCTCCTGTGCGGCGCGGATGGGATCTTTGGAAAGACCCAGCGTGGAGGCCACGTCGTTGACTGTGCCGCCGGGGATGTAGCCCAGCGGAGGGCGTTTTTCATACGGCAATTCCATAAGGCCGGAGACAGCCTCGTTGAGTGTTCCGTCGCCGCCGGTGCAGACGATCAGATCGTACTGCGTTCCGCGTGCGGCGATCTGCCGGGTGATATCCCGCGGGCCGGTCGTCATGTGCACGGTCGGCTCATAGCCGCCCTTGCAGAAGATTGCCAGTACCTCCATGAGCGAGGTGCGGATCTCGGCGTGGCCCGCGTTCGGATTGATGAAAAACAGTAAGCGTTTCATGCGTGGGGTTCCTCCCGGCAGCTTGTCAGTTCTGCTGCATGACGTCAACGATGGCTGCGTTCTGTTCGGTTTCTTCGGCCTCGAACTTTGCCGAAACCTCCTGCAGAACGCTTACGGAGAGTTCGTTCAGATAATCGTCCTCCGCGCGGACATACCAGTACGCATGCTCGCTCGTGGAGGAGAAGTACATGATGTGATAGCCGTAATCGGTCTTGACGATGCCGGTGTCGCCGGGCTGACGGGATGCGTCGAAGCACCATGCGTCAAACGCATCGACCATCTGGCCGGGATAAACATCCTCATACAGGCCGCCGTTTTCTGCGCTGCCGGGATCGGCAGAGTTTTCCGCAGCCATGAATGCAAAGGACTCTTCCGTGTGTTCCCCGTTTTTCCACTCGGTCAGCAGATCATTGGCCTTCTTCTCGGCCGCAGCCCATGCTTCGTCGGTGTAGGTGCCGTCGTCGTTCTTGCCCTCGGGCTGGATGAGGATATGGCGCACATTCACCATCTTCACATCGGATTTCTCAATGCCGTTTCCGGCGTAAGACTCGGCGTTGTCATCATAGTATTTGCTGATATCGTCCTCGGTGTAGGTCTTCGCATCGACGAGCACCTGCAGATAGGACGAGGCCGTGATCTGCCGCTCGACAAAGTCGTGATACGACGACAGCGTAGCTGCCGGGCCATAGGCCATCTGGAGATATTCATCCGCGCTGCCGTAGCTGTAGCTTGCGGCGGCCACGGTGATCTGGTTGTCAAGATCGTCGAGGTAGTCCTGATCCTCCTGACTCAGCTGGAAGCCTGCAAGCCGGGCCTCCAGCCAGATGGCGGTGACGTTTTCGTAGTTCGTGATCGCGCCCTGCAGGAAATACTGCTGCCAGGTGCGCGTGTCGTCAAACAGGCACATCTGCTGGTCGAACGGCGTGCTGGTGTCAATGAAATACGAGGCGTAGCTGCCGTAGTTGTTCATAAGCGTGTAGTACTGCTGCCAGTAGTAATACGGAAGCTCGCGGTTCGTCAGATGATCGTCGCCGCAGACAGCGATCTCACGGTTCAGAACGTCCTCAGTCAGCGCATCTGCCTCTACAGTGTAGCTGACGCCGTTGCCGGCCGGCTCTGTCTGTTCGCCGTCCGCCTGCTCACCCGTCTGGCCGTCTTCCGCCGGTGTCTGATCGTCCGGCTGGGTGCTGTCAGTGCCGTCAGGGGTATCGGCAGGCTCGGAGATCGTCGCATCGCCGGGCTGCTCTGCATCCGGGCTGACCGTTTTCGGCTTCAGCGTGAGGATCAGCACGAGCGCTGCGGCGACCACAACGGCTGCGCCGCCGATGATCCACGGCAGCGGAGATTTTTTCTTTGCGGTTTTTTTTGCGTTCAGCGCTTCCTGTGCAGCGGCATCCTCGCCGGAGATGGTAAAGGAAACTTCCTCGCCGGTCTGCACTTCGTCCTGCTCCGGCGTCAGGTTGGTCTTATCGTCCATGTGTGTCATTGCCTCCCATATTGTTGGTGTTCCCTAAGCATACCACATGAGCACGCGGTTTGCAATCGCGGCAGAGGCGTTCAGTTTTAAACATTTTTTGAATTTCTGCCGGGGTTTTTCTTGACAAGGGGACGATAAATGGGTAAACTATAGCTGATATATGCGATGAAAAGGACAAGTACGGGGTTTTGACGCGCGAAGAGAGCTGCCGGCCGGTGTAAGGCAGCGGCAAAGAGCCCCCGAATATCCCCTTGGAGCAGCCGGGCTGAACGAAGAGTAAGCCCGGACGGGACTTCCCGTTACAGAAGGCGAGTGCCCGCAGATTTTTGCGGGAATTCAGGTGGTACCGCGGTCATTTATCGCCCTGAGCCAAGGCTCGGGGCGCTTTGTTTTTGCAGGAGGAATTATGGAATACAAACAGACGCTCAACATGAACAAGTCGGGCTTTCCGATGCGCGGCGGTCTTCCGATGCGCGAACCGGATATGCTGAAAAACTGGCAGGAACTCGACCTTTACAACGAACTGCTCAAAAAAAATGAGGGCAAGCCTCTCTTTGCCCTGCACGACGGCCCTCCGTTCTCCAACGGCGCGCTGC
>ULPY01030702.1_pt1 | contig 10714 bp, 6 predicted proteins | sample 1953951 | NCBI WGS metagenome assembly ULPY01 (sample SAMEA4835641, study PRJEB28245) | human gut metagenome | biome: gut microbiome; material: fecal sample | place: Denmark | collected 2008
GGGGCCTTTGGGTGCATACGTTTTGTAGGGGCCGATGCCTACGTCGGCCCGTTGGGTAGCTGCGGATTCGCTGAGGGTTTCCGAAAAAAACGGTGCATCCTGCGGGCGGCCAGAGTCGTCCACCCGTTTGGAAAGTTGCGAATTCGCCGAAGTTTTCCGTAAAACCGGTGCATTCTGCGCGGGCCGATGCGACGTCCGCAGGCTAGTTTCGAGGCGCAACCGCACATCGCGCGGCTCTTAGCGCCGAAGATGGGCATCGGCCCCTACAGCTGGTGCATCTGAAATTCATGCTTTTTCCGGCACAATAACGCTGAGCGCAGCACGTTCCGGTGTGATTGTTTGCGTCAGGAGCGCTTCCGCGTCAGAACGTGTAATGGTATCCAGCAGATCAAACTCACCGAAGCATTCGCTGCCTGCGAACAGGGATTCGCATATACGATAGCAGGTTGATTCAAATCCGTCAAGTTCCCGCAGAAGTCTGCCGCGTACAGATTTTTTCAGTCTCTCGAACCGTGTGGGCACAAAGCCGGTCTTCGGTGCCTGCAAAATGGCTTCCAGCACAACTTCCGGGTCGCACCCTGCACCGCTCACCTGCAAAAACGCCGCGCCGGGAACGCGCGTAAAGCCGGAGGAGAAATCTGCGTCGATCAGGCCGCGTGTATAAAGGCTTTCATATAGCGCTGAACTTTCGCCCAGCAGCAATTCGGCGGCAAGCTGTCCCGTGAGTTCCTGCCGGAGCGGCTCTGCGGACGGCTCTGCCCGAAAGCCAATAGAAAACACCGGCTGGCTGACCGGGAGTTTCCGGCACGTTCTGTGCCGGAATGCGCACGCAGGTTCCGCTTCGCCGCAAGGCCGCGCAGGCGGCGGCGAGAAGTCCGGCGGCAGACACTCCTGTGCAAGCCGTGCGGCAGCCTCCGCGTCCACATCGCCCATGATGACAAGCGCCATATTGGACGGAACATAAAACGCGTCAAAACAGCGCCGCAGCAGCTCCGGCGTGACGGCGCGGATGGAGCGGCGGGAGCCCGCAATGGGAATGTGGATGGGGTGGCGGCGATACAGTGCGCGGCACAGCCGCTCCTGCGCGCAGTCCTCGGGCGAATCGTCGTAGAGCGCAATTTCGTCGGCAATGACGGCACGCTCCGCTGCCATTGCTTCCGGCGGGAAGTACGGCGTCGAGGCCATGCGCAGAAGCAAGCGCAGACAGTCCTCAAAGTGTTCCGTGCAGGTGAAATAATAGCCGGTCATCGCATAGTCGGTAAAAGCGTTCGACTCCGCACCGAGGCTGGAAAACGCCGCCTCCGGGTCGCAGTCCGGCAGGCAGAACATGCGGTGCTCCAGAAAATGCGCCGTGCCGTCCGGCACGGTCTGCCAGCCGCCGCTTAACGGAAGCTGCGTGTCACACGATCCAACATTGACCCCGAGAAACGCGAATTTCCCGGCGAAGCCCGGCTTCGGCACAACGCGCAGGCGCAGACCGTTCGGAAGCGTTTCCAGATAACAGCGCTCTCCGAGCGCGGGATAGTCGTTCCAACTCATGCTTCCTCCAACGTATAGACCGTATCGGGCCGCACCTGCCGCGCAGCGGCGCATATGTCCTCTGCCGGAACGGCACGAACTGCAGCGGCAAGTTCAGCAGGACTCTGCGAAATGCCCGCCGCTGCGCGGCCCGTATAAAATTCATCAAGCCTGCCGGGGCTGTCGCACAGCAGCCGCAGATCGGACAGCAGCCCCGCGCGGGCTATTTCCAGTTCTGCCTGAGAAAAACGCCCTTCGGCCAGTTCCGCAAGCTGACGCAGAATTTCCTGCTCAACGGCGGTCAGGTCTGCACGGCCGCATCCGGCGGATGCGGCCAAGATGCCTTTGTGTCCGTCGTACCAGCTTCCGGCCTCGTAGCATAGAGCCAGCTGCCCGCGCACGACGGTATAGAGCCGGTTCTGCTCACCTCCTCCGAGCATTGCGTTCAGAAGCAGCATTGCAGGATACTGCGCACTTTGCAGCGTCACATCCGTGCGGAAGCCCATCGAAAATCTGCTTTGCGCGAGCGGCATCGTTTCGGAAAACCGCCGCAGTGTCTGCGGCTGCGGACCGGGAACGGTCGAAGCCATGACGCAGGCCGCACGCGGCAGCTGCGCCAGAAGCGGACGAAGCTGTACTGCGATCTCATCTGCAGATTGACTGCCGAGATAAAAAAGTTCCACGCGCGACGAGGCCAGCAGTGATTCATAGTGCGTCCAGAGCGTGCGTGCGTCGATCGCATCCAACTCATCCGGCTCTCCGAGATGGCCGCAGGCGTAGCGTTCGCCCCGGCACATGCTGCGAAGCATTTGCCTTTCACAGTAAGCACCCTTGTCGTCCAGAACGCTCTGCATGGCGTTTTGCAGATTCTGCCGTTCCTGCTGCACAAGCTGCGGCAGAAACGCGCTGTTTTCCATCTGCGGGCAGAAAAGCAGTTCTGATACGAAGTCCAGAAGCTGCAAAAAAACTGTCTCGCCCGCGTATTGATCTTCCAGGCAATCTGCAAATAATCCCGTAAGCTGAACCTCGCCTTTTTTGCGCACCAGCGCGCCGACGGATGCGCCGTGCAGATCGTCCAACCGGTCAGCAATGGCGCGGATGGATGGCGTTTTTTTGCTGCCTCGCAGAAGCACGCTCGGCAGAAGCGCGTTCATGGCCGCCTCGCCCACGCGAAGCGGCCTTAAAAAGCTGAGGCTGAAGCAGGCGGTCTTGAACCGCCTGTCCTGCACGGCCGTGAGGAACACGCCCGGCAGGAGTTCTGTTCTTCTCGTCATGATTTTTTGTCTGCCTCCGTGCGCAGACGGATGATCTCGTCGCGCAGCACAGCGGCATATTCGTATTCCATCATGTGCGCGGCCTTGCGCATCTGCGCTTCGAGTTTTTCGATCTCATGCGCAAGTTCCTGCCGCGTCATCTTTACGCCGCCCTTGCCCTTGTGTTCCGGTGTGGGCGAGGCGGAGATTTCGATCAGATCCCGGATGGATTTCACGATGGTCTTCGGCACGATGCCGTGCGCCTTGTTATACGCATCCTGAATCTGGCGTCGTCTTGCCGTCTCGTCCATGGCGGCCCGCATGGCGGGCGTAATTTTATCCGCATAGAGCAGCACGCGGCCCTGCGCGTTTCGCGCCGCGCGTCCAATCGTCTGGATCAGACTCGTTTCCGAGCGCAGGAAGCCTTCTTTATCGGCGTCCAGAATTGCGATCAGCGACACCTCCGGCAAATCAAGTCCTTCGCGCAACAGGTTGATGCCGACCAGCACGTCAAACTTCGCCATGCGCAGATCGCGGATGATCTCCATGCGCTCCATGGCTCCGATATCTGAGTGCATATAGCGCACGCGGATGCCGTTTTCGGTCAGATATTTCGTCAGATCCTCCGCCATCTTCTTTGTCAGCGTCGTGACAAGCGTGCGCTCGCCCTTGTCCGTCGTGGCGTTGATCTCGCCGATCAGATCGTCGATCTGTCCCTCGATGGGGCGCACAAAGACCTCCGGGTCGAGCAGGCCCGTGGGGCGGATGACCTGCTCGGCAATCTGCCCGGCACGGCTGCGCTCATACTCGGCAGGTGTCGCAGAAACATAGATTGCCTGATGGATGCGTTCTGTGAATTCGTCGAAGGTCAGTGGTCTGTTATCATAGGCCGACGGCAGGCGGAAGCCGTAGTCAACAAGACTTTTCTTGCGCGCGTGATCGCCGTTATACATGGCGCGCACCTGCGGCAGCGTCACATGACTCTCATCGACGAAGAGGATGAAATCGTCCGGGAAATAGTCCAGCAGCGTCGTCGGCGGGGTGCCGGGGGCACGGCCGGCAATGACGCGGGAATAATTCTCGATGCCGGAGCAGAAGCCGATCTCCTGCAGCATTTCCAGATCGTACTGCGTCCGCTGGCGGATGCGCTGCGCCTCGAGCAGCTTGTCGTGCTCCTCAAAAAAGCGCACCTGCTCCCACATCTCAGCTTCAATATCCTTCATGGCGCGGGCCATTTTTTCTCTGGACGCGACATAATGCGACGCAGGGTAGATGGCGACGTGGTTCAAAATGCGCTCCGGCACGCCGGTGACGGCGTTGACCTCGGAAATGCGGTCAATTTCATCGCCGAAAAACTCGATGCGGATGGCTCGGCCTGCCCAATAGGCGGGGTAAACCTCCAGCGTATCGCCGCGCACGCGGTAGGCGTTGCGGACGAAGTTGAGGTCGTTGCGCTCGTAGCGGATCTCGGTCAGCTTGCGCATAAGTTCATCCCGGTCGTATTCCATGCCGGGGCGAAGCGAAATAACCATGTTTTTATAGTCGATCGGATCGCCCAGACCGTAGATGCACGACACGGACGAGACGACAATCACGTCCCGGCGCTCGGACAGCGCACTCGTCGCGCTGTGGCGCAGACGCTCGATCTCGTCGTTGATGGCGGAATCCTTTTCGATGTAGGTATCCGTCTGGGCAATATATGCCTCAGGCTGGTAATAGTCATAGTAGGAAATGAAGTATTCCACGGCGTTTTCCGGAAAAAACTCGCGGAACTCCGAGCACAGCTGCGCAGCCAGCGTCTTGTTGTGCGCCAGGACCAGCGTAGGCCTATTCACGTTGGCGATGATATTCGCCATGGTGAACGTCTTGCCGGAACCGGTCACGCCGAGCAGGACCTGATCGCTCAGGCCCATGTTGAGGCCCTGCGTCAGCTTCTCGATGGCCTGCGGCTGGTCGCCGGTGGGCTTGAATTGGGAGTGCAGCTTAAAGTTCATACGGATCCTCCAGAATGCCGTCGTCGCGCAGAGAGACAAAATCGTCGTCCGCGACAATGATATGGTCGGCCAACACGATCCCGACCGCCTCGAGCGCCGCCTTTAACACCAGCGTAGTCTGCCGATCCTCGGGGCTGGGCAGCGCAAGGCCGCTGGGGTGGTTATGCGAGAGCACGACGGAGGTTGCGTTCGCATCCAGCGCAGCCTTTACGACCTTGCGCGCCGCAATGGACGCGACGTTCACGCCGCCTCGATGGATGAGCACGCAGTCGAGCGCCTTACACTTCGCGTCGAGGCAGAGAAGATACACGACCTCCTCGCTTTCGCCGTGGAAGTACGGCAGCAGGTATTGACCGCATTTGGACGTAGTATCCAGAATCTCAATCTGCGCGCTGCGGCTCATGAGGCAGCGGCGCGCCACCTGCGGCACGAGCCGGATCAGCTGCGCTGCGGCGTCTCCGACACCGCTGACCTTTTTGAGTTCCGACTCCGGCGCGGAAAACACGCCGTCGAGCGTCCCGAATCGGCTTAAAAGCGCGTGTGCCGCCGGGTTCGTATCACCGCGCGGCGCGGCGTAATACAAAAGCACCTCCAACACCTGCACGTCCGAGAGGGAGTCCATGCCGCTGGTTTTGAGTTGTTTCCGCATGCGTTCGCGGTGGCCTTCATGGATGGACATGGACATCGGCTCCTTTCCGTTCCCGCTCACATCAGCGGCGCAAGCAGCCGCAGCAGCGCCCGCAGTACACGCTGCGTCAGGCGCGTATGGCGGCACTGCTCAGCGGTGATCTCCTTGCACTGGGGAAACGTTTCTTCAAAATCCGCCTGCACCTGTGCGTTCACAGTGGTGTCATAGAGATACACGGCGTCTTCAAAATGCAGATACAGGCTGCGGAAGTCCAGATTGACCGTGCCGACGACGGCCTGCTTCGTGTCGGCCAGATAGACCTTAGAGTGGATAAAACCCGGCGTGTATTCAAAAATGCGGACGCCCGCGCGCGTCAGTTCCTCATAGTTTGCGCGCGTGACCGCGTGGACATACCACTTGTCCGGGATGCCTGGCGTGATGATGCGTACATCGACGCCTGTTTTAGCTGCGACACAGAGCGCCGTGGTCATTTTGTCGTCCAGAATCAGATACGGCGTCATGATCCACATCCGCTCCTGTGCAGAGGAAATGACGGACTGTAAAATTGTCGCACCGACGTCCTCGTTGTCAAGCGGACTGTCGGCAAACGGCTGCAGAAAGCCGGTGTTTCCCTGCTTTTCCGGATAGTCCACACGGAAGCGTCCCACGTCCTCCTCCGACCGGTCAACGTAACCCCAGAGGGACAAAAACATAACTGTCATCGACCACACGGCTTTCCCGCGCACAAGAATGCCGCAGTCCTTCCAGTGTCCGAAACGCTCGTATTCGTTGATATACTCGTCCGCCAGATTGACGCCGCCGGTAAACGCAGCCTTGCCGTCAATGATCAGAAGCTTGCGGTGATCGCGGTTATTGAGACGGGCAGACAAAATCGGGATATAGGGGTTGAACGCGTGCGCGCGGATACCCATTTCCTGCAGCTTTTTCGCATAACCCATCGGCAGGCGCGTGATGCAGCCAAAATCGTCATACACGACGCGCACATCGACGCCTGCCGCCGCCTTTTCCCGCAGAAGTTCCAGAATGGGGGTCCACATCTTTCCGGTGGCGATGATGAAAAACTCGATAAAAATATAGTGCTCCGCTTTTTGCAGTTCCTCCAGCATTGCGGCATAGCAGCTTTCGCCGGTTGGGAAATATTCCGCGTCCGCATCGTCGTAGATGGGGTAGCCGGAGGCCGAAAGCAGGTAGCGCGCGTGGTTGAACGCAGGCGTCCCGGCGGCGGCTAACTCCCACAGCGGCGCATCGTCCTGCCGCAGCTGCTGCATGGTGACGGCCTCGATCGACTGCATCTTCCGGTGCTCATAGCTGGAAATTTTATTGCCGCCGAACAGCAGATAGATCGTCAATCCCGCCACAGGGAAGGCCAGAATCAGCACGATCCACGCGATCTTATAGCTTGGGTTGACCCCGCACGAGATGATATAGATGACGACCACCCAGCTGAGCACAGTCATGGCGATTCGGATCCAGAAAAAGTCCGCCCGCAGATATGTTGCCGTCACGATCAGAAATATGATCTGCAGCGCAATGCCGACCGACACCGCCACGACCCGCTGGAACACCAGCTTTGACAGATTCCGCATGCACTTGCCTCCCCGCTGCTTGAATTTTCTATACTATAGCATGTTCCTTCCAAAGCCGCAAGTCTCGGCTTTTTAAATTTGAAAACTTTTGTTTGAAAATCCTGTTGTAGTTTTCAAACGAATCTGGTATAATAAGCAGACTGAATTTTTCGATTTTTCTACACAGGAGCGAACCATGGAAAACTGTATCCGCGTGCAGGGTGCGCGCGTCAATAATCTGAAGAATATCTCCGTTGAGATCCCGCGCGACAAGCTGGTCGTCCTGACCGGCCTGTCCGGCTCGGGCAAGTCATCTCTGGCCTTTGACACAATCTTTGCCGAGGGGCAGCGGCGGTATGTCGAGTCACTTTCGAGTTACGCGCGCATGTTCCTCGGCCAGATGGACAAGCCGGACGTTGACTCCATCGACGGCCTTTCCCCCGCCATCTCCATCGACCAGAAGACCACCAGCCGCAATCCCCGCTCGACCGTTGGCACGGTCACGGAGATCTATGACTATCTGCGCCTTTTGTGGGCGCGCTGCGGCACGCCGCACTGCCCGAAGTGCGGCAAGGAGATCCGCCGTCAGACGGTTGACCAGATCGTTGATCAGATCATGGGCCTGCCTGAACGGACAAAATTTCAAATTCTCTCCCCTGTCGTGCGCGGCAAAAAGGGCGAGCACCAGAAAATCTTTGAAGACGCCCGGCGCGGCGGCTACGCCCGCGTGCGTGTTGATGGAAGTCTGTACGAACTGACGGAAGACATTTCGCCTGACAAGAACAAAAAACACCACATCGAAGTCGTCGTTGACCGGCTCATCATGAAACCCGACCTTGCCCGGAGACTAACGGATTCCGTGGAAACGGCGTCCAATCTCTCCGGCGGTCTTGTGATTCTCAACGAGTTGGATGGGGACAGAGACACGCTCTTTTCCCAGAACTACGCCTGTGAGGACTGCGGCATCTCCATGCCGGAACTCTCCCCGCGCATGTTCTCGTTCAACAACCCCTACGGTGCCTGCCCGGTCTGCGCAGGTCTTGGCACGCAGCAGGTCGCGGACCCGCTGCTCATCATCCCCGACCGCTCCAAGTCGATTTTACAGGGTGCAATCCAGGCCTCCGGCTGGAACAATGTCCGCGACGACTCCATCTCCCGGATGTATTTTGAGGCGCTGGCGAAAAAATATCATTTTTCCCTGAATGACCCCATCGATGCTCTGCCGCAGAAAGCGCTCGACGTCATTCTCTACGGCACGGGTACGGAAAAACTCACCATCTATTATGAACGCGCAAACGGCCGCGGCACGCTGGAGCGGCCGTTTGAGGGCGTTGTCAATAACGTCTCCCGGCGCCTCACCGAGACGCAGTCCGACGCCATGCGCAAGGAACTCGAAGAGTGTATGTCCGAGCGCCCGTGCCCCAAGTGTCACGGCAGGCGTCTGTCCGATATTAGCCTTGCCGTCACGGTCGGCGGCATGAACATCATGGATTTCTGCGCCATGCCTATTTCGGAGGAACTGAAATTCATTGACAATCTGAAGCTGACCGGCTCCATGGCCGTCATTGCCGAGCAGATCGTGCGCGAAATTCGCTCCCGTCTGTCGTTTTTACAGGCTGTGGGCCTCAGCTATCTGACACTCTCACGCTCTGCCGCCACACTCTCCGGCGGCGAGAGCCAGCGTATCCGGCTGGCTACACAGATCGGCTCAAGCCTCATCGGCGTTCTGTATATCCTCGATGAGCCGTCCATCGGCCTGCACCAGCGGGATAACGACAAGCTGCTGGACACGCTCCGCCGTCTGCGTGACATCGGGAACTCCGTCCTTGTCGTTGAGCACGACGAGGACACCATGCGCGCCGCCGATTTCATCGTCGATGTCGGCCCGGGCGCCGGCGTGCATGGCGGCGAGATCATCGCCGCAGGCACAGTTGATGATATCATCGCCGCTCCGCGCTCCATCACGGGGCAGTATCTGTCCGGCGCGAAAAAGATTCCTCTGCCCGAAAAGCGGCGGGAGGGCAATGGGAAAAGCCTGAAAATTTTCGGCGCGGCAGAAAACAATCTGCGCCACATTGACGTCGAATTCCCGCTCGGCACGTTTACCTGCGTGACCGGCGTATCCGGCTCAGGCAAATCGAGCCTCGTCAATGAAATCCTCTACAAAAAGCTTGCCGGCAGCCTGAACCGCGCCCGCACCCGCCCGGGAAAGTTCGACCGCATCGAGGGTCTGGAGCATCTGGACAAGGTCGTCGGCATCGACCAGAGTCCCATCGGGCGCATGCCGAGTTCCAACCCGGCGACGTACACCGGCGTCTTCAACGACATCCGCGACCTGTTTGCGTCCACAGCCGACGCGCGCACGCGGGGTTATGGCCCGGGCCGGTTCTCGTTCAACACGAAGGGCGGCCGCTGCGAGGCCTGCAGCGGCAACGGCCTTGTGAAGATCGAGATGCACTTTCTGGCCGACGTCTTCGTCCCCTGCGAGGTCTGCCATGGAAAGCGCTATAACCGTGAGACGCTGGAAGTTCTGTACAAGGGCAAGAATATTGCGGACGTACTCGATATGACGGCGGAGGAAGCGCTGGCCTTCTTTGACAATCTGCCGCGCATCCGCAATAAGATTGCCACACTCGTTGACGTAGGCCTTGGCTATATTAAACTCGGGCAGAGCGCCACAACGCTCTCCGGCGGCGAGGCGCAGCGCGTTAAGCTTGCAACGGAACTCTCCCGCCGTGCAACCGGCCGCACATTCTATATTCTCGACGAGCCGACGACCGGCCTTCACATGGCAGATGTCCACAAGCTGATTGAGGTTTTGCAGCGGCTGGTTGACGCAGGCAACACCGTGCTCGTCATCGAGCACAATCTCGATGTCATCAAGGTCGCAGACTATATCGTCGATCTTGGGCCGGAGGGCGGCTCCGGCGGCGGACAGATCGTCGCCTGCGGCACGCCGGAGCAGATCGCCGCCTGCCCGGAAAGCTTCACGGGACAGTATCTGAAAAAAATGCTGAAATGACCTACCAATACAGAAAAAGGAGTCGCTTTGAATTACTACCTGTCCCTTGCGGCGCTGATTCCGGCGGTCATTCTGTTCGTCCGCATCTATCAGCTTGACCGTATTGAAAAAGAGCCGCACAGGCTGCTTGGAACGCTGATCCTGTGCGGCGCGCTGTCCGCCCTACCGGCGGCTGGCATCCAGTTTTTTGCGTCACGGGCGTTGGCCGGCGCACTGAACCGGCGCTCGGCGGTGTTTTTGCTGCTGGATAATTTTCTGGTGGTCGCCGTGAGCGAGGAAATCTGCAAGATCGCCCCCGTGCGGCTGGCCGCGTGGAAGCACCCGGCGTTCGATTACCGGTTCGACGCGGTCGTCTATTCCGTGTCCTCCGCGCTGGGCTTCGCGGCGGTGGAAAATATTCTGTACGTCGTGCAGTCTGATCTTCGGACAGCGGTATCGCGGGCAGTTCTGTCCGTGCCGGGACATTTCTTTTTCGCTGTCGCCATGGGACTGCTTCTCAGCCGGGCCAAGCAGGCCGAAAAACAGGGAAACGGCCGCAGGCGGACGGTTCTATGCGCGCTGGCGGTGCTCGTCCCGGTGGTGCTGCACGGGGTCTGGGATCTCTGTCTTGCCGTCCGGAGGCCGTGGGCAACTGTCGTGTTTTACTGCTTTGTGGTCACTTTTTTTATCACGGCGGACTGCGGCCTGCGCCGCGCTTCCCAGACGGACAGCCG
>ULPY01001212.1_pt1 | contig 10655 bp, 10 predicted proteins | sample 1953951 | NCBI WGS metagenome assembly ULPY01 (sample SAMEA4835641, study PRJEB28245) | human gut metagenome | biome: gut microbiome; material: fecal sample | place: Denmark | collected 2008
TGTAATGATTGAGATGCCCTTGCATCTCTTTTTACTTCGGACAGCTGGTAGGATCTTCACTCAGGTGAGGATCCTTTTTTACATTTGAAAGGAGACTCAAGTTATGAAACAGACAACAAACACAAAAAAACTGGCACTTGCAGGTGTTCTCACCGCTCTTGCCATCGTTGGAAGCTTTTTAAGCTTTCCTATAGCCGGAAGTAAATGTGCACCGGTTCAACATATGGTAAATATCTTTGCAGCCGTACTTCTTGGTCCAGGCTGGGGCGTTGGAATTGCATTCTGTGCAAGCCTTCTACGCAACATACTTGGAATCGGAAGTCTGATGGCTTTCCCGGGTAGTATGATCGGAGCTCTCTGCTGTGGACTTGTTTACAAGAAATGTAAGAATTTAAGCCTTACTTGTCTTGCAGAAGCACTTGGAACAGGTATTCTCGGAGGAATTGCTGCTTATCCGGTTGCTTTATTCCTTATGGGAGCAGCACCGGCAGGATTATTTATCTATGTGATCCCATTCCTGATCTCAACAGTAGCCGGAAGTATCCTGGCATTCCTGCTGATTTCAGTATTCCAGAAAAGTGGAGTAATGGCACAGCTTTTTCCGACTTCTTAATCCGTAACTGCAAAATTTCCGAACAGTTACATGCGATACATTGGGGGCACCACCTTGTACCGCACAAGAAAATGCAGAATCAATCTGTAATCACCGGAGTATTCCGTTAATAACTTCTTTATTTTCCAGTTATTAACCTCTCTCCGCTGAAGGCGTCAGCATAATTTTTCTACTCATTCACTGGAAGTGTAGGTTAATAGTTACATCTCCTGTCCACATTCGTTCATGTGCAGGAGGTAGTAGCTTTTCTCGTGTACGCTGTCCGTGTTTTGCTGACGTCAAAAATTATATAATTCACGTATACGAATGGAGGCAAAACAACATGAGAAACTACACAACCCAGATGGATGCAGCTCGTAAAGGGATTCTCACCCCAGAAATCAAAACAGTAGCTGAAAAAGAGCATATGGACACTGACAAACTGATGAAGCTTGTCGCAGAAGGAAAGGTTGCAATCTGTGCTAACAAGAATCATAAAGCCCTGAACCCGGAAGGTGTCGGAAGCATGCTCCGCACAAAGATCAATGTCAACCTTGGAGTTTCCCGTGACTGCAAGGATTATGATATTGAAATGCAGAAAGTAATGAGCGCAGTAGAACTTGGAGCCGAATCTATCATGGATCTTTCCAGCCATGGAGATACACAGCCGTTCCGTCGCAAACTGACTTCTGAATGTCCTGCTATGATCGGTACAGTTCCTGTATACGACAGTGTCATTCATTATCAGAGAGATCTTGCTACTCTGACTGCACAGGATTTCCTTGATGTCATCCGTATGCATGCAGAAGACGGTGTTGACTTCGTTACACTTCACTGCGGAATCACAAGAAAAACAATTGAACAGATCAAAAAGCATAAACGTAAAATGAACATCGTAAGCCGTGGAGGAAGTCTTGTATTCGCATGGATGAGCATGACAGGAGAAGAGAACCCATTCTACGAGTACTATGATGAGATTCTTGATATCTGCGAAGAATATGACGTGACAATCTCACTTGGTGATGCGTGCCGTCCTGGATGTCTGGCTGACGCTACAGACGTATGCCAGATTGAAGAGCTTGTGCGTCTCGGTGAGCTAACAAAACGTGCCTGGGATCATAATGTTCAGGTTATGGTAGAAGGACCTGGACATGTACCGCTTGATCAGGTTGCAGCTAACATGAAAGTGCAGCAGACCATCTGTATGGGAGCTCCTTTCTATGTACTTGGACCTATCGTTACAGATATTGCTCCTGGATATGACCATATCACTTCCGCGATCGGTGGAGCTGTTGCAGCAATGAACGGTGCTTCCTTCCTCTGCTATGTAACACCGGCTGAACACCTTGCTCTTCCAAATGTTGAAGATACAAAACAGGGAATCATTGCTTCTAAGATTGCAGCTCATGCTGCTGATATTGCCAAAGGAATTCCTGGTGCAAGAGATATCGATGATAAGATGGCAGATGCCCGCCGTGTTCTTGACTGGGATGCACAGTTTGAATGTGCTCTGGATCCAGAAACTGCAAAAGCAATCCGCGACAGCAGAAAACCGGAAGATGACCACAGCGATACTTGTAGTATGTGTGGAAAATTCTGTGCAGTAAGAAGCATGAATAAGGCACTGGCCGGGGAGTATATTGATATTCTGTAAGTGTCCAGAATACGCATCGCATTTTGGGAGATTAATTCCAAACAGTTATAAATTAAGGGAAAGCGACTTCAACCGCTTTCCCTTTTGCATTTACGCGATCAAACGAGTCAAAGTCCATGCTTGCACTATGCTGATCACACCTATGATCGATGCTCTCTGAAAACCTGTTATATATCCCAAGTAGACTTGTCTTTAAGAGGATAGTAAGCTTCTACCATGGCTTTTTGAACAGTTATTTATTTTTTTATCCTGTTGTCTTTTAATAGAATACTTTTAGACCTTAAATAGCACTTAATGTCAGAAAAGCTATCAATCACAACACATTTCATCTTAATTGTTGTAATCGATAGCTTTTAATATTTCTATATTATCTTATTCCGGATTCACAATCTTCCCGGCAACTGCACATGCCGCTGCTGTTCTCGGGCTTGCAAGATAAATCTCTACCTTAGATGTTCCCATACGCCCAAGGAAGTTTCTGTTATTCGTTGCTACAACTCGTTCTCCGTCAGAAAGGATTCCTCCTGTTCTTCCGCAGCACAGTCCGCAACCCGGATGTGTGATGATTGCACCTGCTTCTGCCAGAATGTCCAACGTCCCGTCTGCCAGTGCCTGTCTGTAGATCTTGCGGCTCGCCGGTGTAACGATCAACTTCACAAAGTCCGCAACTTTCTTCCCTTTGAGTACTTCTGCTGCAGCTCTGAGGTCTTCCAGACGTCCGTTTGTACAGGATCCAATGAATACCTGATCAATCTCTGTTCCCTCTAACTCACTAACGTCTCTAATCTTATCAACCTGGGACGGACATGCCATAACCGGAACGAAATCCTCTGCCTTATATGTCATTGTCTTCATATAGACAGCATCTTCATCTCCAACAAGGCTTTTCTGGTAGTCGTTGAGTTCAATCTCACAATATTCTGCCGTCTTCTCATCTGGTGTGAAAAGAGCACATTTTGCTCCTGCCTCGATTGCCATGTTTGCCATTGTCATACGGCTTGCAACTGACATATTCTCAATCGTGCTTCCCGAGAATTCCAGTGCTCTGTAAGTTGCTCCGTCCGCACGGAGATCTCCGATCAATCGGAGAATGATATCCTTGGACATTACATTTTCCGGAAGTTCTCCGTCAATCACAACTTTGATTGTCTCCGGAACTTTGATCCACATTGTACCGGTTCCGAGAATACTTGCCATTTCTGTATAACCGATTCCGGATGAAAATGCACCGACACAACCATAAGTTGTCGTATGGCTGTCTGTTCCGAATGCGATATCTCCAGGTTTCACATATCCGGCTTCTGTCATCAACTGGTGACAGATTCCGTCGCTTCTATGTACGTGAGTCAATCCATATTTTTCTACAAATTCATCTCCTTTGTGGAAATGTCTTGTGTCATCCTGCTGGCTTGCCGGAACCAGGTGGTCATAAATCAAAACCACTTTATCCGGATCGTGAAGCTTTGTAAATCCCATCTCTTCAAATTTATCTGCTACAAAAGGAATGAAAATATCATGGATCATGCATCTGTCAACATTGACTGTCACGATATCTCCCGGCTTTACTGCCTTTCCTGTATTATGTCTGATAATCTTTTCAATAATCGTCTCGCCCATCATGCTCTCCTTTCTGCTCAATCCTCAAGTCCATTCAGCTTGCGCATAGCTTTTACAAGTCCGCCTGCCTGAATGATGCTCATCAGATTCTCCGGCAGAGAAGCGATCGGATATTCTTTGCCATTATAGTCTACATGCTGATTCATCACGACATCAATTGTGTCGCCTTCTTTCATATCATCATACAGATCCGGCTGCTCGATCAAAAGCAGACCATTGTTGATTGAATTGCGGAAAAAGATTCTTGCAAATGATTTTGCGATCACACACTGGATTCCAAGTGCTTTGATGATCTCCGGTGCCTGCTCTCTGGAAGATCCACATCCAAAGTTCTTTCCTGCAACGATGATATCACCTTTCTGGATCTGTCCTGCCAACTCCGGACGAAGCGGACTGAATCCATACTGTTTCATATCGTCAATTGTTTTCAGTGCAAGATACTCTGTCGGGATGATGATATCAGTATCGATATCATCTCCGAGTACCCACACCTTTCCTGTAAATTTATCCATAGTTCACCTCAAAATATATAAGTTCTTCTCTGTGTAAATTATCTCTTGTTCCCATCACCTTACAGATCAGATGCAAGTGCGATCTCACCCTTAATTGCTGATGCTGTAACTGTTGCTGCGGATCCAAGATATACTTTTGAACTTGGGTGTCCTGCACGACCCTTGAAATTACGTGTTCCTGTACTGATCAGAACTTCATTTTCACCGATAACTCCCTGGAAGCTTCCCCAGCAGACGCTGCAATTCGGATTCATTACAATTGCACCTGCCTCCATGAAAATGTCAAGAAGTCCTTCCTTAAGAGCCTGGCGGTAAATTGTCTGGCTTGCCGGAACAACAAGGAAACGGACCTTATCTGCAACTTTCTTTCCTTTAATAACTTCTGCTCCGACACGAAGATCTTCAATACGTCCATTATTACAGGAACCTAAAAACGCTTCATCAATCTTAATTCCACGCACTTCCTTTGCCGGACTTAAATTATCTACAAAATCAGGTTTTGCCACGACCGGTTCCACTTTAGAAAGATCGATTGTATACTCTCTGATATAATGCGCATCCGGATCACTGTGAAATACAGCTTTCGGCTCACGGCCATGCTCTTTCAGGTATTCCATTGCTTTTTCATCTGCCTCGAAGATACCCGTCTTGGCTCCGGCTTCTACTGCCATGTTGCAAAGTGCGATACGATCACTGATGCTCAGTGTCTTTGCTCCTTCTCCTGTGAACTCCATCACCTGATAGTTACATCCGTTCGCACCAACCTGGCCGATAATCGTCAGGATCAGGTCTCTTGCATAAACACCTTCCGGAAGTTCTCCGATCAGATTGAATTTCACTGATTCTGGAACGAGTACCCAGGACTGTCCTGTCACCATTCCATAAAGGAAGTCTGTACATCCGACACCTGTACCGAACGCTCCGAGTGCTCCGTAGGAACAAGTATGGCTGTCAGCTCCGAAGATCAGTTCTCCCGGACGGACATAGTTCTCCATCATAACCTGATGGCAGACACCCTTTCCTTCCCAGAAGTCAATCCCGTTCTCTTTTGCAAAATCTCTCATTTTCTTCTGAGATGCCGCTGTCTTCGGACTGTCTGATGGCACATTATGATCCACAATGAATACCAGTTTCTTCGGATCTGCAATACGAGGATTCTTTAATTTGTTATTATACATATCCACAGTAAGATGCGTCGTTCCATCATTACTCATCATTCTGTCCAATGTTACTGTATGGATATCTCCCGGTTTTACGCTGTCCACACCGGCTGCAGCAGCGATGATCTTCTCTGCGATTGTCATTCCCATAGTTCTAGTCCTCCTTATTCAGTGAAGCGATCAGTCCACCCTGATTCAGAATATTCTGCATATACGCCGGCAGCTTTGTACAGGAATAAGTCTTTCCATTCGCCTCAGCTGTTCCGTCAGACATGCGAAGTTCCATTGTATCACCTGTCTTCACCTCATCCGGAAGCTCCTTACAGACAATGACCGGAAGTCCGATATTGATTGCATTTCTATAGAAGATTCTTGCAAATGATTTCGCAATGACAGCCTGTACTCCAAGTGCTTTGAGCACACCCGGTGCCTGCTCTCTGGAGGATCCACAACCAAAATTCTCTCCTCCGACTACGAAATCTCCCGGTTTTACTTTTTTCGCAAAATCCGGATCCAATGATTCAAATGTATGACTCTTCATCTCATCTAAGTTCGGCAGAAGCAGATACTGGGATGCGATGATCTGATCTGTATCAAGATCATTATGAAATTTAAAAATTGTACCTTTTTCCATAATAATAATGTCCTTTCTGTTGTCCTGTGGATAAATTGTATCAATTTAACGTGATGAAGTCCATGAACTATTTTAACAAATCTTCATCTTATTTTGCATTGATTTTCTATATCATACTTCCACTTCGAATGGCAGAAGATCTAAAATATCTTTCTGCACATCGATTCCAGGATATACTTCTATCAATTTCAACCCCTTCGGTGTCAGGCGAAATACACAGCGTTCAGTCACATAAAGTACTTTCTGTCCATTTGCGATCGCACGTCTGGCAGAAAAACTGATACTCTTGACTCGATCTACAAATTTCGAAATAGAACCTTCCTTCTCAATTTCAACAATCCCCTTCTTCTGTGAAACTTCCAGTCCTTTTGCTGTAAAGCTGAAACAGAATACAACGGTTGGTGTCTTAGCTGTGATATTCGCAAATCCTCCGATTCCGGCAAACGCTCCCGGTCCACGGTGTGCATTCACATTTCCTTCTTTATCCACTTCAAGCGCGCCCATAAAGCAGACATCGAGGCCACCATTATCATAAAGGTCAAACTGGTTTGCCATATCATAGACAGATGCCGCACCGATCATTGCTCCAAATGCTTCTCCTGAAACCGGAAATCCTCCGATTCCTCCGGACTCAACTGTCAATGTCACCATATCAAGCATTCCACTCTTTCTTGCAAAACGAGAAACCATCTCCGGAATGCCGATTCCAATATTTACAATATCATCTACACGTAATTCCTTCGATGCACGTTTTCCGATGATATTTGCCACCGTACTGTTCTTTGACTGTTTCACTGAGACAGAATCTAAACGCTCACTCCATGTGTTCCACTCTTCATATGGAATCTCAAAGCTTCCAGTCAGTGCTGTATAGGCTTCATTTCTTGCTTCCGGTTCTGCTACAACGATCGCATCTACCAGACAGCCCGGAATAATTGCATTTCTCGGTCGTGATGGGGTGTCCACCAGGCGGTCTACCTGTACGATCACCTTGCCGCGATTCGCTTTTACTGCCTGGCAAATAGACAGCGCATCACCAGACATAAACATATCGTCAAAAGTAATATTTCCCTTTCGGTCTGCTGCTGTTCCTTTAATCAGTGCAATATTAATTTTCGGTAATTTATAATAGAGAAATTCCTCTCCATCCACTTCCACATGCCTGACCAGTGAATCATCAATTGAGATTCTGTTAATTCCAGGCCCTTCTTTTCTTGGATCTACAAATATATCCAAGCCAACCTTTGAAAGTGCACCCGGGAGACCTCCGGCCTGTGCACGGATTGCATGTGAAATGCATCCAAGCGGAAGATTGTATGCCTCAAACCGGTCTTCTAAAACTAGTTTCTTTGTACTGAGCATTGCTCCAAAATGTCCGCAGATAAGCTTGTCCACAGCACCCTCTCTGATGTATCCTTCTGCATTATGTTCATCATCCCAGACACCAAAACCGGCACTGGAAATCATTGTCAGATGTGTTGGGGACTGCATCTTCTGGTATCTTCTGTAAATTGCTTCGTGAAGTTCAATTGGATTCTCTATTCCGACAAATGAATTCACACAGATACAGTCTCCGTCCCGAATCAGCCGGATTGCTTCATCGGCAGTCATTATTTCATACATGGTGTATTTTCTCCTAGTTCTCTAAAATATCTTTGGAATACATTATACACTATCTTCGGAGATCAATCATTACAAATCATACAATTATTTTCCATTTGTCTCATTATTCCAACCATTTGGTTACTCAATTCCATGTAAAATCATTAAAAGTGCAAAAAACGAGACAAACCTGTTCACACTATTTGCAGGAGGGATTAGAACTATGCCAAAACGAACACCTACTACCGGAGAGAAGAATCTGATCGGCAAAAGGCTCATTGAACTTCGTCGGCAACGCCATATGTCACAGAGACTTTTAGCTTACAAACTCCAATTGCGCGGATATGATATGGACAAAAATGTAATTACAAGAATAGAAACCAACAAACGTTACGTTACAGACATAGAATTGAAAGCTCTAACTGAGATCTTCGACGTTTCTTATGAATATCTCATTGAGGGAAAAGACATCCTTGAACCTTAACGGATGATAGAAACGGAGGTGAAACTATGGCAAATATTCAACTTGCGGATAATCTACGGCGTTTGAGAAAGCAATATAACTACACGCAGGCTCAGATCGGCAAAAAGCTGCATATCACTCATCAGGCTTATTCAAATTATGAAACCGGCGTACGTGAACCAAACCTTCAACTTCTTGCTGAACTATCCTGGATCTATCACACCTCTGTCGACTCGCTTATCACTCAGTACTGCAATGCAAAGAATCCATCATCAGTTGAAGTAAAAAACTATTTCTGTATTAAAATTGAAAATAGTGAAAACGACATTCTTCTTACAAAAAATGAAGTGAATTTTCTTTTGAAATACCGTTCTGCTGGGGAAGCTGAACGTAAACTCGCACATGAAGCTTTAGATTTTACTGAACGTTGATTTCTATTTCAAAAAGAACTGAACCCATTGACATTAATTATCTGGGTTCAGTTCTTTTTTATCTCTACTTTCTTCTACGCTGATATTGCATTTCCTGTATACAGCTGATAATACTTACCTTTCTCTTCAATCAACTGGTCGTGTGTACCTCTCTCGATAATCCTTCCCTGTTCAAGTACCATGATACAGTCAGAATTACGAACTGTTGACAAACGGTGTGCGATCACAAAGGTAGTACGCCCATGCATCAGCCGGTCCATACTTTCCTGGATAATACGCTCTGTGCGGGTATCGATTGAACTTGTTGCCTCATCCAGAATCAATACCGGTGGATCTGCTACTGCCGCACGGGCAATCGCAAGAAGCTGTCGCTGTCCCTGACTTAAGTTTGCTCCATCTCCGGTGATCACCGTGTCATACCCTTCCGGAAGTCTGCGGATAAATCCATCTGCATTTGCCAGCTTTGCTGCTGCAATGATTTCTTCATCTGTTGCATCCAGCTTTCCAAAACGAATATTATCTTTCACTGTACCAGTAAACAAATGTGTATCCTGCAATACGATTCCAAGAGAATGTCGAAGATCTGCTTTCTTGATCTTGTTAATATTAATTCCGTCATAGCGGATCTTACCATCCTGAATATCGTAGAAACGATTGATCAGATTTGTAATTGTCGTCTTACCGGCTCCTGTTGAACCTACGAAAGCAATCTTCTGCCCCGGTTCTGCATATAGCTTCACATCATGAAGGACGATTTTGTCATCATTGTATCCGAAATCCACTCCGTCAAATACAACATTTCCTTTTAACTCAACATAATCAACAGAACCATCTGCCTGATGTATATGTTTCCATGCCCAGCGGCCAGTACGTTTCTCACTTTCTGTCAGTTTTCCATTCTCTTCTTTCGCATTAACTAATGTAACATAACCTTCATCCACTTCCACTTTTTCATCCAGAAGTGTAAAGATACGTTCCGCACCTGCGAGTGCCATAACAATCGCATTCAGCTGCTGGCTCACCTGGTTGATTGGCATACTGAAGCTTTTATTAAATGTAAGGAAACTTGCCAGACCGCCCAATGTAAATCCACCGACATGGTTAAGAGCAAGTGCACCTCCAACGATTGCACACATTACATAACTGATATTTCCAATCTGCGCATTCATAGGACCGAGGAAGTTTGCATAAGTATTTGCACGGTCTGCGCTTACAAACAGATCCTCATTCAACTTTTTGAATTCTGTCTTACTTTCTTCTTCATGACAGAATACCTTCACAACCTTCTGGCCGTTCATCATTTCTTCAATATATCCGTTGACCTTACCAAGATTCTTCTGCTGCTCAAGGAAATATTTTCCACTCTGTCCGGCAGCTTTCTTTGTTCCCCAGATCATGATCGCAACCATAACCATCGTCACTACTGTCAGTGGAATATTCAAGATCAGCATACTGATAAATACACTGACAATTGTAAATCCACTGTTGATAATCTGCGGAATACTCTGGCTTACCATCTGTCTGAGTGTATCAATGTCATTCGTGTAGATTGACATAATATCGCCATGCGCATGTGTATCGAAATATTTAATCGGAAGTTTCTCCATGTGACTGAACAGATCATTTCTCATGTTCATCATCATTCCCTGTGTCACATTGATCATAATTCGGTTGTAAGTATAAGTTGCCACGATTCCGACTCCATAAAAACAAGCAACTTTTCCGATTGCATGTGCAAGCGGTGTAAAGTTCGGTGTATCACTGGACAATAAGAACGGTGTAATGTATTTATCAATCAAATCTCTTGTGAACATTGTTCCCTGAACATTTGCAATAACTCCTACAAAAATAAGGATGAATACTATAATGCAGTGAAATTTATAATCCCGGAAAATATAATCCATCAGACGTTTAAGTAATTTCCCAGGATTTTCCACTCTATTCTTTGGTTTTCCCATTGGTCCGCGCATTATGCTTCACCTCCATTTTC
>ULPY01013991.1_pt1 | contig 10605 bp, 10 predicted proteins | sample 1953951 | NCBI WGS metagenome assembly ULPY01 (sample SAMEA4835641, study PRJEB28245) | human gut metagenome | biome: gut microbiome; material: fecal sample | place: Denmark | collected 2008
TGATCGGAATAGAAGCAGGGCCTCCGACTTCTGTCGGAGGCCCTGCTTTCAGCTTTCCATGTTCTTGCCCAGAAACGCGGCCACGGTCTGTGCCAGCTTGCACTCCGTGTCTCCGGCCAGACGGCCGCTGTCGGTGACGAACAGCACCGCGCCCAGCACATCGCCCTCGCAGAGCACAGGGGCGGCCACGGCGGCGGTGAACGTCTCGTTGTCCCCGCAGACCCGGGGCATGGCCCCCAGTCCGGTGAAGTGGTAAAGGCTGCGCTCGGCCATGATCTTCTCCAGCTGGTCGGACACGGATTTGCCCAGTAGCTCCCGCTTGCCGGGGCCTGCCACGGCGATGACGGCGTCCCGGTCAGTAACGGCGGCGGTGAAGTCGGTGCTGCGGCTCAGCGTGTCGCAGAACTGGGCGGCGAAGTCCTCCAGCCCTCCGATGAGGGAGTACTTCTTGAAGATGACCTCCCCCTCCCGGGTGGTGTAGATCTCCAACGGGTCGCCCTCGCGGATGCGCATGGTGCGGCGGATTTCCTTGGGGATGACAACGCGGCCCAGATCGTCGATCCGGCGCACGATCCCTGTTGCTTTCATATATGAAATTCCTCCAGTCAAAGCAAATTTTACAAGGATAGTATCCGCGCCGGGAGAAACGAATATGCACGAAGCGCTATTGACCATTTTTTGCCGCAGCAACGGCGCCGGATTCCGTCGCGGCGGAGGTCGATCCAGAGCTTGACGAATCCCCCGCGTACTACGAGGCGGAGTTCAAGTCCGGCGGCATGGCGTACAGCTACGAGATCAACGCCGCCACCGGCGCGATCCTCAAGCACGAGGCGGAGATAGACGACTGACGCAGGGGCGGCAGACGCCGCAGCGGGACAAAAAGCTGGGAGGCGCATTTGCGCGCCTCCCAGCTTTTTGCGATCACGTTTTTCTGCTTTTTCCGGTGGCCGCCGTTCAGGCGAGCTGCCACAATGTGAACATCGGACTCAGCACCCGCATCCGCAGCGCAGGCATTACGTGTTCTGCTTCCTATTCTCAACCAATCCTTTGACCAGTACTGGTTGCAACTGAGACGATTGTATGCTACGCTGCTGCCGGCACCGGAGGCAGAGAGCGGCGGGCATTTGATGCGAAGGGAGCGCTGATCCCCCGAAGGGCTCTGGGCGCCTGCGACAGCAGGAGAGGCCCTCTCTCAATAGAGAGGAAGTTCGGAAAGAGAAATCGCGACATATCCCACCAAGGAATTGATATCAAATACAGGAACGTTCAGCTCCTGCCGGATACGTGCGGCATAGGGCGGCAGATCGGTACATTCCAGCACGATGGCGCCCAAATCCGGATGCTCCTTGGCCGCTCGCCGGGCTACGCCAAGAATTTCTTCGCTGACGGCATCCATATCAAAGGGCGTATCCGGCTGATCAAAGATCTTGCGCCACTGAGGCGCGTCCTCAAGGCCCATCACAAACACATTCATATCGTCCGTGATGTTGCAGGCCTCCATATGTGCACGGGTCAAGGAGGCGCGGTTGGCAGTGATGACACCAACGGAATGGTTCCTGCCCACCATTGCCTGCGCGAACGGCACCTGCAGCAGCGCTGAGGTAAAAACAGGTATGCCGGCATTGTCGGCCAATTCCTTCTGGAAAATAGCGTTGAAGCCGCAGCTGGTGGTAACCGCCTGAATGCCTTCCTCCTTGAGCTGCCGGCAAATAGCGGTCATGCGTTGCAGCAGTTCCTTGCTGGGATGGGTGATGACGGTTTCCACACAGGCACCCTTTACCTCCACCAAACGGACCGGAAAGGGATACGACGCGGGGTTGGTGCTGTTGCCCGCCATGGTTTCCAGCTGCATAAGCCCCTGAGGAACAAACCCACTTTCCCAACGAAGAATGGCAATTTTCGGCGATCGATTCATAGTTTTAGCCTCCGTAAATAGAATTGGACCCGCTTGATTCGCAGAACACGCTTGAGCGTACCACTTATATTAGCCCGTGCAGGAGAAAAAGTCAACGGAAAAAGCCAATATTGTATACAATAACAAAAACGACAGCGCCTCTTTGTTTATGGCTACAAAAAGTAGGCAAAGCGCACAAAATGAGATTGACATTGCCTTCAATATTGCGTACAATTTAGTAGACAAGAATGTCACGTAATTTTTTAGGAGGTGTATTTGTGTGAAGATCGGTGTTCTGAAGGAGATCAAAGAAAACGAATACCGGGTATCTGCTGTGCCGGCCACCGTGCAGGAAATTACACGCCATGGCCACACGGTCTATGTGGAGGCTGGAGCAGGAGTGGGCAGCGGTTTTTCCGATGCGGAGTATGAGGCCGCCGGAGCGATGATCGCGGACGCGGATACAGTGTGGAGAGAGTCCGATATCTATTATAAGGTGAAGGAGCTGTTTCCCCAGGAATTCAAGTGGATGAAGAAGGACAAGATCCTTTTTACCTACATTCATTCCAATGCGCACCCTGCCGAAACAGACTGTCTGCTGGACAGCCATGTGTCCGCGGTGGCTTATGAGGACGTCCCCGATAAGAACGGACGCTTCCCTCTGCTGCGGCCCATGAGCGAGCTGGCCGGCAAGGGCGGCTTCCTGGCGGCGCTGCATTATATGCAGGCTGTCAACGGCGGCCCCGGCAAGCTGTTGGCCAACGTAGCCGGTGTGGAGCGCCCCATTATCACCTGTCTGGGCTGCGGCAACATCGGCATCGGCGTTGCGGAGCTTGCCTGCGGCATGGGCAACGAGGTCCGCATTCTGGATGTAAACATGGATGTGATGCTGGAGGCGAAGAAATATTTGCCCGATGTAAGCTTCATGATCTCCAACCGCGCCAATTTGGAAAAGTGCCTGAAGGAGTCCGACGTCATCATCAACGGCATCCAGTGGGCGAAGGACCGAAAAGACCACATTATCTATCGGAAGGATCTGAAGCTCATGAAGCGGGGCTCCATGATCGTGGACGTGGCCTGCGATGACAACGGCGCCGTGGAGACCTGCCGCAGCACCACCCACGACGATCCCGTGTTCTATGAGGAGGGTATCCTGCACTATTGCGTAGACAATATTCCCTCCGCATTCTCTCAAACTGCGTCTGTGACGCTGTCAAACGCGACCTTGCCCTATCTTCTGCAGATCGCCGATAAGGGCTTCAAGAAAGCCATCGAGGAGAACCCCTATCTCCGCAAGGGCATGACCTGCTATGACGGCAAGCTGACGCTTCTTGAAACCGCGCTGAAGCAGGAGCGTGCATGGACAGATCCGGAGGAGCTTATCAAGGTCTGGTAAGCGGAAAAGGTCTGTTCTTTGACGCGACCCCTTCCGGTGCTCTCAGCAGAATGTCCCCCCTCAGGAAAAAGGGACGGCCTGCAAAACCGCAGCGATACTACACAAACAACAAACAAGATATGCTTAGAGGAGGAAAACTATGGGTCAATCCTGGATCATTCTAATTCCCACGATTCTAACGATTGTCGTTTGCCTTGCGACAAAGAAGATTTTTGTCGGTATGTTCGTCGGTATTTTCAGCGGCTGCATCATTCTGGCCGGAGGCAACCCCCTGACCGGTCTTGGGATGTCCTTTGACAAGCTGATCGGCGTTGTGTCCAGTGCCTGGAACGTGAAGCTCATTCTGTTCGCCACGCTGATCGGCGGCATGATCAAGCTCATGCAGGTTTCCGGTGCCGTAAGCGGCCTGATTCAGTGGCTGCAGAAGAAAGCCAAAATCACCACGCCCGCCAAGGCACAGTTTTTGACCTGGCTCATCGGTGTGCTGCTGTTCTTTGATCAGTATACCTCCGAGGCCGTTACCGCCACCATCGGTAAGACGCTGGCCAACAACTACGGCTACTCCCGCGAAAAGGTCGCCTATCTGGTGGACTCTACCGCCTCCCCCATGTGCGCGCTGCTGCCTCTGAACTCCTGGGGCGCCTACATTATCGGTCTGCTGGCTACGCTGGGCGTGTCGGACACCATGGGCGTCATGATCAAAGCGCTCCCCTTTAACTTCTATTGCATCATCGCGCTGGTGGTCTGCCTGGTTGTCATCTTCAAGAACTGGAACATCGGCGGTATGAAAGAGGCCGAGAACGCCATCGCCGTCACGGCCGATGACGCGGAGCAGGCGCAGGATACAAAGACTGCGACTCCCTGGCTCGTTGTTCTCCCCATTCTGGTGATCATCGCCTGCGTCATCGGCGGTCAGCTCATCACCGGTAAGGGCACTTTCGCCGATGGCGACACATCCACCTCGGTGTTTTACGCGATGCTTATCGGCAACGTGGTGACCATTATCATGTGCATGATCTTTGCCGGCATGAAGTACGGTGAAGCCGTCAAGGCCTGCGGGCAGGGCATCCTGGAGATGATCCCCGTGGCCATGCTGCTGGTCTTCGCCTTCTGTCTGAGCGGCATCTGCGGCGAGCTGAACATCGGCGCCTTCATTTCCGGCATCACGGCCGCACACATCCCCAATGCCATCGTTCCCGCACTGGTATTTGTCACCGGCGCCCTGATGGCCTTTGCAACCGGCTCCTCTTGGGGTACCTTTGCCATTATGATCCCCATCGTTGTCCCCATGGCTGCCGCCAGTGTGATCCCTATGAATATTCTGGTAGCTGCCATGCTGTCCGGTGCGATCATGGGCGACCATTGCTCCATGATCTCTGACTCCACCGTCATGGCCTCCGCCTTCAGCGGCTGCGATAACGTCAAGCATTTCCGCACACAGCTTCCCTATGCGCTCATCAGCGCCGGCGCTGCGGTCGTACTCTATCTCATCACCGGTTTTGTCATGTGACACCGTGATTGATCGCGAACAGTATCAAATTTCCGTACAAATCAAAGGAGAGTAATATGTCTGAGTTCAAAGGTTCTGACCTGCTAATGAAGTGTCTCGCCGAGCTGGGTGTGAAGCACATCTTCGGCATGGGCGGCCACGGCAACCTCGCCATCTGCGACGGCCTTTACAAGGCAAAGGATACTTACGGCATCCAGGGGATCATCATTCATGATGAATCTGTTGGTGCTTCGGCGGCAGGCGGATATTTTAAGGCCACCGGCCGGCCCGGCGTACTGCTGGTGACCAACGGCCCCGGCATGATGCAGGCGATTCCCGGCGTAGTGGAGCAGGCCATGTCCAACAGCCCCGTTATCGTGATCTGCGGCGATATCCCCACCTATCAGGCCGGTTACGGCGCTGAGGAGGAGCTGGATATCTGCGAGGATATGGATCAGGCTTCTCTGTACCGCGGCTTTGCCAAGCGGGTATATCGGGTGGTGCATGCCGAGCAGATCCCCATGACCGTGGCAAGAGCCTATACGACCGCCATGAGCGGCCGCCCCGGCGTGGTCATGATCAACATTCCCGTGGATGTACAGGCCAAGGAAATTTCCGCAGAGGATATGAATCGTGACTACCGTCTGAAGGAGCACGCCATTGTTGACCGGCCTCGCGGCAGCCGTGCCGCTGTGGAGCGGGCCGCCAAGCTCCTCATGGATGCCGAGCATCCCATGATCGTTTGCGGCGTAGGCGCCGTGGTGTCCGATGCCTGCGAGGAGGTAAAAGAGCTGGCCGTGCTGCTGGATGCGCCGGTGGGTACTGCGGCAATGGGACAGGGTATCATCGGCGGAAACGATCCTTATTATGCCGGACGTGTAGGCGGCTGGGGCAATAAGTGTGCCAACGAGCTTTGCTGGCGGTCCGATGTCGTGATCACGCTGGGCAACCGTTTTGACGAGGATGAAACCGGCGCTTGGGAAATGGGCGACACCTACAACATGGACAAGACGAAGATCATCCATGTCCACACGGATCCCCGCGAGCTGGGCCGCGTGTATCCCATTGAGGTGGGTATCCACGGAGATCCCAAGAGTGTTTTGCAGGAGCTGATCGAGCTCATCAAGGCCGAGAACCGCACCTTCGACCACAATGTCAAGGCTGATGTCGCCAAGGGCCGTGCGGAGTATTTTGCCGAAATGGCAGAGTACCGCAACAGCGACAGCTATCCCATCAACCCCTTCCGCTTCGTCAAGGAATTGGAGGAGGTATTCCCCAAGAACGGCGTACAGGTGGGCGCGGCGATCTGCGCGAGAAACTACTATTGCCACGACGAGCCCAGAAGCGCCTACTACGGCTACGGTATGGATCTCATCGGCACGTCTCTGGCGCAGGCTCTGGGCTTTGCCGTAGGCTGCCCCGACCGGAAGGTCGTGTCCGTGGAGGGCGACGGCGGCTTCCTGATCCACAGCAGCATGCTGGCCACTGCCGCAGAGTATCACCTGCCTATCACCTGGATCGTGGTGAATAACTCGTCCTACGGCACCGTATGGGGTCTGCAGCGGCAGTATTACGAGGGCCGCTCGATCCTCACCGAGTTCTGCTATGACGACGGCGAGGTGTATGTGCCGGATTATGCCAAGATGGCAGAGGGCTTCCGCATCAAATCCTTCCGCGTGGAGCGGCCCGAGGAGATCCGGCCGGCGCTGGAAGCGGCGCTGGCCTACGACGGTCCCACGCTGGTGGATGTGGTAGTCGACCGCACATTCAGCAGTACGCCTCCCACGGTGAGCCGCTGCGGCTGGGATCGCTACTATCCCGACTGGAAAGCGGAATAAACCCATTAAGAGCAAAAAAGGCATCCCGTGAGGGATGCCTTTTTTTTGCGCGGTATTGAAAATAAGAAATTCAGCCAGTGAAACCGGAATCCTCCACGGCGACATAGTTATCCGCGATAATAGCCTGCTTGCCTGCCATAAAATCCTTTTCCTCTATGGCGCGGATCAAGTCCTCGTGCAGCTTCACGGAGCGTTGGTCATCCATGGAGGAATTGTAGAATAGCAGACACACGGCGATCGTATTGTATACCTCGTCCAGATATTTCTGGTAGTATTGATTGCCGCTGGCCAAGGCGATTTCCCAGTGGAAGGAACGGTTATACTTCACAAAATCGCTGATGGAGAAGTTTTCCGAAACCTTGCGCAGTTCTTCGTTATACTCGCGCATACGGTCAACAGCAGCCGGCGATATTCGCTCAATGGCAAGAGAAAAGGCGCCGACCTCCAGACTCTCCCGGATCTGAAAGACGCTCTTAATGTCGTTGGGATGGAACCGTGTCACCATCATGCCTCGGTTGGGGGTACCCTCGACGATCCCCTCATAGCGCAGCCGGTTCAGCGCCGTGCGAACAGAGGTACGGCTCACGCCGGTTTCCCGAACGATGTCTTCCTCGATCAGGCGATTTCCCGGGAAGAAGACCTTGTTAATAATGGCTTCCTTCAGATATTCATAGGCGATATCCGCCTGACCCTTCTTCATCATAGCAGCTCCTATGCCGAGTTAGAGTTTGCAGGAAAGGTATCGGCAACCTGACCTTATAAGGATACTTTATCACAATTTACGGCGATTTGCAAGCGCAGACTGCAGAGTGGGCGGCACAGGCCGTTGCTCCTTGCAGGCTGTTTTTTTCGGCAGCTGCTTTGCTTTTTCGATGCGAAGGCCGCTGAGATACTGCGTGAACCTCTTTCCATCGATCTCACTGAAAATGCGGCTGAGATACGACGGACTGATGCCCAGCTGGGCGGCAACGCCGTCAAGGGACGGGCCGCCGTCCTCGCGGAGGTAGAAATTGGGCGCGGCCATGATGTGATGGGCGCGGCACGCTTCCTGAAACTGCCGCACACTTTGAGGGGCAAGGAGTGCCCCGTGTCGCCGGGGTTATTTGATATTTCGGGCTGTGCTCAGAGCCGGATATCTCCGTCCGCAGTCTGCGCCTGCCGCAGCAGCGGCGTACAGGCATCCAGAAACTGCCGCACCTGCTGTGGGCACCGGCCGATGTACCGCTGCGGCTCCATCAGATGTGCCAGCTCCTCGCGGCTCAGCCCGAAAACCGGATCGCCGGCCAGACGATCCAGCAGATCGCAGGGCAGGCCCTCCTTCATGCGGGCCGTCGCCGCCATGGAATGCCGGCGGATGATCTCGTGCAGCTGCTGGCGGTCGCCGCCCCGCTTCACCGCCTCCATCATGATATCCTCCGTGGCCAGAAACGGCAGGTACTCCCGCAGGGTATGCGCCACGACGGCTTCATTGACGCGCAGACCCGCCGTCACATTCTGGCACAGACGCAGCACGGCATCGGCGCACAGGAAGCCCTCCGGCAGCGCGATGCGGCGGTTGGCGGAGTCGTCCAGCGTCCGCTCCAGCCACTGTACGCTGGCGGTCATGGGGGCATTCATGGCGTCGGCCATCAAATAGCGGCTCAGGGAGCAGATGCGCTCACAGCGCATGGGATTGCGCTTGTAGGCCATAGCAGAGGAGCCGATCTGCTCCTCCTCAAAGGGCTCCTCCAGCTGGCGGTCATGCTGCAGCAGGCGGATATCGTTGGCCATGCGGTAAGCGCTCTGGGCGATGCCGCTGAGGCAGCCGAGGATGCGGCTGTCCACCTTGCGGGGATAGGTCTGTCCGCATACCGGGAAGCAGGCGGAAAATCCGAACTCCGCCGCGATACGGCGGTTCATCTCGTCGATCTTCTCCGCGTCGCCGTCGAAAAGCTCCATAAAGCTGGCCTCGGTGCCGGTAGTGCCCCGGCAGCCCAGAAAGCGCAGCGTGGACAGAACGTGATCCAGCTCCTCTACATCCGCCAGAAAATCCTGCATCCACAGGGCGGCGCGCTTGCCCACGGTCACGGGCTGCGCCGGTTGGTAGTGGGTATAGCCCAGCGTGGGCGTGGCGGCGTATTTTTCCGCGAAGGCCGCCAGATTTCCCAGCACCGCCAGCAGCTGCGCCCGCAGGTAGAGAAGGCCGTCCCGATACAGAATGAGATCGGCGTTGTCGGTGACATAGCAGCTGGTGGCGCCCAGATGGAGGATGCCCGCTGCCGCCGGCGCGGCCTTGCCGTAGGCGTAGACATGAGCCATTACATCGTGGCGCACCTCGCGCTCGCGCCGGGCGGCCACATCGTAGTCGATGTCGGTGATGTGGGCCTCCAGCTGGGCCACCTGCTCGTCGGTGATGGGCAGCCCCAGCTGGTGCTGGGCGCGGGCCAGCGCCGTCCACAGCCGACGCCACGTCTGGTAGCGGCTGTCGTCCGAGAACAGGTGCAGCATGTAGCCGGAGGCATAGCGGGATGCCAGCGGGGAGCTGTAAATATCGTGAGACATGTTGCTTCTCCTTACTTATCGGACGATCAGGCTCTCCCGTTCGGCGCCCACAGAGACGTATCCGATATGGCAGCCGATGGCCTGCTCCACATACTCCACATAGGCCCGCGCCGCCTGCGGCATGTCCTCCCATGCCCGCACGCCGGAGATGTCGCAGCACCAGCCCGGCAGATGCTCGGTGACGGGCCTGGCCTTGTCCAGCACCGCGGGGAAGGGGAACTCGCGGGTGATCTCGCCGTCGATCTCGTAGGCGGCGCAGACGGGGATCTCCTTCATATAGCTGAGGACATCCAGCTTGGTGAGCGCGATATTGGTGGCGCCCTGTACCTCCACGCCGTAGCGCGTGGCCACCAGATCGATGGGCCCCACGCGGCGGGGACGGCCCGTCTTGGCGCCGTACTCCGCACCGGCCTCACGGAGCTGCTCCGCGTCATCGCCGAACCACTCGCAGGTGAAGGGGCCCTCACCCACGCAGGAGGAGTACGCCTTCACCACGCCCACCACCTCATCGATCCTGGCGGTGGGCAGCCCCGCACCCACAGGTGCGTAGGCGGCGATGGTGTTGGAGGACGTGGTATAGGGATAGATGCCGTAATCCAAATCCCGCAGCGCGCCCAGCTGTCCCTCAAACAGGATGGCCTTGTCCTGGGCCTGTGCCTGCCGCAGATAGCGTCCGGTGTCCGCCACATAGGGCTGCACCTGCGCGGCATACGTCTCCAGCCACGCGGTCATTTCCGCCATCGTATAGCCCTTGGCACCGTAGACCTTCTGCAGGATCAGGTTTTTCCACTCCAGCAGATCCTGCAGATGGGCCTTCAGGTGCGCCGGATACAGCAGCTCACCGGCCTGAACGGTTTTTTTCTGGTACTTATCGGAGTAGAACGGCGCGATGCCCTGCTTGGTGGAGCCGTATTTCTTGTCCTTGAGCCGCGCCTCCTCCAGCGCGTCCAGCTCCCGGTGCCACGGCAGCAGCAGTGATGCACGGCCGCTGACCATCAGATTCTCCGGGGAGATGCTGACGCCGGCCGAGCGGATCGTCTCGATCTCCTCCACCAGATTTTCGCAGTCCAGCGCCACGCCGTTGCCCAGAATGTTTATCACACCGGGGCGGAAGATACCGGAGGGCAGCAGGTGCAGGGCAAATTTGCCCATGTCGTTGATGACGGTGTGCCCGGCGTTACCGCCGCCCTGATATCGCACCACCACATCGTACTGTGCCGTCAGGTAATCCACCATGCGGCCCTTGCCCTCGTCACCCCAGTTGATCCCTACGATCGCGCAATTTGCCATATATACAGCCTCCTGTTCTGCGTCATTATAAACAACAGCTTATTATACGCCCGATGGCGGAATAAGTAAAACATGAATCTCATATGTGATACATAAGAAATTTTGATAAAAAACAAAACATCCGCACGGCTGTACGCGGTGGGAGATACGGAAGCAG
>ULPY01013285.1_pt1 | contig 10599 bp, 16 predicted proteins | sample 1953951 | NCBI WGS metagenome assembly ULPY01 (sample SAMEA4835641, study PRJEB28245) | human gut metagenome | biome: gut microbiome; material: fecal sample | place: Denmark | collected 2008
GACCCAATACATCCTGCTGGGGGCAGTCCTCACGTTCTCGGAATACGCTGATGTGCTGCAAGACCTTAAAATCGACGATTTCTGTCCTGAATTGCGTGATACATTCGCTGCCATTCGTGGCTATTGGGAACACAACGACAAGTGGAACCCGGTAGAAGTCATGGGGCGGTACGATAACTGCAAGAAAGCAATGGGTGAATGCTTGGATGCCTTCGGTGCAGAGTTCATCCGCAACGTCACCCATGACATGATGCTTGGATGGGCTGGAATCGTCAAGGAACAGGCAGCATTGTCAAGAGCCAGAGAGATTGCGTTCAAAATCGTTGATAGGTCGACCAGATACGCAGACCTGACAGGCATTTATGAGCAGCTAGGCGAGGCTATCAACCTGCACAACGAGAGAAGCGATTTCATCCCGATGTGTGATGGCATAGACAATTACATCCGCAAGCTAGACGATAAACCGGAATATATTAGCACAGGGCTTAAAGTGCTGGATAACAACTTGCATCTTGTGCCGGGCAATTTCGTTGTGATCGGTGGCAGACCGTCTGCTGGTAAAACCGCTCTGTCCCTGCAACTTGCCTGTGAAATAGCCAAGAACGGACGCAAGGTAGCGTATTTCAGCCTAGAGACTGACCCAGACACGCTCTATGCTCGTATTATCGCAAACCAGCTAGGCGTACCGTTGCACACGGTCAAAAACAAGACCGTCAGCATTGACGAGCTTGACCGGCTGGCAGCCGTTAAGAAATATCCGTTGTTCGTCCGCTCTGCCGCTGGTAAGAGTGTTGGATGGATTAGAACGCAGTCCATCAGGATGCAGGCAAAAGTAGTGTTCATCGACTATTTGCAGCTCATCCATCAGGCCGGAGCGAAAGACCGATACAGTGCCGTCACGGAGATCAGCATGGCACTGCATGAGTTTGCACAGTCCACAGGAACGCTGGTGGTGGCACTTGCACAGCTCAATCGAGAGACCGCAAGAGCGGGTATCCCACCAACTGCCGCAGACCTGCGAGAATCCGGGCAAATCGAACAGGACGCAGATGCAATCATCCTGCTGGCACAGAACGTGACAACAAAAAAGCGGCCAGAGCAGCACTATCACTTTGCGCTTGAGAAAAACAAAGAGGGCAACGTGGGGTCACTGGACATCACGTTCCAAATGGAAACGCAGCAGTTCAAAGAATGCGTGTGGATGTGAGGTAAGAACATGAAATCAAAATGGGAGACTGCGCATAAAAACCCTTTTGAGGATTTGATGAAGTGGCACGATAGCATCTTGGAAAGTCAAAAACGAAAAGAAAAAATCATGAAATTTGTGAAGAACGGATATGGAAAGTACGGATTGTGTGATGCTTGCCATAATAGGCTGGATGATAGATGCTTGCTAAACGGAGTGCGTGTTGGAAAGGAGATTTTTAAGAAAGAAAATCTGGAAAGAACAGAAAAATGTTTATTTTTTAATTGTCGATAAGAAAATAACATGGCACGATGAGCGAAAGGAAAAACAACATGAAGAAAGCAATTATTAAAGCATTGTCGGCATTTGCGTTTGCTATTGTGGCTGTTCTGCTAATGACTGCGTGCAACAAGCAGGTGATAGACCTGACGTATAGCTACGCATGGGCACAGCTGAAAATGCCTGATGGAACGATTGTCGAGGGGAGATTGGAAAGTTGGGACGATTACGAGGGTGACCAGCTACAAGTGAAGATTGACGGCGTGACCTATCTGGTTCATTCGTCCAACGTGGTCTTGAGACATTGAAAGCGAATAAAGAATCTGAGCACATGGACTGTCAGCAATGGCAGCCTTTTATTTTTGCCAACTCCACGAGAAAGCCTGTTTTAAGGCGTTTTAGATGCTGAATTATAACTTTATCGACTTTGCTACGAAAACGCGCCACAGACGCTCGTAGACGGCTCTCCGTTGATGCTGATGGCATATCTCGAACTAGACCATGCGATTAGAACGATGTAGGAGCGTGGAGAACGGCAGACAGGCTTCTACACGCCTTTCCAGCGATGATAGCAGCCAGATGGACGGATGCAAACGGCTATTTGTCTAATCGCAGGGCTGATTGAGACGAAAAAACGCTTCGACTATCACTTTCGGAAATGGCTTTCAAATTTTTGTCCCCTTTCCCCCTTGTTTCCTCTTTCCCCCTTTTGTCCCCCTCTTTCCCCTACAACCCCTATTACCCCCTATAATCCCCCTAATATCTTCCGTGCTCCCCCTTTCCCTCCCCGTGTGCTTAGCGCGTCCGCGGGCGTTATATGCGCGAGCACGCGCGTTGACGGAGCCGGGTGTGCTACGATAGTTCAAAAGTGAATAAATAACAGTTATGCGAAATTGCAAACTGGTTCTTTCCCCATACAACCCTCTATCTCCAAAAGCTAAACCGTTAGCCAGCAGAGCAGACCGTAGGCAAGAACTGGCGTGAGGTTCGGGCTGGTGGATGGTCTACGACTATTTTAGACATGGAGAATTGACTTCATTTTGTAGTCGGTTGAATATGTAGAAATGTTGCATAACTATATGAGCAGTTGATTACAAGTTGAAAGCGTCTGACCAACGTGACGGTTCTGCCTTATTAATTAAATATACTGAGGTATTTAGCTTGCGACTATCCCCAGTATAATGCTATGGATTGAATGAAATGTCATAGTGTGTTGATAGGAATTAAATCAGGTGCGGGCAGGCCGAATCGGATGGTACTAGCTATTATACGAAATAATCCGTGATTATCGGGAGCAATTATATCTGTATACTATAATAAGTACGGTTATTATGCGAAATGGGTATAACTAGCGAAAGAATAAATTATACGAAATTGGAACGAGAGGTGATTTTTAGAGTGGTCGGATGACTTAGCGACTATCGCACCTCTCTTTTCCTAAAAGGCAAACGACTATTTCACACAAAAAACACACGACTATTTGACGAAGGTTCGCAAGAAAATGCTACGACTATTATTCTACGACTATCAGAGGACAGCTCGCTGCTATACGATATATAGGACTTTCAAAAGCTAGTCATCTGACAATTTTACGACTATTCCACGACTATTTTATTGGAGAAACTACGACTATTGGCTACGACTATTGCTCGCTCTTATTGGCTATCGGGCGAAAGCCCGAAAAAAATGCGGCGAGAGCCGCCAACGGTTCCGCGCCGCCCGCCGCTGGCCCTGTACAGGTGGAGACGCTGACCCATCAGCAGGTGCGCCGGGTGCAGCACTTGCCAGAGATCCACACACGGTAGGAGCTGACCCCGCCGGGCTGGCATGGTCTGCGATGTGTTGCACCGTCTGGCATGGATCCATAATAGGGACGTACCCTTATATATACCTTATTATAATAGGCGGCTGTGCTGAGCTGTACAGCGTCCGGGCGTGACGCTTGTATTTGGGTATGCGCTGGAGGTGCTGCGGCGCTGTGATACGCTCCAGCGTGGCGCAGGCGGTATTATAGCCGCTTGTGTCGGTTTGGTATCGTGGGCGGTTGAGCGGGTACAATCGCAGGAAAAGCCCCTGCAAAGCTCTGTGTGCTGTTTTATGGCGTGTATGGTAAATTGCATTGACGGCACAAAACGCGCTGTAAACGCTTGTATGGGGCTGTATTGCAGCAGGACAAAATAAAAGCCCTGCACCGTGTCGATGCAAGGCAAAAGAAAAGCCCGGCCATTGCTAACCGGGTGAACATTTTATTAGTGCCATTCAATCATACGCTTTGTGCGTTTCAATCCTGCCAGCGTATAATCTCCGCTGACATTATCCCACACACGGGAACGGGTGTTATAGGCGTATGGATAAAGCGTTGTTTGGTTTGGGCTGTCCCAATTTACTGCATGATGCACTTTTCCGGTCTCATCGTCCACATAAATGCTCAAGCCGTTTACTTCGTGCTCAGTGTAAGTTTTCATTGTGATACCTTTCTTTCTGGGCTTCTGCCCTTTTTCACAGTATATCATATCGCAAGCCCCAAAAACAGGACTTGCAAAAATATTTTTGCCCTTTTGGGCTGGGGCGGGGTTGCTTTACGGTGCAGCCCCGCTAAAGTGTCCGATTGGCATTACTTGGACGCCTTGAACAGCGCCGCAAAGAACCAGAAGAAAAACAGGATGCAGGAAAATACCACTTGTCGCACCCCCCTTATACCACGCTGAACCGCTTGTATGTGGTGCGCTTGCTGCACTCAGCATAAATATCCGGGTGCACTGCCTGTAAAAGCTTGCTATCAAGTCGGATGCTCTGCACATCCTTATAAATGGCTTTTGCCGTGCCCTGTACCATTTCCGGCGCGCCGTGCATCATGTCGATGATTTCAGCCTTTACAGCGTCGTTCATTGCTTCTAACTCTTCAATTAACCGCTTGTTTTCGCGGTATGCGTTTACCTTTTCTTCAAACGTCGTCATTTTTCAGCCCTCCTTAAAATATGTAACATCTTCAACCAAAATTCCGGCATCCCGTAGCAGAAAAGAAAAATGGTCGGAATTGTAGCGCGTCCAATCTTCACCAATAGAAACTGTGGTGTTTTGAGCCATGAACGGCGTTTTGAGCTTGTCCAACTGTTCAAAGATAAAAGAAATCGTTTTGCGCGCTTTGGTTATAAATTCGCTGTCATTCGGTTCGTGTTCTTTCGTCCATGTCAGTTCTTGCACCCAAAAAGCAAGGGCATCCAGTTTTTTATACTGTTCGTGAGTAATTATAAGTGTCATTTTTTCGCCCTCCATCAGCTGTTAAGAAATGCAATCATAACGAGCGCGCCGCTAATCATTCCGCCGATGTACCAGAGGCCTGCCCACTGGGTTGCATCGAGTACTAGCATATTACTGCACCCCCTTGCAATACAGGCCGTTGGTGCGGCAGATAGTGCGGATACGGTTGCAAGCCTGATGCAGTGCGCGGGCTTGCACATCAAGCCACGTTTCCCGGCTGTTAGGCTCATACATCCCGCCGTGCTTGCGCTTGAGTTCGGACGGAGTGCAGACGCGGGCGGCAATATCAGCATCATAGCAGATGGAGCAACCGCCGTTGCTGTACTGCTCCCAGCAGCTTGCACCGTTAAGCGTCCACCGCTCAAGCTCTGCGCCGTCAAGGGGCAAGCGCTCCATATTGTCTGCACCCTCCTGCACATCGTCCAGCAGGTCGAGAGCGTACAACGTAACGGCTTTGTCCCACGCGCTGCGATCGTGGCGGGCGTTGAGTTCAGTGCGGATGGTCTCTGCAAGTGCGGTATAATCGATGGTCTTCTTCATGGTTTTGCCCTCCTGTTTTGGTGTATTGTGGTTGATTTTGTTTCCATGTTTCCATGTTTCCGTGTTCTGGTTATATTATACACGAATCCATGGAAAAGTCAAGTTGCACAGGCAACGCTTATACATGTTTGCATGGAAAATATTTTGCATCCGAAAAAGTGTAGTTTGCCGGACACACTACCCGCCCTCTAGCACCCCGCCGCCGGTACGATCTGCACGGCGCGGGCTGTCTGGTATCGGGCACAGACCGGTGCAGCGCGTAAAGCGTCCGGGCGTGCATGGTCTGCCTTGCATTTGGCACGGCCTGCCCTGCTGCCTGTGATATGCGGTCTGTCCAGGTGTGCTGGGGGCTGGGGTCTCCACCGGCGGGGTATACAGGGAGCGCCGGGGGTGGGGTGGGTCATGCCCGCGATAAAATTTTCCAAAGAAAAAGGCGTTTTTCGGGGTTCGTGTTGCCAACACCCACCCCACCTTCACAAAACAAATCCTATCTGATTGTGCAAGTCTCCAAAAATTCCGAAAAATACAAAAAGACCCCTTTCCTGATCTAATCTGTGCTATACTTGACCGTAAGAAAGGGGCATTGTAAAATGGCAAAACTCGTAAAATGTAAACACTGCGGCGCAAGGATAGCAGTTACCGCTAAAACCTGCCCGCAGTGCGGTGGAGAAAATACACCTCCGAAACCTGTTTATCAAAGATTTTGGTTCAAAGTCATTGCGATAATGTTTGTATTGGCCTTTATTATGGATTTGGTAAGCCCTCGTGACAAAACAGATATTTCGGCTAGCTCTGAAAGCGAAAAACCAACATCATCCGTTGCGTCATCTGTAAAGACAGAATCTGAAAATCCGTCTGTTACTTCGGAAGAAGCCGTAAAAGAGAACGGCTCTATTGTTTTAGTTGATGAAGTTCTTGGTGATTATGGAAAAGAAGAAACAAACAAGAGTGGTTATAAATATATCTGGTACATGGTTCCGACTGGTACATACGAAGTTGAGAATCAAAACAAAGAAGCTACAGTATTTGTTGTGTCTGATGCAAATTCTGACGATGTGAGCGATGTACTGAAATTTGAAAAAGCTGGCGAAAAGCAGAATGTTACCATTAAAGACGGTTATCATATTGAACTTTCGATTAGCACGGAAATTCTATTAACGCCAGTTAAATAAATGGAGAAATACAAATAGGAGCCATCGCAGACCTTGTAGAAAAATAATCGCATAGCACAAAAAGCCAGCGGCTAGATGTTCTCTAACTACTGGCTTTTCTTATAGACTGTTTACTTCACGATTTTATCGTGATAGGGATGGTACTCAACATTGGGCAAGGGCATCCAATACTTCACATCGTGCATGATGCACTTGTTGCCCCGGAGCAGAACCGGCTCGATCTCGCCGTTTTCGTCCGGTTCAAAGGAAAGCTGACCGCTATCGACAACCTTTCCGTCACAAGCGATAACAGGCTCGTGGACGCACTCGCCGTAGTCAACGGTGCGCCAGAGTTTCAGCATGGTCTCGAAAGCGTAGTTGAGGTATTCCCCCATATCCTGAATCTTATCTGCGGTAAGCATAGTTGTTCTCCTTTCACATGGGCATCTGTGTCTGGCCGTTTGTGACCTGAACCAACATAACAGAGTTTGCGCACGGTCTCCACTTCTTGATGTACTCGACAGCTTCATCAAACCGCTTCTTTGGCACGTTGTTTCGACTGTTCACGTTGAACCAGTCCTGAATGTCCCGGTTGCATTCCATGAACAGCTTCTGAGAAACGCTGCGGCTCTTGTAGGCCGGGCTGTCCATGCCGCCCAGAGCTTTGATAACCACCGTGTTCACAACACGCTTCAACACACGCTGCTGGTTGTAGTCGATGGTCATGGTGTTCTCAAGAGCGGAAATGCGCTGCTCCTGCTTCATGGTGCGCTGGTCAATCACAAGAATTGCTTGCAGTTCCTTAGAAAGCCCTGCGAACTGGTTGACAGACACATTCTTCTCAAGGTCAATCAGTTTCTGGCGAATTTCCATGCCCTGCGGTGTCCGCTGAATCATTGCAATGTGCTTGGCCATGTCAAGGCTGATAGCGTGTTCGATTGAGCGGCCACCGTTTTCTAAAATTTTAGAAAACGACGCATAGTCTACGTTTTCTTCAAATCCATAGGCAGCCATGTTTTTAAACCAGTCTGCATATTTGGATTTAATTTTGAGCCGCTCGTGCAGTTCACGACCCAGCACAACCTTTTCGCCGGTGTCAGTGTCGTACACGGGGATAACATCTTCGGAGAAGATTCGGATGGTTTCGAGATTATTATTCATAGAAATTTGACCTTTCTATCTTGCGAGAGTAGGCCATCTCTGGTATAATAACCCAAAGAGGGTCTATACTCTCTGAGTGTTTCATAAGACGTTCGCTGTGGTCTGCAAACTTTAGCGAGCGTCTTATTCTTTTTCATCGGTCTCCGGGATAGGATGCACCTCAAAGAACGTGTCACGGATGGCTGCGGCCTGTGCGACCTTGTGTTCGGTGCAATAGGCTTTCAGCCACTGGAACTGCCGCTCGGTCAGCGCAACGGTGAACGTGTGATTGTGGCGTTCGAGATAAGGACTGTACATAAACTCACCTCCCTTCATGTGGGTGCAACCAGTATACGAAATATATTTTGGCTTGTCAATTACGCAAACGCTTAATGTAGTACTGGTATCTGTACAAAATCTAAAAGTTTGTAGATTTGCACAAAACTTAACCCTTATTTTTGGCCGATCCCGCTTCGTACCCTGCCCGGTAGTTCAGTTCGGACAGTTTACCCAGCGCTTCTGCGTACTCCCTGTCCTCGCTGGTCGGCTCTTTGCCATGGGCAATGGTTTTCAGAAATTCTTCGGTTGTCGTAGGAAAATTCATGTTTTTTCTCCTAACTCTTGCGGAGAGCAGCCCTTTTTGGTATAATAGATTCCGAAAAGGGAGACTGCCCCCTTGGTGGTTGCAGGTTCTCGTTTCGTGACGTGGATAAGCTATCAGCGTTGCCGTCCAAAGTTCCGCTGGTAGCTTATTTTTTTATGCTTTGATGTTCTCAACGTAGGATGCTACCCACTCGATACCCATGCGGATAACATCAACCTTTGAGATACCCAATGCCTTTGCGCTGCTCTCCATGCTTGCGATCTGGTTCTCAGTGAGCCGGGTGCTTATCATGCGCAGCTTATCACGTTCCGAGGTTTCTGCTCGTCTTGCCAAGCCTATCACCTCGCTTTCGCTGGAACAAGTATAAAGCGTGAAAATATGCTTGTCGAGACCCAAAGTTTTACGGAAATGAAGTTTGGAAGAATTACTCCTTATTATAGAAAATTTTCTACCTGATTGCGATTAACTAAGTAAACATTCCTATACTACTCTAGTATGTATTTATACATACTAGAGTATATTTATATAATATATAAAAACAAACGCTTGACATTTCCATGAAAACATGGTAACATGGATGCAGAAAAGGAGCCGTTATAAGAAAGGGGAAATTAAAATGACTGTCACCGAAATCATTAAAGACATTATGATTAAGAGCCGCCCTCCTAAAACGATGGAAGTTCTTGCTAACGATATGGGTTACAAGTCTGCTTCTGGCGTTGGAGAACGTTTGAAGGGCAACAATATGTCTGTGAAAAAATTATGCGAATTTGCAGAAGCACTGGATTACGAAGTCATTCTTAGGCCGAAAACCACGAAGGAACTGGATGAATACTCCTATAAAATCAAAATTGACAAGTAATGGGTGATTGTAATGCGTTATTTCTTAGCGAGAGTGTCGAGCAAAGAGCAAAATCTTGCGAGACAGCTTAAAATCGCACGAGATCGGTTCGACATCCCAGATGAGAATGTATTTTGTGATAAAATGACAGGCAGCAGCTTTGATCGACCGCAATATAAACGATTAAAAGAGACTGTCAAGGCTGGGGATGAGATCATTGTTAAGGAATTTGACCGATTCGGGCGTGACAAAGACGAGATGAAGCGAGAACTTCAATGGTTCAAAGAAAAAGGCGTGATTGTTCGCATTCTCGACATTCCGACTACGCTTATTGACTTCCAAGACCAGACGTGGGTGCTAGAAATGGTAAACAACATCCTTATTGAGGTTTTGGGCGCAGTAGCTGAACAGGAACGCAAGAAAACCAAGCAACGTCAGGCAGAGGGCATAGCTGCCATGCCTATTGTTGATGGCAAGAGAGTGTCGGCCAGAACAGGCCGTAGCTTTGGCAGACAGGAAAAGCAAGTTGACGAGCAGCAGTTTGAAAGCCTATTAGAGCAACAGCAAAAAGGCAAAATTACCGTAAAAGAGTGCTGCAAGCAGCTTGGCATCGGGAAATCCACTTGGTATGAGCGTGTCGAAAGATACGCAAATAAAAATAGCGGCAGCCCAACCACAAGCCACCGCTAAGAGTACACCAACTTCATCAAAACAGGAAAAAGAATGGTGCAACCACAGTATACCATTCTTTTGGAGGAACATCAATATGAGTAAGAAACAAAAGATGGATTTAACTGAAAAGCTAGAAAATATTCATGGCGGTAATTTGATTGTTCAAGATGGAACAACAAAGCTGCGTTCAATTTTTGATTTTGTGAAATACGAAGAATTGTTTGCTTTTGTTGAAGGATGCAAATTAGCAAACTCCATTCTGATTTTTGAAAATGAAGGATTAACCATTAAACCAACTGAATCAAACTTAGGACAGAATATCCAGCTTGCTATGTATGCCAGCATTTGCGAAGATAGTACGATGGTAAAACAATATCTTGATTACGTTATGAAAGTTGGTTGTGATGGCAAACGTGAGCCGACATTATACAAAGAATGACGCTGCCAAACAGCTTGGTGTGACCCGCCAGACATGGTATCGGATTGCTGAACAGAACAGGTGAAAGGAGTAGCTTATGGACAATTTTAATGCCATCTACAAAATTCTCAAACTGCTGGATAAGCACAAGGGCGATGAAGAATTTGACTATGAGCTTATCTCTGCAAAAGCAATGAAGATAAAGGTCTCTGACTGGGAGCAGATTATGATCGAACTGCAAATGAACGGTTTCATTCGTGGTCTGGTCTACACGCAAGACCTGACGAACAAGTTCCCACATATTGTAGAGCCGATTCACCCGCAGATTACCTTGAAAGGTATGGAGTATCTCTCCGAAAACAGCATAATGAAGAAGGTAGAAAAAGGGTTAGAAACGGTCGGGCAGTTCTTTTAATTGATTTTGAGAAAGAAATTTTCTAAAATTGCATTATAAAAATCGAATATTCAATTTTTGTGCAGTTGTAGGCACTCTTTACATTTTCAGGT
>ULPY01024460.1_pt1 | contig 10232 bp, 10 predicted proteins | sample 1953951 | NCBI WGS metagenome assembly ULPY01 (sample SAMEA4835641, study PRJEB28245) | human gut metagenome | biome: gut microbiome; material: fecal sample | place: Denmark | collected 2008
GGCGCAACGCCCGAACTGACGGCATCCCCCGAACCAAGCGAAGCGCCAACGCCTGTCCCAGCTGCGTCCGAACCGCCTGCGAAGGTGGAGGATGACGTGTCAGCTGGCAGCTACGTTGCGTGGGTGAGTGCGGACAATGCGCCGCTTCGTCAGGCGATGGCTGCGGATGCGGCAGTGCTGGCGACAATCCCGCGCGGAACGCAGGTGACGGTGCTTGCGCAGGACGGCGGCTGGTGCTATGCCACGGTCGGGCAGATGACGGGCTATTTCACGGCGGATGCGCTCTCCTGCGAGCAGCCGGACGCGCCGCTGGGGCAGAAATACGTCAGCACAAAGTCGGATTCGCTGGCGATGCGGCAGTCGCCCAATACGGGCGCGGCGATTGTGCAATGGCTTCCGCGCGGCGCACTGGTGACATTCATTTCGCAGGAAAACGGCTGGAGTTACATCCGCTACGGCGGCAAAGAGGGCTACTGCGCGTCGCAGTATTTGAGCGACAGCGCGCCCGGTGCGGTCGTCATCAGCGATACGCCGATTCTGGACGTGACGCTGGAAAAAGTGACTGGGTGGACGGCGAGCATCCACCAAGCAGAAACACTCTACCAGTGGTGCAGCGCCGATGCGCCCGAAACGGCGAAAGTCGAAGCGGATTTGGTGCTGACCGTGCTGGAAAAGGGCGAAATCTGGTGCCGTGTGCGGACAGAAGAAGGGGAGGAAGGCTATTGTCTGACAAGCCGATTGACGCTGATTGCGCCGGAAAACTGACCATCCTGCCCGGCGAACGGGTGGACGAATTGCAGCAGGCGGGGCTGCGCATCCTGCAAAAGGAACAGGGTTTCCGCTTCGGCATGGATGCCGTGCTGCTGTCGAGCTTCGTGCGGGCGGAAAGCCGCGACCGCTGTGCTGATTTTGGCACGGGGACGGGTATCCTGCCGCTGCTGCTGGCAGGCATGGGGCGCGCGAAAAGCGTCGATGCGTTTGAAATTCAGCCGGATATGGCGAATATGGCGCGGCGGAGCGTGCTGCTCAACGGGCTGGAACATATCATCCGCATCCACGCTCTGCCGGTGGAGAGTGCCGACGAGGTGCTTGCGCCCGGAAGCATCGACGTCATTGTCTGCAATCCGCCGTATGGGCATCATGGCACGACACTGCCGAATCCGGCGCAGACGCTGTCCTTGGCGCGCCATCAGCAGAAAAGCGGGCTGACGGCGTGGTTCAAGATGGCGTATCATCTGCTGCGCGGCAAGGGGCGGATGGCGGTCATCTATCCGGCGGCGCGGATGCTGGAAGTGATGAAGGACATGGAGAAAGCCGGACTTGCGCCGAAGCGGTTTCAGCTGATTTACCCCTCGGCGCAGAAGGCGGCGAATCTGGTGATGATCGAGGCGCTCAAGGATGCGCGCCCGATGCTGCACCCCGAACCGCCGCTGATGATTTACGAGCCGGACGGCACACTGACCGCGCCGCTGCGGAAGATTTACGCCATGGAGCGTGCATCAGGGGTTCATGCGGGCGACGGCGAAATTCAGCACGCCCGCGAACGTCACCCACAGCAGGTACGGCACGAGCAGCCATCCGGCAAGGGGCTTCTGCTGCCCGAACTGCACCGCCATGATGAAAATCAGGCAGAGCAGGAGAATTAGCCAAAAGAAGGAAAGCCCAAGCGCCTTCAGGATAAAGAACAGCACGGGCCACATCAGGTTGACGGCTAACTGGGCGATATACAGCCCCAGCAGCAGGAAACGGTCGCGCCCTTGTGCGCGCAGGACGAGCCACATGCAGTACGCCATCAACGCATAGAGGATACTCCAAACGATGGGGAAGAGACAGCCCGGCGGCGCAAAGCTGGGTTTGTTCAGAGCGTGGAAGAAGTCCATGCCGTCGCGGGTGAGGTAGCCGACGAGCGCCCCTGCGCCAAGCGTGGCGGCTTCCAGCGCGACGAGTGAGCGCCAAGTGGCCTTTTTGCCTTGCTGCGTCAAAGTTATCGCCTCCTATGACACGGATAGCCTATGTCATCAGGCAGCGCGGCATACAGGAAAGAAGCGGAGGAAACACAGATTATGGGAAGCGTTTTGGTCATCGGCGGCGGCGCAGCGGGATTGGCGGCGGCGATTGCAGCGGCGGAATGCGGCGATACGGTCACGGTAGCGGAAAAAATGGATCGCGTTGGCAAAAAAATCCTCGCGACGGGCAACGGCCGCTGCAACCTGATGAACACGGGTGCGCCGCGCTATCCGGGAAATGCGGCGTTCGCGGCGGATGTGCTGTCTCACTGCGGCGCAGAAGAACAGAAAGCCTTCTGGGAGCATCTTGGACTGCGGCTTCGGCAGGAAGAGGCGGGGCGCGTGTACCCCGTCAGTTCGCAGGCATCAAGCGTGCTGGATGCGCTCCGCCTGCAATTGACCGCCCTACATGTGCGGGTGGTGACGGGCGTATCCATCACAGCGCTGCACCGCGAAAATGATGGCTGGACGGCGCTCTCGGCGGACGGGCAGAAATTTCGGGCGAACCGCGTTATCATCAGCGGCGGCGGATGCGCCCAGCCCAAGCTCGGCAGCGACGGCAGCGCCCTGCGTCTGCTGACGAATCTCGGCTGCCCCGCGACGCCCTTCGCGCCCGCGCTGACGCAAATCATCACAGATAGCACGCCAATCAAGGGGCTGAGCGGTATCCGCGTCAAGGCACAGGTGGCGGTTATCGACCGGAAAAGCGTCCTGCATGAGGAGGATGGCGAGCTGCTGTTCGCGGATTACGGGGTCAGCGGCGTGTGCGTGATGCAGTGCGCACGGTATGCAAAGGACGGGCGGGTGCTTCGCGTGTCGCTGGTGAAGGGCATGGGCTTTGCGGATGCGGGCGATTTCCGCCGGGAACTGCACCACCGCCGGAAAAACTGGGCGCAGCGCCCGATGGCGGAGCTGCTGACCGGGCTGTGCGTGCCGCGACTGTCGGCGGCGCTGATGCGGCAGGCGGATTGGCGCGTAACCGAAAGCAGCCTGTGCGGGCAGATGACAGCGGACATGGCGGAGCGCCTGACGAAAACGGCGGATGCGTGGCTGCTGCCGATTCGCGGCGTGAAGGGCTTCGAGAGCGCACAGGTGGCGTCGGGCGGGGCGTCGGTCGCGGATTTTGACCCGGCGACATTACAAAATCGCCGTCTGCCGGGGCTGTACGCGGCGGGCGAGGTGCTGGATGTGGACGGCGACTGCGGCGGCTTCAACCTGATGTTCGCCTTTGGAAGCGGCATTCTGGCGGGTCTGGACGGGCGAAATGCCCCGTGGACACATGAAAATGCGCAGAAAAGCTGATTTTTCTCGAAAAAAAGTGATTTTCCCTCTTGACAAATCGCTGAATCGCGCTATAATATTATCTGCTGATGCAAACGCCGCTCATAAGGTAGACGGATGCTTCGCAGATGTGCACCATTAGCTCAGTTGGTAGAGCACCTGACTCTTAATCAGGGTGTCTAGGGTTCGAGTCCCTAATGGTGTACGCTTATGACCCTGCTTGCAGGGTCTATGCACCATTAGCTCAGTTGGTAGAGCACCTGACTCTTAATCAGGGTGTCTAGGGTTCGAGTCCCTAATGGTGTACAGCTGTATGACCCTGCTTGCAGGGTCTATGCACCATTAGCTCAGTTGGTAGAGCACCTGACTCTTAATCAGGGTGTCTAGGGTTCGAGTCCCTAATGGTGTACCACATGCCGAATCGCAATCGCGGTTCGGTATTTTTGTGTCCGGAAAACGGCACGCGCGACAAATTTTCTTCCCCAAAGGTGCGGAAAACCCTTGTCGGACAGGGCGAAAATATGGTATAATACACTGGTTGTGTCTGTAAAGGACGCTTCATTCGGTATGCCTGTCTTTTTCGGGCATATGAAGGAGGAAATGCCTTTGACCCTGCGCGAAGAAGCGCCGATGACCAAAGATGATGCACGCCGCCTGAATCCACTCCAGCTGGCGTATATCGGGGATACGGTCTATGATTTGCTGACCCGGTCGCGCCTGCTGTATCGGGGGTATAATCTGCATCACTGCCATCAGGCGGCGGTCACGGTCGTCAATGCACACGCACAGGCGGAGGCTTTGACACGCATCGAGGGAGCGCTGACCGAGGAAGAAAACGCCATTGTCCGCCGTGGGCGCAATACTCACGCGCACCACGCTGCCCCCCGAAATCAGACTGTCATGGACTATCAGGCGGCAACGGCGCTGGAAGCTCTCGTCGGGTATTTGTACCTGACTGGGCAGGAGGCACGGTTGCTTGAATTGTTCCGAAAAAGTCAGGAGGTTGCATCATGCCCCGCTCAACCATGAAAGTCGCCCTGATTCGCCATACGCTTTCGCCGGAGGAGGTCGTGGCGCTCGGCGCTCGGCTGTGCTACTCCCGTGCGACGGTGGACAGCTTGCAGCAGCGCGTCAGCCGTGACGACCAGAGCGAGTTCGTCAGCCGGATTTTGTCGATGGGGCATGAATCCGTGCTGGAACATGCCAGCTTCACCTTTGCGATGGAGGGCGTTTCGCGCGTCCTGCTGGCACAGATCACCCGCCACCGGCTTGCCAGCTTCTCGGTGCAGAGCCAGCGCTACGTCAGCTACGAGAAGGGCTTCGGCTACATCGTTCCGCCGAAAATCGAGGCGCTGGGTGAAGATGCTGTCGCGGAGTTTGAGCGGCAGATGGACACCATGCACCAGTGGTATACTGGGTGGCAGGAGAAGCTCGGCGCGGGCGAGGGCGGCAATGAGGATGCCCGGTTCGTGCTGCCCGGCGCTTGCGAAACGCGCATGATGGTAACGATGAATGTGCGCGAGCTGCGGCACTTCTTCAGCCTGCGCATGTGCAGCCGCGCGCAGTGGGAAATCCGTGCGCTGGCGACGGAGATGCACCGCCTGTGCATGGAAATTGCCCCGGCGCTGTTTGCGGACGCGGGGCCCGGATGTCTGCGCGGCGCGTGTCCGGAAGGGGAAAAATCCTGCGGCAAGGCAGGGGAGATTCGCCGGACAAGGCGCGAATGGCTCGATTCGCTGGCAGACGAACAGAAAAAGCAGAATCAATCAACCGACAATGAATAAGAATAGAGGAATTTGAAATATGGCATACTATGACAATGCACCGTCCCACAAGCCGCAGGGCAAGAAGTCCTTTGGGCGCGAAAAGTGGGTGGAAGAAGGCTCGGAGTACCGCGGGGCGCGCCACGGCGGCCGTCCCAGCGGCAAGCGCGACGACAACCGTGCGTATGGCGAAAAGAAGTCGTTCGGCGACCGCAAGCCCTACGGCGAGAAGAAGTCCTATGACGACCGGAAGTCTTACGGCGAGAAGAAGCCCTATGGCGACCGCAAGCCCTACGAGCGCCGCGACCGCTATGATCGCCGCCCGGAAATGGCCGACGAGCGTCCGGCACCGTCCTATCGCGATTCGGAGTACCGCCCGGTGGCTGTTGCGCCCGTGATGGCGCAGCCCGTGGCGGAAGAAGCAGTGCAGGAGAACCTGCTGGCAGGGCGCAACCCGATTCGTGAGGCGCTCAAGGCGGGTCGCGATATCGAAAAGCTGCTGGTGCAGAAGGGCGAGCTGACCGGCTCTGCGCGCGAAATCGTGCAGATGGCGAAAGAAGCGCACATCCCGGTGCAGGAAGTGGAGCATCAACGCCTGAACGAGCTGGCGAAGAACCATCAGGGCATGGTGGCGTTCGCGTCGGCGTACCAGTACAGCACGGTCGAGGCGATGCTGGCGGAAGCGGAGGAAAAGGGCGAAGACCCGTTCCTGATTCTGCTGGATGGCATCACCGACCCGCACAATCTGGGCGCGATTATCCGCAGCGCCGAGTGTGTGGGTGCGCATGGCGTCATCGTGCCGGAACGCCGCGCAGTCGGGCTGACCCCGGCAGCAGTCAAGGCATCCGCGGGCGCGATTGAGCACATCAAGGTTGCGCGCGTTGTGAACATGACCCGTGTGATTGAAATGCTCAAGGCGCGCAACATCTGGACATACGCGCTGACGATGGACGGCACGGACTACGAGAAGGTCAACTTCAAGGGCGGCGTGGCGCTGGTTGTCGGCAGCGAGGGCGAAGGCATCAGCCATCTCGTACTGGAAAACTGCGACCAGAAGGTGTCCCTGCCGATGGCGGGGCATCTGGACAGCCTGAATGCGTCCGTTGCGGCGGGCGTGGTGATGTACCGCGTGCTGTCCAGCCGCCGGGCATGAAACCGCTGCTGATTGTCGATGGCTACAACGTCATTGGCGTGTGGAGCGAGGCGGAGAAAAAGGGCTGGTCGCTGGACGAATCGCGCGACCGGCTGATGCGCCAATTGGAGGACTACGCTGGATTTTCGGGCGAGGAAATCCTGCTGGTGTTCGATGGTTACCAGTCCGAGCGCACGACGACGACGGAAGAGAAGCACGGCGATTTGACGCTGATTTTCACCCGCCACGGCGAAACGGCGGACAGCTACATCGAGCGCGCTGCGGCGCAGACCCCGCGCTATCGGGAACTGCGCGTCGCTACGTCGGACGGGCTGGAGCAATCGCAGGTGCTGTCCAGCGGCGCGATTCGCATGACCAGCCGGGAACTGCTGCGCGAACTTCGCGAAATGCGCAAAAGCGGCATGTCGGCGCACCAGAATCAGCCCAACATGAACCGAAACACGATTTTTTCCCGAATGCCGGAGGACATCCGCGCACGGCTGGAAAAGCTGCGGCGCGGAGAGTGAAGCGGGAGACGCGCCCTGCGCCGCCCGAAAAGCAGGTGAACAGTTTGTCAGACGATCGAATGAATGCAATGAATCAGGACAATGACCCGATGGAGCAGGAAGAGCCGATGCTGCCGGAAGACGATGCATTTTTGCTGGATTTTCCGTTGAGACAGGCTGTGCCCGGCGAACCGGAACAGCCTGCTTCCGTGCCGCTGCTGAGCAGCAGTGCCGCCCATTCGGTCTATGAGGGCATGACGGACGAAGACGTGGTAGCGCTGTGCCGCACGGGGGACTCGGTGGCGGTGGAATATCTGCTGAACAAGTACAAGAACTTCGTCCGTTCCAAGGCGCGCAGCTACTTTCTCATCGGCGCGGATCACGAGGACATCGTGCAGGAAGGCATGATTGGGCTCTACAAGGCGATTCGCGACTTCCGCCCGGAGAAACTTGCATCCTTCCGCGCCTTTGCTGAACTGTGCATCACGCGCCAAATTATCACTGCCATCAAAACCGCGACGCGCCAGAAGCATATCCCGCTGAACAGCTATGTGTCGCTCAACAAACCGCTGTACGACGAGGAAAGCGACCGCACGCTGCTGGACGTCTGCGCGGAAGGGCATTCGTCGAATCCGGAAGAGCTGATAATCAGCCAGGAGGATTTGCGCGGTATCCATCAGCGCATTGACGAGGTGCTGTCGGATTTAGAACAGGAAGTGCTGGCGGCGTATCTGGACGGGAAAAGCTATCAGGAAATCGCGGACAACCTGGGTCGCCACGTCAAGAGCATCGACAACGCCCTCCAGCGCGTCAAGCGCAAACTCGAACGTTATCTGGAGGACATGGAAGCGCAGAACAACGACTGAATCCGCAGAAAAAGCAGGAGAGAAACAAATTCCCTCTTGCTTTTTTGCGTTTTTTGAGTTATGATAGGTGTCAAGAACAGACGAAGGGAGTCGGAACGCCATGATGAACCGTTTCGCGGTTGGTTATTATTACGCGCTGCATCAAGAAAGCAGGGCGTGATTTGGCGTATTCTCCCGGAGACGAGAAAAGCGCCCTGCTGGCCAGAACATTGGCGGCGGGGCGCTTTCGCTGTTTTATACTAATTCTCATCTAAAGCATGTCATTCGCACAGCATCTTTTCCGCCCCGGCTTTGCTTCGTTCCGCTCGCGCGTACCTCCAGTACGCCTCACTTCACTCAGCTTTGCCGGAACGAAAAATCTGCTATGCTCGATGCCATGTTTTAGAATCGAATTAGTATCAAATTGTAGTGGACAATGATGTCCGGAAGTATGGAGGAAACACCATGATTGTCATCTTGAAGCACGAAGCACGGCAGGAACAGATTGACCGACTGAAACAATTTCTCCTTGGCATGGGGCTGCGCATCGACGAATCGAAAGGCGAAAATAGCACCATTCTGGGGCTGGTGGGCGACACGACGCGCGTGGACGCCGACCTCATTTCCTCGCTGGATGCAGTGGAGGCTGTCCGCCGCGTTCAGGAACCCTACAAGAAAGCAAACCGTAAGTTCCATCCGCAGGATACGATGGTGGATTGCGGCGGCGTGACCATTGGGCACGGTTTGTTCCAGATTATCGCCGGCCCCTGCTCCGTGGAGAGCGAAGAGCAGATGGTTACGGTCGCCAAGGCGGTCAAAGCGGCGGGCGCAACGCTCCTGCGCGGCGGCGCGTTTAAGCCGCGTACCAGCCCGTATGCGTTTCAGGGGCTGCATGAGGACGGCTTGAAGCTGCTGCTGAAAGCGAAGGAAGCAACGGGACTGCCCGTTGTGACGGAAATTATGGATGCCTCACATCTGCCGCTGTTCGACGATGTGGACGTTATTCAGGTTGGCGCGCGCAACATGCAGAATTTCGAGCTGCTGAAGGTGCTGGGCAAGACGCATAAGCCGATTCTGCTCAAGCGCGGGCTGGCGAACACGATTCAGGAGTGGCTGATGAGCGCTGAGTACATCATGGCAGGCGGCAACGACCAAGTCATCCTGTGCGAACGCGGCATCCGCACTTATGAGACGGCGACGCGCAACACGCTGGATTTGTCCTGCATCCCGGTGCTGCGCGAAAAGACGCATCTGCCGATTCTGGTTGATCCCAGCCACGCGACGGGCGTTGCGCGACTGGTGAAGCCGATGGCGATGGCAGCGACGGCGGCGGGTGCGGACGGCTTGATGATTGAGGTACACAATGACCCGAAACACGCGCTGTGTGACGGTGCGCAGTCGCTGACGCCGGATGAATTTGCGGACGTGGTGCGCCGCGTGAAGGGGATTCGCGCGGTGGTGGAGGAGTAAGAAATGGACGAACTGCGGCTGGCAATCCCGGACGAATCACTGCTTGATGAAATTGCCGCGTATCGGCAGGCGATGCTGGACGCAGATAGCAGCATGGACGGCTGCGGGCCGCTGAAGCGCATGGAAAATCCGGCGGACTGGCTGGCGTTCTGCCGTCAGCTGGATGACCCGGCGACAACTCCGCCGCATTGGGTACCGGCGACGCAGTTTGTCTGCCTTCGCGGGGAGAAAATCGTCGGCATGATTCAGGTGCGGCGCGAGCTGAACGACTATCTGCGCAATTACGCGGGGCATATCGGCTATTCGGTGCGCCCGGATGAGCGGCAGCAGGGTATCGCGACGTGGATGCTTCACAACGTGTTGACGTACTGCCGCGAAATCGGCTTAAAGCGGGTGATGGTCGCCTGTGAACCGTGGAACGTGGGCAGCCGCAAGACAATTTTGCGTAACGGCGGCGTCTACGAGAAAACGGTGCATGAAGACGGCGAGAATATCGACTTGGAGCATTACTGGATTTCACTGACATGAACGAAGCGCGTCTGGCAGAAACGTCAGGCGCGCTTTTTCGATGCGAGCAGTTGAAGTTCATCTTGCAATGCTGCACGGAACTCCTCCGCCAATGGGCGAATGTCGCCGCTGGCATCGCAGCGCAGGACAATTCGCCGGACGCAGCGCGGGTCGTCAATCGGCAGCAGCCGGATGCCCTCGCCCGGCGCGCCCCATGTGTATTCCGGCCAGAAGCCCACGCCGCAGCCGAGCGAAATCAGGTTGCGGACGGTTGACGGCCCGGTGCACTCGTAGGCATACTGCGGCATGAATCCACTCTGCTGGCAAAGCTGGCTGCACTGCTCTCGAAAACGGCGGTTGCCCATCACGCTGATGAACTCCTGCCCGCGCAGGTCATTTAGGCACAGGGAGGTTCGCGCTGCGAGCGGGGAGGACTGCGGCACGGCGAGCAGAATCCGCTCATGAAACCCGTCGTCGCCGTTCATCCCGTCCGAATCCACCAGCAGGTCATACGGCGGATGCGCCGCGTCGCTGATGCGGGGGAGCAGTGTCATTGCAAAATGCACGTCCGGATGTGTCTGGCGGAAGCGAACGGCGGCGTCCGTCACCAAATCCGACGCAGCAAGCACACACACATGCAGTGTTCGCGCCTGCTGATTCGCCATCTGCCGCATCATTTCCGGAATGTGCGAAAGTTGATTCAGCGGCTGCTGCAATTCGTC
>ULPY01042249.1_pt1 | contig 10221 bp, 9 predicted proteins | sample 1953951 | NCBI WGS metagenome assembly ULPY01 (sample SAMEA4835641, study PRJEB28245) | human gut metagenome | biome: gut microbiome; material: fecal sample | place: Denmark | collected 2008
TTGTTTGTATATAGCCTTTTATTTAAAGCCCCAAAGTTTCTTGAGAGCTTCTGCATCTTCGTTTTCCACATCCTTCTCTATTTCATCCGGGAGATTACAGAAGAAGTCGATGCCGGTTTTGTCTTCCAGCGTCTTGATGTTTACGACATATTTGCCGAGCTTATCGCCCTTTTCAAATGCCTTGTTCTCGTGAAGGAACCAGTAGCCGAAGGCACTGTAGGTATACTGGTTTTTGCTCTTATTAAACTCCTTTTTCAAAACAGCTACAAAGAAATACTTTGGTATTGGGATATAGCCTGGCTTCTTTGTTTCGCTAGAAGCACCATTCTTCTTCCAGCCAAGGAGATTACTCTCGCTGCCAACTGGGTCGATGGTACCGCCCTTCACGATAAACAGGGTATCAGAATCAATCTTTGGAGCTTTATTACGAAGATCTTCCTCCATCTTATACCAGGTGCCACGCTGGTTGAAGTTGCTGTACTGTGGTTGCATGTTGGTCATGAAGAAAGTCTGCTTCTGCTGTGTCAGATTGAGTTTGCGGTCAGCAGAAGGGCAGATATGACCATGGTCAAAGCCTTGAGCTGTAGGAGTAGGGTCTTCTGTGAAATCTGTGATTCCCCACTGTTCTTGCAAATCTGTATCCCATGGATACTGGCGCTCGCCCTGAGGAGCATCCCATCTTTTTACGTTAGATGCCGTGTTTCCGGTGTGGAAAGTATAGCAGCTCCATCTCTGGCTCTTCATGTTGTCATCCCATTCTGTAGAATAGTTCAACATACCTGTTGTATTATCCATGTGAACGATGGCATAGCTGGTACCATTGTTCTTGAGCTTTGGGAACTCCAGACCGCCGATAGCGTTTCTTACCACTTGTGGCATGTTGGCAGTAGCCACATTCTTGTTTGTATTGTTCTTATCGGTTGACTCACCACCGGTATTGCCACCCGTATTACCGCCACCGGTAGTACCACCGTTTTCAGGATAATAGAACTGCAGGGTATCGTCAGTGCCGCAGGCAGAGAACGTCATCGCAGCTACGAGTGCGAAGATAAAAAACTTAGTATGCTTCATAATTCTCGATAATGTTTTGAAGTTAAAGATTAAGTATTTTCTATATAATAATGTATGTAGAAATCGATTGCATGAGGATAGAATAGAGAAAAAAAGTGCATTCCTACGTATATGCAACTACGCTGGAATGCACTCAGTATCTTTGCGATAATAAATATATCCTTATAAAAAAGGTATATTATTACTTCTTCAATTTGCCGTAACGGTTCATGAAGCGGTCTACGCGACCCGCTGTATCAACGAGCTTGCTCTTACCTGTGTAGAATGGGTGAGATGTGCTAGAGATTTCAATCTTAACAACTGGATAAGTCTCGCCTTCGAACTCAACAGTGTCGTTAGTCTTGCATGTAGACTGAGAGAGGAACATATCGCCGTTAGACATATCCTTGAATACTACAGGACGATAATTCTCTGGATGAATACCTTTTTTCATTTTTCTTTTTTATTTTTATTGGGTTATTAAAATTAGACGTCATGGGGATGCTTGTTGCATCATTTCGTGTCCCTTATCGGGGCATGCCCATTATAGCCTGTTATCAATTTCAGGCTGCAAAGTTACGCTTTTTTCCTGAAACCACCAAATATTTCCTCTTATTTTTAAGAAATATTTTGGAAAAGAGCATAATACGTAGGTTCTCAAGTTATGACAGACGATGTGTTCTGTTAGGCGTTTCTCCTGCCAACTATGTTTTCGATGGATAAGAAAAAGAAATCCCCATCGCCTCTGTTTGTGTAGAGGACGATGGGGATCGGTATTTTTTCTAATACATAATATCTACTAGGGGAATTACTTCAGTGTGATGATGATCTTCTCGATGTAGAGAGCACCTGCCTTATTGTTGAAGAGAGTAAAATACTTGACGTTCTGTGCGCTCAAGTCGAATGTCTCTGTATAAGTCTTGTAATCACCTGAAACCTCATTGGTAGATTTACCTTCGATAGCTGTATCCTTACCATTTGCAGCCTTTGCTGCATAGAGGGTGTAGCTTGGGGCATAGGTAGAAGTTGCTTTTGTTGAGAACAGGATTGTTACGGTCTTGATGTCCTTTGCAAAGGCTGTAGAATTAAACAGGAAGCCTTGTTTGCTAGCATCAGATGCATTACCTTGCATTTGGATACCCTTACCATTTGTTCCGTCAGAAATGCAAATTTTAGCACCTTTAAAGGTGGTGTCGCCAATCTTCCAAGTGTACCAGGTTGATTCGTTTGTAACATTCTGACTATTATAATACTTTACTACAAGTTCTACATCACCGCTCTTGCCACTCAAGATAGATGCGTCTGTCATTTCGATGTTGCCGCTGGCTGGTGTATCAGGTGTTGGGTCTGGCTTAACCTCACCGCCGCCTTCACCTTCAATCTTAACGATAGAGCTGGTCTTGTCAACCTCCATGATATCATTTCCGTTCTTGTCGGTGAACTTCATGATCTTACCCAGGATAGTAACCTTCTGACCCACCTTCAAATCTTCCTTAGAAGCGAAGTCTGCGCCGTTCAGTCCCTTACCAGAGTAAACCTGCATGTCCTTGCTCTTGCCATCGTCTGAGATGTAATAGGTGATGCTCTTGTATTGGTCATTATAGAAAGCAACATCTGAGATGATACCTGTCAGGTAAACCTGTGCGGTAGGCGCTGTGCCAGCCTTGATGGCTGCGATAGCTTCTGCCACGTTGTATGGGTCACTGAGAGAACCCTTACCAGTTGTTGGAGTATCAGGAGATGTAGTTCCTGTGTTCTCGATAGAGATGATGGTGCTGTTCTTGTCGATTTCATTGACAATAGTGCCATCATTCTTCGTGAATGCCTTGACGATTCCTTTTACTACTACGGTCTGACCAACTTTCAAGTCATCCTTGGAAGAGAAGTTTGCACCATCCTTGCCTTTGCCAGAGTATACTTCGATAACATCTGAAGAGCCCTCGTCTGCGATGTTATATGACAAACTGCTATAGGTTGCGTTGAAGAAAGTTACGGCTGTAATCTTACCCTTTACGCATACAGCTGTAGAAGGTGCTGTACCTGTCTTGATGAGGGCGATGGCTTCTGTTACAGTATATGGATTGCTTTCAGAACCCTTTTGGTTAGGATCTGTGTTTCCTGGAGTCTCAGGCTTAGTAGGCAGTGTATAAGGCTCTGGTACGTCCTCACAGCTGCTGAATGTGAAGGCTGCCATAGCCGCCATCAAAACTGAAAATATATACTTTTTCATATTATTGTCTTTTTAAATATTGTTACTATATTGATAATCAGTAATTACTTGATAGAGATGAGATTGCCACCCTTAATCTCTTTGGTGCCGTTATAATCAAGCAGGGTGCCTGATACAACCACCTTCTTGCCTGGTACAAGGATACCCTTGGTTTCCTCTGTCCACTTTGCACCATCGATGTTGAAGCAACGGAATACCTCGAGAGTCTTGCCTTCTGTATCCTTACCGTCGTCAGAGATAACGAATGTAGCATTACCATACGTGCCTGTATCTACATCTTTCACCTTTACGATGATACCGGTAGCATAAACCTTAGCATCGCCTGCTGTACCGGCATTGATCTTCTCCAGTGCCTGAGCCACGGTATAAGGCTTCTCCAATGTACCGCCTGTTTCTGATGCCTTCAGATCATCCGTGTTGCGAAGTACAATCTGCCAGGTGTTGCCGAATCGGGTGAAGATACCGGTGATATCGAATACGCCCTGTGGAACCACCTCGTTGGCAAACTTAGAATAACCCGAGTTGCGCACTACCAGGTTGTTTTTGTTGATTCTCTTGCCCGTTTCGGCATCAATCAGTTCCAGACTCGTATTGGTATCATCTGGCGCCCATACGTTTGTACCGTTGGCAGAAGCAAACTTCACTTTCTTCAGGGTCATCAGCTTGCACACGTTAGCCTCCATATAGGCTGCATCAGTAAGCTTTGTCAGGTCAAACTCCTCTGGCACTACCGTGCTTGCATCCGCCTCGCCAGGGTTCAGAATCTTGAAGTGCTCGTTCCAGATGGCACGCTCTATCTTTCCTATACCCAGACTTCCATCTGAGAGCTTGGTATTCACACCGCCAATCTGAGGCAACTTCTTGTAACTTCCGATATAGAGACCCTTCAGGTTTACGAGAATCTCCTGACCAACAGGAAGATAACCTGATAGGCCACTTCCGTTGATGGCAATGATGATTGCGCCGGATGCATCCTGTACGCTCACCTGGTTGTAGATATTGCCACTGACATCATTGCCCGTCACTACCGCCTTGATCATCATGTCCTTCTCAATCAGCTTGTAGCCATTGTCGCTGTTGATAATCGTAGCAAACTGGGTCTTCAAATCTGCTATGCTGATCACATTCTTCTCCCTCAGGCTGTTGTTGCCCCATGGAGATGCAGGCACCTTCTCGGTCAGGTCTGGGTCAGCATAACCGTCGCCCATACACGACCCCAGAGTCAGTGCCAGGAATGCCAATGCTATGAATTTTATCTTTTTCATTGTTCTTTCTTTTTATTGTTATAGAGAAACGGGATTGCTCCCTGTTCTTTATGTTAAAGAGAAACTGCTCTTTAGAATCTGTAAGATACCTGGAACATGCCGTTGGTACCCCAGGTGTAATACTTCTTAGGATTCTTGGAGAACTGGTAGAGGCGTGGATTCTTCACGTTGCCGTTAGCATCCACTGTATAGCTTGAACGTGAGTTCTGCTCATATCCGCCTGTTACGATGGTCTGGTTGTTCAGCAGGTTGGTAATCATGAGGTTGAAGTTGAGAGAACCCTTCTTCAGTCTCACGCTCTTGCCTATGCTCAGGTCAACCATCCATCCTCCGTGACCCTTCTCCTGGGCTACAGCATCCTCAGTCCAGCTCATACCGTCGAGTGTAGTAGGAGCAAAGATTTCAGGGAATGCCTTGTGGGCAGCCTGGCGGTTGGTCAGCACCTTCTCATATCTGTAGCTTGGAGAATAAGAGAGGTAGATGCGGTCGTAATAGTTGGCATTGAGGTTGACGAACCATCCGTTTATATGGGCATCGAGACCGATGCTTCCCACTGTGAGCGGTGTGCCACTCTCGCGCATATTCATCACGTAAGCCTTGTCCTGGTAAACCTCAGCACTCTTTGAGAGCATGTATACGGCGTTTACATTGTTGATGTTCTTCGCCTCGCTCATAGCGCCCAGAGTCTTCAGGTCGAGCCATGAAGTGAGCTTGATCTTAGCGCCCACCTCTACACCATAGTATTCCTTCTTCAGTCCGGTCATGCTCACGTAGGTGAATGAGTTCTCATCATCGTTGTAGAAGTTCTGCCATTCCGTAACGTTCTCCAGTCGGCTGTAGTATCCGCTCACGTTGGCACTCAGCCATGCGTTGCGATACTGGTAACTGAATTCAGAGCTGAAGATGCGCTCGTTCTTGAGGTTAGTCACGAAGTCGTTGCTGATTTCAGGCGAGATGAAGGCTGTGTTTGCCATCGGTGCACGCAGCTCGTATCCGGCTCCTATGCTGAAGGCATGACCTCTGCCCATATCCACGTTCAGACTTCCCTTTACGCCACCGTCCAGGAAGTTGGCTGTGCCGCTCTTGCCCTGGCTGTTGTTCGGTGCCATACCGTTGCGCATGTAGCCTCGGCGGTTCATTCCGGTATATCCGATACGTCCGCTCAGCATCGCCTTCATGTTGTAGAATTCGGCTGTATAGGTGCTCCATGCGTTTGCCTTGTTCACGTCGATGCGATAGTCGTAACCGAACTTGTCGCCCTCGTAAACCAGCTTGCCTGTGTTGTTAGGACCGGCTGTGTTCAGATCGTACTGCACACGTGGGTCGGTCTTAGGATAATCTCCCAGGGCATATGTGTTGATGTTGTGGAAGATGGCACCGCCCAGCATGTCTTCCAGTGTCTGATAGTGCTGGTTGGTACTCTTTCCGAGCATGATACCCGTAGCCAGGTTCGATTTCTTGGTCAGCTTGGTGTTCAGAACGGATGACAGGCTCAGGGTCAGGTTGTCGTTGTGCTTAGCCTGAACATAGTATAGCAGATCCTGTCCGTTCTTGGCTGCCTGCTGGTTGGCATAGTACAGGCGGTTCCAGTTAATCTGTCGGTTCTGTTTGCTTGCCTGCCAGTAGTTTACGGCGTTGTTCCAGTTTTCCCAGGTATACATGTTGTTGCCGTTCTTGTAGTCGCCCCATACATAGTAGTTGGCTGATGGCATGTTCTTCCAGTAGTCTGGCTGTGGATTCTCTGCGTTGTTGTAGTTGAGCTTGGTGCTCTTGTACATAGAGTATTTTCCGAACACCGATGTGGTGAGCTTCATCTGGTCGTTGATTTCCCAGTCCCATGTAGCGATAGCCGAAGGGGCAAAGTCGTTCACTACGCGTGAGTTTCTCTTGTGTCCGTTCTGGTATCCCCAGTATGGGTTATACTGGTAGTCGTTTGCCAGCCAGTAAGCCTCGTCGGTAGATGCTCCCTGGGTACTTCTTTCTGTCGGGTTACCCCATGTGGAGAAGCTCAGCGAGTGGCCGTTCATCCACTTCTTCTGTACACCGAAGAAATAGGAGAGGGCGTTGTAGAAGGTTCCCTCTACGTATCCCTGGTTAGCCCAACGGTAGGTGAGACCGGCTGTTATTGCCCATCCCTTCTCGTTGAAGCCGCTGGAGTAGGAGTAGAGTCCGCGCAGGGTATAGTTGCGGTTGGCAACACCTACGCTGGCATACTGTCCTTCCTGCATGCTTCCGGCACGGAAATCATAGTTGTTGGAGCCTGCCATGCCGGTCATCGAATAGCCGTTGGCTTCGAAAGGCAGGGCAAAGTCTACGTTTCTGGAGAATCGGTTCAAACCGCCGATGTTGGAGAAACGGAACTGTCCGGTCTCCATATCGTTCATGGAAGCACCGTTGATATAGACATCGTTGTACTTCTGGTTGAAGGCACGATAGCGGAAACGTGCTGGCGAGAACAGGTAACCTGCCTGGCTCGCGTATACGTTGCTGGTAGAATTGAGGATGGTGACATTGGATGACATGTCATCGTCCTCGCCCAACTGTGCCTCGGAGAAGGTGAAAGCATTCTCGTCAAGTCCCTGTGCTATGTTCTGGTCAGTCTTTTCGTTCTGAGCCATAGCCAATGAACATGAGAAGAGTGCTAACATTGCTAAGTTTACTTTCTTCTGCATAGTTTATATGTATTAAGTATTAATAAACCGGTAACAGTAGTCTCTTTGAGCAGTGATGATATATGTCCCGCTAGGTCTTGTTTGGGCGATAAGGGGACTTACCGTGTCCCTGGTCTTGTGTCTTCTGTTCCGATTCAATGTGTTTAATGCTGCAAAGTAACAAAAAATTTTTTGAAAAATGAATTTATTTATGTTAAAAATGTATGAAAACTGAAAAAATATTCGTTTTTATGGAGATATTTCCGGTTTTTTAGGTATCTTTGCTGCCTGTTACCTCACCGCGTTAAGGTGAACATATATAATTAGGTATACATTAATATTTAATATTAGTATGAGAAAACATTTGCTCTTGCTGGCTGCCCTCCTCATGATTGGGTTGGGCGCTACGGCACAGAAAAAGAAGTCGCAGACTTCCGGTAACAAGCAGTATCAGGTGTATGCTGTGGGTTTCTATAACCAGGAGAACCTCTTCGATACCTGCCATGATGCCGGTAAGAATGATTATGAGTATCTCCCTGCTAAGGGATGGAATGGTATGAAATATACCAATAAACTCAAGAATATGTCGCGTGCACTTGCCGACATGGGTACCGATGTGCTGCCTAACGTGGGTTGTGCCTTCATTGGTCTGGCTGAGGTTGAGAATGCCAACGTGCTGAAAGATCTCACCGCGCAGCCGCCTCTCAAGGCAAGAAACATGCAGTTCTGCCATATCGAGGGTCCCGATAAGCGAGGCATCGATTGTGCGCTGCTCTATAATCCGGCACTCTTCACGGTGAAGAATACCCGATTGGTGCCTTACGTACAGGAACTTGCCAAGGATTCTGCCTACAAGACCCGTGGTTTCCTCACCGTACGTGGTGAGTTGGCGGGCGAGGATGTGGCGGTTATCGTATGCCACTGGCCAAGCCGTTTCTCCGGTTCGTTCTATCGCGAGAGTGGAGCGCGCCAGGCTAAGGTGGTAAAAGACAGTTTGCTCCGTCTGAACCCTGAGATGAAGGTGTTCGTGATGGGTGATATGAACGATGATCCTACCAACGCCAGCATGCATAAGGTGCTGAAGGCGAAGGCTGAAATCAGCGAGGTGGGTGCCGATGAAATGTATAACCCATGGTATAACATCCTGGCCAAGGAGGGCAAGGGAACCCTGTTCTACAGCGGTTCATGGAATCTCTTCGACCAGATTGTCATCACGCCTAATCTCCTGAACAGGGATAGTAAGAACAAGGACTACAGTTCTCTGAAGTTCTGGAAGAACCACATCTTCCGCCGCGATTACCTCATCCAGCAGGAAGGTCAGTACAAGGGTGCTCCTTTGCGTACCAAGGCAGGCGGCAGATGGCTTAACGGCTACAGCGATCCCCTGCCGGTAGTGATGTACCTGGTGAAGGAAAAAAGTAGAAAATGGTAGAGAATCATCCTTTTGAGCCGTGGCTGCCCGAGAATGCGCGGCTGCTGATGCTCGGCACGTTTCCGCCTGCAGCGAAGCGGTGGTGCATGCCCTGGTATTATCCCAACTTCCAGAATGATATGTGGAGGATATTCGGGATTATCTACTTCCAGGATAAGTTCCATTTCGTGGATGTAGAGAAGAAGACCTACCGCCTCTATGCTATTAAGGAATTTCTCAGGGAGAAGGGCGTCGCCATCTATGATACCGCACAGCAGGTGATACGCACCAAGAATACGGCATCCGACAAGGACCTGCAGATCGTGCAGCCCGCCGATCTCGACGGCATGCTCCGCCAGCTGCCCCATTGCAGGGCGGTGCTTACAGCCGGCCAGCTTGCCACGAAGGTATTTTCAGAACACTTCGGCATCAAGGAAAAGCCTGAGATGGGAGGCTATGCAGAATTCCAGTTCGAGGGCCGCAGACTCCGTCTGTACCGCATGCCCTCCAGTTCCCGTGCCTATCCTATGGCAGTGGAGAAGAAGGCTGAATTCTACCGCAAGATGTTTGATGAAATCTTATAGAAAGAATATGAAAGATAAAGTGACCGTTATTGGCATTGCGGGAGGCACAGGCTCCGGCAAGACTACTGTGGTGAAGAAACTCGTAGAAGTGCTGCCGCCTCATTATGTGGCTGTGGTGCCCCTCGATTCATATTATAACGATACCTCGCAGATGACCGAGGAAGAACGTCATCGGATCAACTTCGACCACCCGTCGGCATTCGATTGGAAGCTTTTGCACCAGCAGCTCGCTGATCTGCGTGCTGGCAAGGCGATAGAGCAACCCACCTATAGTTATATCAAATGCAACCGTGAACCGGAAACGATTCACGTTGACCCCAAGCCGGTTGTGATTATCGAAGGCATCATGACGCTGGTGGACAAGAAGTTGAGAGACCTGATGGACCTGAAGGTGTTCGTGGATACCGATGCTGATGAGCGCCTGATACGCAACATTCAGCGTGATACCATCGACAGGGGTCGCACCGTATCGATGGTGGTAGACCGATACCTCAAGGTCCTGAAGCCGATGCACGAGCAGTTTATCGAACCGACCAAGCGCTATGCTGACATCATCATTCCGCAGGGTGGCGAAAACCTCAAGGGCATCGGTATCCTCTGCAAGTATGTAGAGGGACTGATAGAGAAATAAAAATATTTTTGCTCAAGCATTGCATTTCTTTAATGCAACAAAGTTTAATTAGGAAACAGGGCGGCCTTCTTCTTGAAAAGAGGTCCGCCCGCTTTGTTTTTATCCCGGTCGGGCTATTCAAGTAGTTCAGTCAGCGAATTCAGCCGTCTCAGTTAGCTGAATCAGCCGTCTCAATAAGCCTACGGATACGTCTGCGTTAGCCGACGCAGTAATATCCGTACCCCGATGCAGTAATATCCGTGAGCCAGCGCAGCACAACGTGTGGTCCGTTTTCGCCAGGTCCCATAACCATATTCTGCAAAGATCTTCTTGCTTTTTGCAAGAAGATAAGCTGAAAAACGTGATAGATGAAGGCTATTAGTGATGGATAGCGTGATGGATATTGTAAACATTTTGTCC
>ULPY01021459.1_pt1 | contig 10180 bp, 10 predicted proteins | sample 1953951 | NCBI WGS metagenome assembly ULPY01 (sample SAMEA4835641, study PRJEB28245) | human gut metagenome | biome: gut microbiome; material: fecal sample | place: Denmark | collected 2008
CGCATGGCTGATTATCCCATAAACCAGTGATTTCCATCCTCTACGTCCTGCCGAAGCTGTTTCTGCAGGCCGGCAAGATCCTGAAACTTCTGTTCCGGACGCTTGAATTTCAGCAGTTCCAGCCGTATTTTCTTTCCATAAATATCCCTGTCAAAATCATAGAGATAGGTTTCGGCATTAACCCTCTTTGTCTGCTGCACGGTAGGCTTCACTCCGATATTGGTGATTCCGTGATACATGCAGCCATCATAAAAAACATCTGAATAATATACTCCGTAAGGCGGCATCAGCTTCTCCTTCGGAGGATAAAGATTCACGGTAGGAAATCCCATCTTACGTCCCAGGTGCATTCCGTTTTCGACAATGCCTTCCATGGAATAATTCCGCGAAAGAAGTTCGGATGCCAGTTCCATATTTCCCTTCAGAATTTCTTCCCGGACATAGGTAGAGCTGATTTCTTTTCCATGATCGAAAATCTTCTCGATAATCTTTACCGTAAAATCATTTTCCTCTGCCATTTCTTCAAGCAATACACGATTTCCTTTTCCGCCTTTTCCAAAAGAGACATCCTCTCCGGCCGCCAGAAATTTCATATTCATCATTTCTATCAGGATTTTCTTCACAAAATCCACAGGATCCGTTGCCGCTGTTTCCGGATTTAAGGGAAATTCTACCAGAACATCAATGCCCATCCGTTCAAAGATCTCCCGCTTTTCTTCTCTTGTTGTCAGCTCCTTCGCATCCTCACCGCCAAAATAAACCGTTGCTGACGGAAAAAATGTAAAAATCACCGACTTAAGACCATTCTTTTTCTGCCTCAGGATCTCATCAATCAGACGGTAATGTCCTGCATGAATCCCATCGAACTTTCCAATGGCAACTGCAGATGCTCCTTTGAGCTTAAATTCAGTTTTGTCACTAACGATCTGCATAGCTTCCATCCTGACCTTCCAAAAACATTTTTACCGGTGTAAAAAGCCTCCTGTCACCTTCATAGCGGTAAATGGCGCAAAACCTGCTATCCATGCCGTATACCCGGTATTCCCCCTGATCTACAGGAAACCCCTGCAGCATCTTTCCAATGATTCCCGCCTCTTCCTTAGCCCAAACCTCCGATCGCTTCAACTGGTTCCCGTTAAGCAGTGCTTTCTGTGCATCTTCGGATACCTGAATTGCCGGAAGGGTATGAAACATTTCTTCTACAGGAATGACCGCTTCCTGCAATCTTCCCTGATCGGCAAGTTCTTGAAGCTCATCCAACGTTTTCGCATCCTTCAGCCGGAATTCTCCGACTCTGGAACGGACAAGGCTCGTCATCACCGCACCGCACGAAAGAGCCTGTCCAATATCATGACACAAGGTACGGATATAGGTTCCTTTTGAACATACAACCCGGATTTCATATTCCGGATGCTCTGCCTTTAACAGCTCCAGCTCATAAATGGTAATGGGACGTGCCTTGCGCTCCACTTCCTTTCCTTCTCTTGCCAGCTCGTAAAGCTTCTTTCCGCCCACCTTAAGTGCAGAATACATCGGTGGAACCTGCTGCAGTTCTCCCACAAAATGTGAAAGCATCTCCTTTACCTGCTCCGCAGAGACACGGACTTCCTTTTCCTCCAGAATCTTTCCGGAAATATCCTGTGTATCGGTAGCGACCCCAAGCCGGAACCCGGCAATGTATTCCTTGGTCTCACCGGTCAGCATATCGCACAGCTTCGTTCCACTTCCCAGACAAACAGGAAGAACCCCCACCGCATCCGGATCGAGGGTTCCTGTATGTCCTATCTTTTTCTGCTTACAGATTCCGCGCAGCTTCGCCACCACGTCATGGGAGGTAAAGCCCGCTTCTTTATATACGTTTATTATTCCGTGATACATGTTCTTCTCCAAGAATTAGTTACACAACTGTTTCTCAATCTGTGCAGACAGATTATTGATAATATCGTGATATGTACCCTGCATGGTAACTCCTGCAGCACGTACATGACCACCGCCGCCGAACATCATGGCGATCTTGGCAACATCAATCTTTCCATTGGACCGCAGGCTTACCTTATACTCAAGTGTATTTGTCTGATACATAAAGATCGCACACTCAATGCCCTTTGTATTGCGGAGCTGGTTGACAATTCCTTCCAGATCATGTGGTGTTGCTTCATAAAAGCTCATGGTCTTTTTATCGACCATGCTGACAATGCATCTGCCATCCATAAACTGGATACTTTCAAGCAGCGCGCGTCCCAGAATCTGATTCTGTACATAGGTCTTTTCATAGAAGGTCTGATCAATGAGCGTCGGAAAATCAAATCCATAAGAGATCAGATCTGCTGCAATCCGCAGGGTTTCCGGTGAGGTGTTGGAATACTGGAACACCCCGGTATCATGGATGATTCCGATGTACAGGGCTTTCGCAATGGACGGATCCATCGCTTCCTTATCATCAATGGCCCGGTACACCAGCTCACTTGCGGAGCTTGCCTTTGGATCCAGAAAATTCACATCGCCATCTCCAGGGTTACTCACATGATGGTCGATATTGATCCTCTTATGTGCCGCATCGAAGTACTTCTGTGCTTCTCCGGTACGCTCCTTCGTACTGTCAAGTACGATAAACACATCAAACTGCTCCACTCCCGTTGCAAAATCGGTGTGAATATCCCCGATCCTGCTGATACAGGAAAACTCCTCTCCCGGCTGTTCCAAAAATACCTCGATCTGCGCATCCGGGCACTTCTTTAATAAATACAGATAAAGACCCATCACTGACCCGATGCAGTCACCATCCGGCCGGATATGTCCACTGATACCGATGGTTGCGGCATCCTTTACTTCTTCATAAATTTTCATATACATCCTGTCCTTATTACTCTTGTGATAAAGCTTCGTTTCTGTCTTCCTTCTGTGCATCTGATTTAGCCACTTCATCAATCAGTTTGGACATTTTCACACCATAGGCAATGGACTGATCCACGATAAAACGGATTTCCGGTGTGTTACGCAGATTAATTCTTCTTGCAAGCTCTCTGCGGATATAGCCCTCCGCACTCCTTAAGCCGGCAAGTGTATCCTCTGCCACATGATCATCCCCGTATACGCTGATCCATGCCTTACATGTTTTTAAATCAGGTGCAACCTCTACAGAGATCACACTCGTTAAGGGACTGATTCTCGGATCCTTAATCTCTCCACGAATGATCTCTGCGAGTTCCTTTTGAACTTCCCCGTTGATCCGGGTATTCTTCATGCTGTTCTTTCTCACCTGGGAACCTCCACCATAATATATGCTTCTACGATATCCAGCTCCTGCATCTGGTCAAAGCCTTCAAATACAAGACCACATTCGTAGCCAGCCTTTACTTCCTTTACATCGTCCTTAAATCTCTTCAAAGATGCCAGAGCGCCTTCATAAATCTGCTCTTCCTGTCCGGTGCTTTCATTACGTCTCGTGATACGCACCTTGCAGTCTCTCTGGAAATATCCGTCTAAGACATAAGAACCTGCAATATTTCCGATTGCGGACGCACGGAAGATCTGACGAACTTCAGCGTGACCGATTACCTTTTCTTCATAAACCGGATCGAGCATTCCCTTCATGGCAGCCTCGATATCCTCAATTGCCTGATAAATGACACGATACAGACGGATATCCACGCCCTCACGCTCTGCAAATGCCTTGGCCTGCGCATCCGGACGGACATTGAAGCCGATGATAATTGCGGAGGATGCAAAAGCAAGAGAAACATCCGATTCGTTGATGGCACCCACACCACCATGAATACATTTTACAACAACCTCTTCATTGGAAAGCTTCATGAGACTCTGCTTAACGGCTTCCACACTACCCTGTACATCTGCCTTGACAATCAGGTTCAGTTCCTTCAGGTTACCCTCCTGGATCTGGTTAAACAGATCATCCAGTGACATCTTTGCCTTGGTCTCTTCAAGCATCTTCTCTTTATTCTGTGCCAGATAAGTTTCTGCATAGGTCTTGGCAGTCTTATCATTTTCATGGGCAATAAATACCTCACCTGCACTTGGCACATCGGATAATCCAAGAATTTCCACCGGTGTAGAGGGCTTTGCCTCCTTCACGCGTCTTCCCTTGTCGTCAATCATTGCACGTACCTTACCGTGGCTTGCACCTGCGGAAATGAAATCTCCCACATGTAACGTACCCTTCTGTACCAGTACGGTAGCCACAGGACCGCGTCCCTTGTCAAGCTCTGCTTCAATGACAAGACCTCTCGCCCGACGGTTCGGGTTCGCCTTTAATTCCATAATCTCAGCCGTAAGCAGTACGGTTTCAAGCAGGGTACTGATTCCCTCACCGGTCTTTGCAGATACCGGAACGAATTCAGTGCTTCCGCCCCAGTCAACCGGGATCAGTTCATATTCGGTCATTTCCTGCTTCACACGGTCGATGTTGGCACCAGGCTTATCAATCTTGTTAACTGCCACAATAATTTCAATACCGGCTGCCTTCGCATGGTTGATCGCTTCTACGGTCTGCGGCATCACACCATCGTCTGCGGCAACAACCAGAATTGCAATATCGGTAGAATTTGCACCACGCATACGCATTGCGGTAAATGCTTCATGTCCCGGTGTATCCAGGAACGTAATGGACTGTCCGCCCACATTTACGGTGTAAGCACCGATATGCTGGGTAATACCCCCTGCTTCCTTATCGGTCACATTGGTCTTACGGATTGCATCGAGGAGGGAGGTTTTACCATGATCAACATGACCCATAACACAGATAACGGGCGGTCTGCTCACAAGATCCTCTTCCTTTTCTTCGTCTTCCTTTAACAGCTCTTCAATGACATCCACCTTAACTTCTCTCTCACAGATGATGTCATAGTCAATGGCAATGTTCTCCGCATCCTCAAAGGTAATTTCAGAGTTTACGGTTACGATCTGTCCCTGCAGGAACAGCTTTTTAATAATTGCGGAAGGCTGCAGCTTCATCTTATCTGCCAGATCCTTGATGGTTAAGGATTCCGGAATGGTGATGACCTTGATCTGCTCTTCTGCCGGCTCCTCTGCCTTCTTCTCCGGCTTAATGAAGCGTCCTGCTTTATTCTTGTTCTTTAAAGCTGCTTCGTCCTCTTCATACATGAAATCCTTCTTGGATCTCTTATCCTTCTCCTGACTGATTCTGCGCTTTTCTTCCTCTCTGCGCTTGTCATCCTTAACCGGCGGGGTATCCTGAGCGAAACTCTTACCCGGCTTTTCATTCCGCTTAAATCGAGAGTCCTGCCCTCCATTGCTTCTCTCACCGCGGTTATTATTGAAATCGCCGCGGTTACGGTTCCCATCACCGCCGTTATTACGGAAATCTCCCTTGCCATTCTGGTTATTAAAGCGATTCCCGTTTTCAGGTCTTCGGTTGTTATTCCTCTCTCCCTGATTGTTCTGACCAAATCTCTGATTTCTGTCATTTCTGTCATTTCTATCGTTTCTTTGATCCCTTCCGTCTCTGTTGTCCGGTCTGTTTCCGGGTCTGTTTTCACCACGGTTATCGTTACGGTTGTCATTCCGGTTATCCGGACGATTCTGTCCCCGGTTATCCGGACGGGGATTTTCAGACCTTGCTGCTCTCTGGGCGGCCTGTTCACGTTCTTCGGCTGCACGCTTTTCAGACGCACGGAGTTCAGCTCTTGCTTCGTCCATTCTTCTGGAATTCTGCTTAAAATCACTTGTGGAAGTCTCCATCTGGGACGGAGCCGTAAGAGGCTTAATAATCTTGTGGGGAACTTCCCTGTTCTGTCCCGGTCTTCCATTGTAATTATTATTTCCCTGACGATTGTTCTGCCCCTGTCTGCGCTCACCCTGTGAACGCTGTCCCGGTATATTACTATTATGCGGATTACTTACAAAAATAATCTTTTTCTTTTTCACAGGAGCCGCCTGCTTTTCCTCTGCTTTCGGTGCTTCCTTCCGCACTTCTTTGGAAGGTTCTGCTTTGGCTTCTGATTTTACCTCCGATTTCACTTCAGGCTTCACATCTGTCTTTGCTTCTTCCTTTGCTTCCGGCTTTGCTTCTGCCTTTGCTTCGGGCTTCACCTCTGCCTTGACATCTGCTTTTTTTGCGGCACCAAATGCTTTACGGACCATTTCTGCTGCATCTTCCTCCACAGAGCTCTGTGCTGCCTTTACTTCTATTCCTTTTTCCTGAAGAAATGCAATCACTTCCCTGCTCTGCTTCTCCAGCTCCTTTGCTAATTCATGCACTTTGATTTTCGACATTTATTTACCTCCGTCTTATTCACTCCAAATGAACTCCAAATGCTATCTGTATCATTCCTGAATTGTCTGCAGATGTTTCATGATGCTGTCAGAAAGCCCCGGATCTGTCACCGCAAGAGATGCCCGCATTTCCTTCCCGATTGCTTTTCCAAGCATTTCCTTTGTCCCTAAGGTATAAATGGGGACCTCATAAAAACTGCATTTATCTGTAAATAACTTTTTCGTGTTTGCGGATGCATCTTCGCTGATGATCACCAGACATGCACTCCCGTCCTTTACTGCATTCTCCGTGGAGAATTCGCCGCTTACCAGATTTCTCCCCCTCGCAGCAAGCCCCAGTAAAGACAACACCTTCTTCATCTGCACAGGATCATTCATTCTCGTCATACTCCTTTTCCAGGCTGTCATATACTTCATTCGGAATACTCATTTTGAAAGACCGTTCCAATCCTTTATTCTTCCGTGCCTTTTTAAGGCACTCTCTCGAGATACAAAGATATGCGCCTCTTCCATTTTTCTTTCCGGTCAAATCTAATACGATTTCATCCTCCGGTGTTTTCAGGACGCGCATCATTTCCTTCTTGCTTTTCATTTCTCCGCATCCCACACACTGTCTTAAGGGAATCTTTTTTGCCATACCAAACCACCTTTATTCTTCAGAGGGTACTTCATCCATACCTTCCTGACCTTCTTCTGTCAGATACTCATCATCTGCATACTCGGCATCCTCATCATATTCTTCATCCTCGTACACATAGTCCTCATAACGGAAGCCCGGCGCATCCTTGGCCTGCGTCTCACTCTTGATATCGATCTTGTATCCGGTCAGTCTGGCTGCAAGTCTTGCATTCTGTCCTTCCTTACCAATGGCAAGAGATAACTGGTAATCCGGAACAACCACCTTGGCAGTCTTTTCATCCGGATCTGCAAATACAGCAACGATCTTTGCAGGAGATAATGCGTTCTGGATCAGATTACCGGGGTTTTCATCCCAGTTGATAATATCAATCTTCTCTCCACGAAGCTCATCCACAATGGAATTTACTCTCGCTCCATTCATACCAACGCAGGCACCGACCGCATCTACGTTCGGATTGTTGGAACGGACAGCCATCTTGGTTCTGCTTCCTGCCTCTCTTGCAATGCTCATAATCTCTACGGTTCCATCTTTAATTTCGGTAACCTCTGCTTCAAACAGACGCTTTACCAGCTCCGGATGGGTGCGGCTTACCAGGATTCTCGGTCCCTTGGAGCCGTTCTTTACCTCCAGAATATAAACCTTGATTCGCTCGGTCGGGCGGAAGTGCTCACCCTTTACCATTTCACTTTCATTTAAAATACCATCGGCCTTACCTAAGTTTACGCTGATGTTACGTCCGATATATCTCTGTACAATTCCGGTAACCACATCTTTTTCTTTCGCATAGTACTGATTGAAGATTACATTTCTTTCTTCTTCACGGATCTTCTGCAAAATCACACTCTTCGCATTCTGGGTTGCGATACGTCCGAATTCCTTGGACTTGATCTCTACATGAATGATGTCACCAACCTTTGCAGTTGCTTTAATCTTCTGTGCATCCTCTAAGGAAATCTGTAACAGATCATCTTCCACATCATCTGCGGTTTCTACAACTTCCTTCTCTGCATAGCATAGGAAATCACAGGTTTCACGGTCAATCTCTACCTTGATATTGTCTGCTCTGCCAAAATGCTTTTCGCATGCAGTGTAAAGGGAATTCTCAATTGACTCAAATAAAGTCTCTTTGCTGATTTCCTTCTCCTTTTCCAAAATATCAAGTGCTTCCATTAATTCTTTGTTCATTTTCGTATCCTTTCTGCTTGTATTTGGACTAAAAATCCAGTGCCAATTTTATAACTGCAATATCTTTTCTCTGAAAAACCAGATCCTGATCATCTTCAACGGTTAATGTCAGTGTATCATTATCAAATGCCTTCAGGACTCCTTCAAAATCCTTTGAACCGTTCACCGGTTTAAACGTCTTTAATTCGACTTCCATCCCGATGCTCTTTGAAAGATGCTTCTCCTTCTTTAAGGTTCTGCCAAGTCCCGGAGAGCTCACCTCCAGAATATAGGCATCCTCGATATAATCCTCTGCATCAAGCTGATCAGAAAGTGCACGGCTCACCGTCTCACAATCCTGAATGTTCACGCCGCCGTCCCTGTCAATGTAGCAGCGAAGATAAAAGTCGCTTCCTTCCTTCACATACTCCACATCGTAGATTTCCACACCGGCTGATTCCACGATCGGCTTTAACAATTCCTCTGTCCTTGCTTCATAAAACTCTCTCTTTGACATTCTTCCTCCTAAATTCTTTGCCTGCCTTCAATCCATACTCTGCCTGCTGCACTAAACTCATGCTGCATCTCCAACCTGCATTCCTTAAGTGCACAGGTATGGTTCTACTCAAAAAAACAGTGGACTCGCAAGTCCACTGTAACTGGTAAATCTTTGTAACTATAGTCAGATTAACACTTCTCATAAGGAAATGCAAGGGTTTTTCCAAAATTTCTTTGCTTTTTCGTCAGAAACTATTTAATATTTGATCTTGTCCTTTACACTGATCTCTTTTCCAAGCTGAACCTCGATCAGTTTCAGCTCTGTGACTGCTGCAATTGTATGTTTGCAGCCGGCTTTCATCGTCAGGACATCCCCCGGTCTGACGTCCTTTATCTCATCATCAAGGATTGCCTGTCCGTTTCCCTGAACAATCGTCCAAACCTCGTCGCGGTGCTCATGGCTGTGATAATTCATCTTATGCCCCGGCATCAGAGTCACCTTGATTGTCATGCTCTCATCTTCAATGTCAAGTACGCGGAAGCTTCCCCACGACTTCTCCGCAAACATCACCTGCTGGTCAATTTTATCTACAAAGGGCTTAATGTAGCTTGACTGTTCCTTGTCGGATACGAGGATTCCCTCCGGGCTTGCCGATACCACAACATCCTGTAATCCCATACACAGTACCGGAACATCCAGTTCATTAATGACATGGACATTGCTGCACTTCTCATTGAAAATGGCCTCTCCGATGCTCGCGTCTTCCATAGCCTCTGTCAGGGTATTCCAGGTTCCGAGATCCTTCCATTGTCCGGCAAAGCGCAATACACTGATATCAGGCTCTTTCTCCCCGACTGCATAATCAAAGCTGATCTTCTGCAGTGTTTCATATTTTGCAAACAGGTCCTGATAATCCGTAAAGTCAATGAGCTCATGTGCCTTCTGAATGAGATATCCAAGCTGGAAAGCGAACACTCCGCCATTCCACAGTGCACCCTTTGCAATGTATTGCTTCGCCACATCAGCCGTTGGCTTTTCTTTAAAAGTAGAAACCTTGCTTACACGCTCCTTGCTCTCAGGAATGACATAGCCATACTTCTCACTCGGATACGTGGGTTCAATTCCCATCAGCACAAGGTTTGCCTCTCCCCGCTCTGCGAGGTGTGCCAGTTCCTTTACGGTTTCGAAGTAATCCTCATCCACATACGGATCCACAGGACACACCACGACAGCCTCCTTCTCTGAAATGTGCTTCACATCCTTAAGAAAAGCTGCGGCAAGTGCAATGGCAGGAAAGGTATCGCGGCGGCACGGCTCCACGCAGACGGAAACCTCTTCACCAAGCTGGTTATGGATGGCGGATACCTGTGACTTCGATGTTGCAATCATAACAGTCGCTTCCGCATCCACCGTCTTAATCTGACGGTAGACCCGCTGCACCATGGATTCGTATTCTCCATCTTCCTTCTTAAAAATCTTGATAAACTGTTTGGACCGGATATCGTTGGATAAAGGCCATAAACGCTTTCCCGATCCTCCTGATAATAAGACAATATTCATTCTGTTCCCCCATTTTTATGAAGTAATATTTGTAACTATTCAGAGCCATGCAAATTATGACAATA
>ULPY01005611.1_pt1 | contig 10121 bp, 9 predicted proteins | sample 1953951 | NCBI WGS metagenome assembly ULPY01 (sample SAMEA4835641, study PRJEB28245) | human gut metagenome | biome: gut microbiome; material: fecal sample | place: Denmark | collected 2008
GATATCTGTTCGGTGGAGGATTACGAGCGGATCCACACCCGTTTTCCGGAGGTCTCCCGCATTATGATCGGCAGGGGACTTTTGGCGCATCCGGAGCTGGCACTTGCAATCAAGGGAGAGCCGGTGACGGGGGATATTACCCGGATCGGGAAGTATGCCGATGCCGTATGCCGGGCGTACTGTGAGGCATATGGACCGGGGCAGCCGGTGCTTTTCAAGATGAAGGAGCTGTGGGGCTTTCTTGCGGACAGTATGCCGGATGGCAGAAAGCTTCGTAAAAGGATCCACAAAACACAGCGGTTAGACGGATATCAGCGGTTGATGCAGGAGGTTTTTCCGGAGGTATTCCGGGAGAGGTAAGCGGGATGCGTATGTATATAATACGCACCAATACAAACGAAGTTTGTAAAATGAAAGTCGTCTGCAGCTGTCAGGGCAGTAAACGGCGGGATGACTACGACCAAGAGAAAGGTATGGGAAGGGATATGAAGAAAATAAAGCGATGGATGTGGGGATTACTTGCAGTTGTATTGGTGGCAGCTGGAGTGGCAGGCTATAAGAGCATTGGCATGAACCGGACCCGCAGCGCGGTGCAGTCGGCAAGGAAGGCATCACTGACTACAACGGCAAGGGCGGCTGATGCAACACCGGTTGAGCAGCATGGGGCACTCCATGTATCGGGAACCGATCTGATGGACAGCCGGAATGTGAAGTTTCGTCTGAAGGGCGTCAGCACACACGGTATTGCGTGGTTCCCACAGTATGTGAACAAGGAGGCATTCCGAACGCTTCGGGATAAGTTTGGCATCAATACGATCCGTCTTGCCATGTACACCAACAAGTCAGAGGGCTATGGTACAGAGGCTGTCAAGAAAGTGCAGGAGGGTGTGCGGTATGCCACAGAGCTTGGTATGTATGTGATCATTGACTGGCATGTGCTCAGCGAGGGCAACCCGAACAAGCATAAGGCGGAGGCTAAGAAGTTCTTTGCAAAGATGGCGAAGCAGTACGCCGGTCAGGACAATGTGATCTACGAGATCTGCAACGAGCCGAACGGCGCCGTCACCTGGAAGAAGCATATCAAGCCATATGCCAAGACCATTATCGGTACGATCCGAAAGTACAGCAAGAACGCCGTGATCGTTGTCGGAACACCGACCTGGTCGCAGGATGTGGATGTTGTGGCACAAAGTCCGCTCAGGAGTAAGAATGTGATGTATGCGCTTCATTTCTATGCAGCAACGCATAAGGAATGGATTCAGGATAAGCTTAAGAAAGCGCACAAAAAGGGACTCCCTGTAATGGTAACGGAGTTCAGCATCTGCGATGCATCCGGTAACGGCGCATTGGATAAGGCGTCTGCGCGCAAGTGGATGAAGCTTCTGGATAAGTACAATATCAGTTATACCGCATGGAGTCTGTGCAATAAGAATGAGTCATCTGCTCTGATCGAAAGCTCCTGCAATAAGACAAGCGGCTGGACGAGAAGCAATCTCTCGCCGGCAGGCAAGTGGTATTTTGATCAGACGAAATAAAGACAAAAAATGGAGGTCACCCGGGGGAAGTGGGTGACCTCTTTATAAAGGGGAAACAAATAAAAGATAATATGTAAAGTTAACTCTTCTATTACAAATTATAACAAATTACCGAAAAATGCAATACCTTTTTTGGAAATATTTTGTGAAATTAAATGGTAAATTTTAATAAATTGTGACTTAATTGTAAAAATGAGTTGTGCAAATCTGATAGGGTATTATATAATATAAGAAACAGATGCTGAAAAACAGACATTTCAGTGGTTTCGACTGCATTGAAAATGTGAACAAAACAAATGCGCAAAGGAGCGCGGAAAGAGGTAACACAGGATGAGTTGGACGAGAGCGGAATTAAAGATCAGAGCGAAAGCGGCAGTGAAGATGTACTATTGGAAAATGGTACTGGTAGCACTTATTTTATCAATGATAGGCGGAGGGGCTTCCGGTGTCGGCAGCAGGTCTGCAAGCGATAACTCTGCAGGAAGCGGTGCAAGCTCCATGTTTGAAGGGATCAATATGCAGGTGGCAATGATCGCTGTGATCATTGTGCTTGTCGTTGTTGTGATCGCATTAGCTCTTAGTGTCTTTGTATTTAATGTTCTGGAGGTAGGCTGCAGGGGCTTTTTCAGCCGTAGTATGACAGAGGATCCGGAGCTTGGGCTGATCGCAGACGGATTTACGCAGAATTACTGGAACTGTGTGAAAACACAATTTCTGAAATCTCTGTTTATTGGATTATGGAGTCTTCTCTTTGTGATCCCGGGTGTGATCAAGGCATATGAGTACCGCATGGTGCCGTACCTTCTGGCGGAGCATCCGGAAATGAGCAGCGGAGAAATATTTGCAAGAAGCAAGGAAATGATGCAAGGCAATAAGTGGGATACCTTTGTGCTGGATATCTCCTTTGTCGGCTGGGTTCTGTTAAGCGGAATCACACTTGGTATTCTCTATATTTTCTGGGTGGGACCATATATCGCAGCTACGGATGCGGCGCTTTATCACAGAATCAGCGGCAAGGATACCTACGGCAACGGAGGTTATGGCAATTACGCCGGTTATGATCAGAACGGTTATACACAGAACGGTCAGGCACAGAACGGTTATGGGCAGAACGGCCAGGCACAGAATGATTATAACCGGAATAGTTATGGGCAGAACGGTCAGGCACAGAATGATTATAACCGGAATAGTTATGGGCAGAACGGTCAGACACAGAATGATTATAACGAGAATGGTTATGAACAGAATAGTTATACCCGGAATAACCAGACGCAGGGAGGTTACGATCAGAACGGTTATGACCAGAATGGTCAGAATCCGACGAACGGCACATCAAACAGCGGTTATGACCAGAAGTATTTCTCGGATAATTAATTTGGGTGCGGCAGCTTTGAGCTGACCGATCAAACGAAATATTTGGCATGGGGGTTTACGAAACGCTGTCCGGCAGAGAAGCTGTCGGTGACAGATGAAGGGGGGAGGCTATGAGCGGAGAACGAAAAAGTATTCGGAGAAGCCTGCTTTTGATGGTGACATTACCGACCGTGATCCTGACTGTATTTGTATTGAGCATCGGAGTGCTGTTGTTTTATCATTTTTACAGTCAGAGCATCCGGGACGAGCTTGCTTCCACGACCACGATGATGGTCGATTGCCTGGATCTTACCGTGCGGGGTGATTATCAGTACGAGAACGGGATTTTGCTGAAGGGCAATATGAACATCACTGACTCCACGATGCTGTATAAGGTCAAGGAAAAGTCGGGCATTGATACTACCATATTCTGGGGAGGAACCCGTATCCTTACCACGGTTGAGGATCAATACGGTGTTTCTGCGGCAGGCACCAGCGCGGAGAAGAAAGTGACGGATGTGGTTCTCGGAGAAGGAAAGGATTATTATGCTGATCATGTCGATGTTGATGGGACGGAATACATCGGTTATTACAAGGCGCTGGAGAATGATGGAAACAAACCGGTTGGAATGGTATTTGCCGGCAAGAAGCTGACACTTGTGTATCAGAAGATCCTGAGAACGCTGCTGGGATTTGTCCTGTTTTCTTTGGTCGCAGTGCTGGTGGCGATGCTTTGCACCAGACAATATTCCTCCGGGGTGATCCGGGATATCAACACGATCAATCATTTTCTGCAGACGATATCGGAGGGCACGCTCGGGGAGACGCTTGACGAGAGGATCCGCAACCGCAAGGATGAGCTTGGAGATATCGGAATATACGCCGATAAGATGCGGACGAATCTGCAGAAGCTGGTGGAAATGGATGCGCTGACAGCATTGTACAACCGCCGGAGCGGCAATCAAATGCTTGAGGTGCTGGTGGGACAGCGTGCAGAATACACAGCAGTGATGTGTGACATCGACTTTTTCAAGAAAGTCAACGATACTTACGGTCACGCGGCAGGAGACCGGGTGCTGACAACAATCTCTGCACAGATCCGGGAAAATGTCGGTGAGGATGGCTTTGCAAGCCGCTGGGGCGGCGAGGAATTTCTTGTAATTTATTGTATGAATCTGGAGGAGACAAGAAAACGAATCGACAAATTGCAGCAGGCAATCAGGGATCTGCAGGTGTGCTATGGAGATCAGACCATCCGGGTGACAATGACATTTGGTATGGGACAGAGTGCTCCGGGAGAGTCCTATGAAAAGGTGATCAAGAGGGCAGACGAAAAGCTGTATGTTGGTAAAAACGGAGGACGCGATCAGATTGTGATGTAAGGCAGGATGGGAAAGGCAGGGATGAAAATGAAGCGATCATGGATATTGCTGCTTGCAGTTTGTATGCTGTTTACAGGCTGCGGCAGAAAGGAGGATAAGATCCGCTCGCTGGACGATCTGGAAGGAAAGACGATCGGTGTTCAGATGAAAACAACCGGAGATATTTATGCCAGTGATATCAAGAATGCCAAAACAAAGCAGTTTAACAAAGGCATTGATGCGGTCAAGGCTCTGCGCAAGGGTGTTGTTGATGCTGTGATGATCGATGATGCTCCGGCGAAGGTGTTTGCGGCGCAGTATAGTGATGTGAAGATCCTTGAGGAGCCGTATGCGAAGGAAGAGTATGGCATCGCTGTCAATAAAGAAGAGACCGGTCTGCGTGACAAGATCAATGAGGCGCTGGAAAAGCTCGAGCAGAACGGAACACTTGCATCGATCCGGCAAGCATGGCTGCAGGAGGGTGAGCAGAAGACGGCGTATCAATGGCAAAAGAAAAAGCATTCCGGAGGCAAGCTGGTCATGGTGACAAATGCGGAGTTTCCTCCTTATGAAAGCAAAGATAACAAAGGAAATGTTGTCGGCATTGATGTGGATATTATGAAAGCTATCTGCGATATGCTTGATATGGATCTTGAGATAAATGATACAGCCTTCGATTCTATTCTGGCAAACGTTGAGCGTAAGATGGCAGATGTCGGCGTGGCAGGGATGACGATCACGGAGGAGCGCCGGAAACAGGTTGATTTTACGGATCCGTACACCACAGCGAAACAGGTTGTCATTGTACGTAAATAGTGCAGAGCTGCCGGAAGTTACCGAAATATTTCGGAAGTGTCCACACAAGTAGAACACAATATACTGGAAATATATAACAATATATCTACATGGGTAGAAAGTCCTGCTTCGATTGGAAGTGGGACTTTTCGCATGTTATTCGTGAAATATGCACAGAAAACGGTAATATTTTCTTAAAAAATTCACAAAATGCAGGTTGACAAATTAGAGCGGTGTTACTATAATTGTTAATAACGTGTAACAATTATGTAATATTTTGATGGACATAGAACTTTATACAGAATAAGGAAGACATAGAATTAAGAAGTACGATTTACAGAAAGGATTTTGGATATGTTAAAGTCGAGAAGATTTAAAAGGAAAGCAGTTTGTCTGGGACTTACAGCAACACTGATCGCAGGGTTTGCCGTAACGTTTGTCGTTCCTACAGCAGCGAATATCTGTCGTGAACTGAATATGGCAGGAATCTCTCTTTCTCTGGACAAGTTTTCATCTAATAATAAGGATTCTATTATAAATTCATCGGTTTCACAGCCGGCACAGACAGCGACGGAGGCTTCCGTATCTGCAACACCGGAGGCAACCACAGAGGCAACGGCGGAGCCGGTCAAGAAGAAAGCACCGAAGAAGAATGATCAGCCAAAGCGTGTGGACAAGGGTCTTGTGACAGATATGGATGTCAAGGCAATCTCTACAGCAAGTGACTATGTACATGTGCGTAGAAAGCCAAACACCCACAGTAAGATCGTCGGCAGACTTTACAAGGGCTGTTCCGCAGATGTATTAAAGACCAAGAACGGCTGGGCAAAGATCCGTTCCGGCAATGTAACCGGTTATATTAAGAAGAGTTATCTTGCGATCGGTGATGATGCGAAGAAGATGATCGGTAAGTATGGACAGAAATATGTTCGTGTTAAGACATCTGTTGTCACATTGAATGTTCGTAAGAAAGCAGATATCAAGTCAAAGATTTTAACACAGATTCCAATTGAAGAAAATTATGATGTGATCAAGTCAACCGATCACTGGTACAAGATCGAGATTGATGGAGATACCAAGGGTTATGTTCGTAAAGAGTATGTTACTCTTCATGTAAGATTCAAGCATGCAAAGTCCATGGCTGAGATCAAAGCAGAGCATCGCAGAAAGCTGGCTGCGAAGAGAGCACAGAGACAGAGACTTGCCGCTCTTGCCGCTTCCCGTTCTACCAGAAGTGCAAGCAGCAGTTCATCATCAAGAAGCAGCTCAAGCAGACGTTCTACTTCATCAAGAAGCAGCTACAGCTCACGGAGGAGCTCAAGCAGCTCATCATCAAGCAGTAGTTCAAGCTCATCAAGTACGGCATCAGCAAGTGGATCAACAGGATCAGATATCGCAAGCTATGCACAGAAGTTTGTCGGCAACCCATACAGATGGGGTGGTACAAGCTTGACAAACGGTGCTGACTGCTCCGGATTTACCATGACGATCTATGGTCAGTATGGTTACTCCCTTCCACATTCCTCAGCAGCACAGGCTGGATGCGGAAGAAGCGTAAGCCTTTCCAACGTACAGCCGGGCGACCTGATCTTCTACAAGCACGGCGGACGTGTTGGTCATGTGGCAATGTATATCGGTGGTGGACGTGTTGTTCATGCACAGTCAGCCCGTACCGGCATCACAACCTCCAGCATGTATTACAACCAGCCGGCATGTGCAAGACGAATTGTAGGCTAAATTGACAAAATGAAATAGATATGCTATATTTTATTTATACAACGGCGTAGTTTTCTAGGAAACTATGCCGTTTTGCTCGTTTATACACAAATAAATTAAGCAAAGTACCAAAAACAGGACAGAGAAGGACGGGGAGGTACCGGAATATGAAAAAGAACGAACTAGACCATATTGATTTTGAGATCTTAAAGATGCTTCAGGCAAATGCCAGGATTCCGCTCAAGGAGATCGCCGCAAAGGTATATTTGTCTTCACCGGCAGTATCTGCCCGGATCGAGACTCTGGTAAATAAAGGATATATTGAAGGGTTTCATGCGCAGATCAATCCGGAGGTGATGGGATATCACATCAAAGCGTTTATCAATCTTGAGGTGATACCGCAGGATAAGAAGAAGTTTTATCCATATATTAAGGAGTGTAAGAATGTTGTGGAGTGCAATTGTGTGACCGGAGATTATTCGATGCTTCTGGAGGTATTGTTTCAGAGCACCTCGGAGCTTGATCAGTTTATTGGCGAGCTCCAGGAGTACGGCAGGACGAATACACTGATCGTCTTCTCGACATCGGTAGAGCATCGTGGTGTGATCATAGAATAAATAACAGGATTTTCAATGCATTGTCCGGAGATACCGGGAGAAGCAGAAGCCGGAGATAAGCGTTGATTTTTCCAGATAATCATATATAATATGATGTAGGATTACGAGATTGCTTTGCAATGAAGCAATCCACAGTATCAGTTGGATTCAAAAGGATTCAGGGAGGTAATGAATATGGCATTTTTTGACAGTATGAAGGAAACTCTGACTACCGCAGGCAGAGATGTAAGTCAGAAGGCGAAGGAAGTATCCGGTGTAGCGAAGCTCAAGCTCGATATCAAATCCAAAGAGGATGCACTGAATAAAGAGTACATTGCACTCGGAAAGCGTTACTACGATATGCAGAAGGAAGGCGAGATCGCTGATGAGCAGATCGCCAATGTCAGCTCACTTTTAAGTGAGATCGCTGATCTGAAGGATGAGGTTGTCCGGATGCAGGGCGGAGCATGTTGCCCACACTGTGGTGCTGTGATCCCGGAGGAAGCCGCATTCTGCAGCAAATGCGGAGCAAAGATGTAAGAAGCCTCAGAGAAAACCAAGCGACTGCGAAGCAGGCATTTGGTTTTCTGGGCTTCTTAACGAGCAAATAAGCTTGTGAAACAAGCGGAGGAGCTCTGAAAGAGCGGATTTGCGAGTTTATAAGTGAAGTCTCAGAGAAAATCAGACGCCCGCGAGTGAGGAAAAGCGAAGCTTTTTCGAACCTTTTGCTGGAGCGCTGTAATAATTTTATAATGTAGATGAAAACCATCTGTGGATCTGTTTCAAGATTCCCGGATGGTTTTTGTTATTTTATTTCAAATAAACAGCAGTCATAAAATGTCTGTTTATGGGAATACTAACCATGCGAAATAATTCGAAATGATTAAAGTGCTTTTGCACAGAGCGTAGAAAGGTATGGTTAGAGACATGAATAATAGAAAAATAGCAATTATCGGTTGTGGGTATGTAGGAGCAGCAACAGCATTTACGATCATGCAGAGCGGACTGTTTTCGGAGATGGTCCTCTTGGATGTGGACCGCAAGAAGGCGGAGGGCGAGGCAATGGATATCATGCACGGTATGCCGTTTGCCATGCCGACCAAAATTCATGCCGGAGATTATGATGATATTGCAGACAGTGCGATCATCGTTGTGACAGCGGGCTGCAATCAGCGTCCGGAGGAGTCGAGACTCGATCTTGTACACAAAAATATCGAGATATTCCGTCAGATCATGGGTGAGATTGCGGCAAGAGACGTCGAGGGAATCCTTTTGATCGTATCTAATCCGGTCGATATTCTTACCTATGCCGCATGGAAATTCTCGGGATTGCCGAGACATCGTGTGATCGGTTCGGGAACCGTGCTGGACACGGCGCGCCTGAAATGTATGCTGGGTGGCGAGCTTGGTGTGGATGCGCGAAGTGTGCATGCGTTTATCATTGGAGAGCATGGGGACAGCGAGCTTGCGGTGTTCAGTAGTGCCAATGTGTCCGGAATTGATCTGAGGGACTTCTATGACATGTGTCAGCCGGACGAGTATCAGAATGATACGGAGAGGATCTACGATCAGGTAAAGGACAGTGCATATAAGATCATTGAGAGTAAGAAAGCCACATACTTTGGCGTGGCAATGGCGGTTTGCCGTATCTGTGAATGCATCATGAGAAATGAGCATTCGATCCTGACCGTGTCCGGCGTGGTGGAGGGACAGTATGGAGCCAGTGATATGGCGTTAAGCCTGCCATGTATTGTCGGAGCCGGGGGTCTGGAGCAGATCATTCAGATTGAGCTTGATGAAAAAGAGGACGAGCAGCTTCAGGAGTCGATCCGTGTGCTGAGCCAGGTGTTGGATGAGTGTATGTAAAGCATTATGATGCCGGGGCAGGGGTGAAAGGGGATCTATCCCGAACGGATGCTGCGGCTTGTCCCGTTGCTGTGAGATTGCTGTAATACTGCAAATACCGGCGGTGTCCCTTGAATCCGATTACTTATGGTGCGTCCGGCTGTCCCGGAGACTGTAGTAATAATACATGCGCACCGGCATCTCATGCAGATACAGGGAAATGCTAAAGCGTCTCCGGGGATCTCTGGTGAAAAGTCCGCAGAAAAACATTTTCTGAATACGGCGGCGACAGCGCCTGAGGTACCGGGGCGGCAGGCGATCACGCATTGCGCGGCAGGAATGACATCCTTCTTTAAAACATTTGAAGAAAAAGATGCAGTCATCAATTGTTCTTACAAATGAAGAGACAGAGATACGGAGCCAGATGCGCCGGATATACCATAAAATCAGATGGATCCCATACAAAATCCAGTCAAGAATATCCAATGTGGTGTTGTAAATCTTCTGTGAGAGGACGAATATAAAACGTGCGGCAAACATGAGAAATTCTTCAAATTCATTCATATATTTCCTCCGTTTCTGTGCATTTTCGTGTAAAGTTCATCAATTATATATCTATTTTATCGGATTTGCAACAGAAATTTTTGAGAGAGGGTTGACATAATTCTCCCAAAGAGTATAATCATATTCAAACAATATAATTCTCAAATTGAGAATTATATTTTAAGAAGGAGGAATGATCGGTGGAAGTACGGGATCAAAATGGATTAACAGAAGCGGAGTTTATTCGGCAGTATGATCCGAACCGCTATGAGAAGCCGGCTGTTACGGTGGATATGCTGATCTTTACCGTGAATCCGGAGAAGGACGATTCGCTGGAGCTTTTGATGATCGAGAGGGGAGGTCATCCGTTTCTTGGT
>ULPY01000204.1_pt1 | contig 9969 bp, 8 predicted proteins | sample 1953951 | NCBI WGS metagenome assembly ULPY01 (sample SAMEA4835641, study PRJEB28245) | human gut metagenome | biome: gut microbiome; material: fecal sample | place: Denmark | collected 2008
CGGAAAGAACAAATCGCATCATGTGCTTCGGAAGTCGGATATGAAAAAGGTTGGCCTGATCGCAGGCGGCGCATTCGTTGTGCTCACGGCGCTGAATGTGTACAGCCACTACAAGCTCCATCAGGCCATTGCAGACCGTAAGGTTAAGAAGCAGCTCGAACCCATGCGTGCTGAGCTTGAAGAGCTGCGTACGCAGAACGAAGCGCTCCGTCAGGCGCTGGCTGAGATCAAGCCCCGCCAGCCGGATCCCGCGCCGGAAACAAAGACGGCTGCGGAAAAAACAGCGGAATAACATTGAAGCGGCCCCCGCGAAATGCGAGGGCCGCTTTTGTTCTATGCGAAAAAGCAGTTTGCAGGGGCTGATGCCCACATCGGCCCCTGCAACTTGTAATCGGGTTCAGACATATTATTTCTTCAATCTAAAGCTCAGGCCATCATATTGTTGCCCGTTGACCTCTCGTGTGCCTACGTTGCGATTGCATTCAACAAAGCCAAGCTTTTCAGCACAACGAATCATACGAACGTTGCCTGACCAGGTCTGCGTGTAAATCTCGTCCGCGCCGATTTTTAACTGGTAATTTATAAAGGCACGCAGAGCGTTTGTGCCGATCCCATTGCCCCACAAATTGGGTTCGTAAATACAAATTCCGACAGCCAGATGGACCGTCTGTCCACTCTCGGCTGCTCCGATCCATTCGTAGTTTTTGTCAATGTGATAGGCGTTTACCGAGCCGATATGTCTGCCGTTCCATTCGATCTCAAGCCTGTAACGACGGACATCATCCGGACGATCTTTTCTGGATTCGTAGGATTCTGTCCATCTTCTGTGTTCGCTATCTTCGTCAGTATCTTCCTTTTCCCAAGGAGCATCCCAGTTTTCCCATTCGCGCTCCACGGTGAACCAGCGTACATAGTCTTCAATGTCGGACTCTATCATATCCCGAAGGATAATGTTTTCAAATTCAATCCTCATCATGAACCCCTTTGCGTTTAATCCAGAGGCTTGTATACAGTAACTGCTTTGAGATACGCCTTGGCGCACGCGCCGGGCGCGTCTGTTTTATATGTGTGCTGAAATCCAGTCGTACATTTCGTGGTAGGCCGCTTCGTTCAGGGGGAAGGTTTTTTCATCCTCCATCTGGCTTTTTTCGTAGCAGTATTCACCGTGCCAGCATTCGCATTTCATGCTGCTCTCGTCAAAGTTGACCTCCTTCTGCGTCAGCATGACGATGTTCGGCGTGACGCGGAAGCGGAGTTTTCCATAGCTCCCAGTAAAGATGTTGTTGTTTTCAAAGCTGTGCAGCACCGGCAGAAATAACGGTTCCATATGCGTCTGCCCTCCCCTTTTTGTGTATCATACCACAATTTCCGCCGCACGGCAAGATTGTTTGACTTTGCCCGCGCGGTATGCTATGATTGCTGGGATTCTTTTTTACGATAAAGGGGCAAAGGCAATGCAAAAGCAGACAAAAGGCAGTATTCTGCTTCTCCTGTGCGCCATGATCTGGGGCGCGGCGTTCGTCGCTCAGAGCGAGGGCATGCAGTATGTTGGACCATTTACGATGGGCGCGACACGTTTTTTTCTGGCGGGGCTTGTGCTTCTGCCGGTCATTGCTGTGCTCGACCGCAAGGGTTGGTCGCAGAACCGCGCGGTCACGCAATCGGATAAGAAAAAGCAGCTGCTGGCCGGCGTGATCTGCGGCGTGCTGCTGTTCGCGGCGACGACGCTCCAGCAGTTCGGCCTTCTTGATACAACGGTCGGAAAATCCGGCTTTGTAACGGCACTTTATATCGTGTTCGTCCCCATTCTGGGTGCGGTCATAGGCAAGCGTGCCGGACTGCGGGTCTGGCTCTGCGCACTGGCTGCTGTGTGCGGGATGTATCTGCTGTGTGTCGGCTCCGGCTTTTCGGTTTCAGGCGGCGATCTGCTGACGCTTGGGTGCGCGGTACTGTTCGCAATTCATATCTGCTATGTCGGCGCGGTCGTGCCGCATATGGACGGTGTGCGGCTAAGCTGCGTGCAGTTCCTGGTCTGCTCCGCGCTGTCGGCGGTCGGTATGCTCCTGTTTGAAGCGCCAGACTGGGGTTCCATTTTGCAGTGCTGGTGGCCCATTGTCTATGCGGGTGTTTTCTCCGGCGGCGTGGCATATACGTTTCAGATCATCGGCGAACGTGACGTGCAGCCAACGTTGGCGTCTCTGCTCATGAGCCTGGAATCCGTCTTTGCCGCCCTGTTCGGCTGGCTGCTGCTCGACCAAACGCTCTCCACACGGGAACTGTTCGGCTGCGCGGTCATGTTCGCGGCGATCATTCTGTCGCAGCTGCCGGAGAGGCGGAAGGGCGCTGTGTAAAGCGACCCGGTACGGTGCTTCCGTACCGGGTCTTGTTTATTGGAGCAGTTGGCAGGGGCGGGGCTCCGCCCGATGGGCAGTTGAAAATATGCACAGCATTCTGTAGGGGCCGATGCCTACATCGGCCCCTACAAACAGATATGTAGGTGCTTACGGATTCGCTGTAAATTTTTTTGCTTATTCAATCAGACAGACGGCGTGGGCGGCGATGCCTTCGCCGGAGCCGGTGAAGCCGAGGCGTTCTTCGGTCGTCGCCTTGACGCTGATATTTCCGATACCGGTGCGCAGCGCATCCGCGAGGTTCTGCCGCATCTGCGCGATATACGGCGCAAGCTTTGGCCGCTGGGCGATGATGGTCGCGTCGAGATTGCCGAGGCGGTATCCGGCCTCTTCCAGTCTCCGGCTGACCTCGCGCAGCAGCTCCATGCTGTCCGCGCCGAGATAGCGGTCGTCGTTATCCGGGAAAAGCTTGCCGATGTCGCCCATGGCCACCGCGCCGAGCAGCGCGTCCATGACGGCATGGACAAGCACATCCGCGTCGGAATGACCGTCCAGTCCCTTTTCATACGGGATCGTCACGCCGCCGAGAATCAGCGCCCGGCCGGATACGAGCCGGTGAACGTCGTAGCCGTGGCCGATCCTCATGCGTTTGCCCTCCGGCGCAGGATCAGCGCGGCCAGCTCCAGATCGAGCGGCGTTGTGATCTTCAGGTTCTCTTCATCGCCGTCGGTCAGCTGCACGGGCATGCCGAGCGCTTCGACAGCGCTGCAATCATCCGTGATTGCAATTTCCTGTTCTTTCGCATTCTGAAGCGCTGCGGCAAGCAGATCACGGTCGAAAACCTGCGGGGTTTGGACGGCGTAGAGTTTGCTGCGGTCGGGCGTTTCCTCAACTGCGCCATCTGTCGAGACTTTGATGGTGTCCTTGACGCGCACAGCGGGCGCTGCTGCACCGAACTTTTTTGCCTTGGAAACAGCGCGGCAGATGACTGCGTCGGTCACGAGCGGCCGTGCGCCGTCGTGGACGGCAACAAGCTGCGTGCGGTCAGAAACAGCTGCAAGTCCCGCCATGACGGAATCTGTCCGCGTCTCGCCGCCCGCGACGACCATGCGCATTTTTTCATACGCTTTGAGATACCGGCTGACCTTTTCCAGCAGTTCCTGCTGCGTGACAACGATAATCTCGTCGATCATGGCGCACTTATCAAACACGTCAACCGTCCGGCAGATGACCGGCAGGTTTTCCAGCACCGTCAGAATCTTATTCGTACCGCCCATGCGCGAGGATGTGCCTGCGGCGACGATCACGGCAGCACAGTAGGACCGCCCAATCTTCTCCTTGATTGCAAGCCCCTTGCGGAGCCTTTCGCTGAGTTTCATACCTGTTTTCTCCTGTTCACAGCCCTTGCACGAGCGTTTTATAGGTTTCCCCGCGCACCATAAAATTCTTGAACTGGTCAAATGCGGCGCAAGCTGGGGAAAGTGTCACGATATCCCCGGGGACAGTATACTGCTTTGCCAACCGTACCGCTTCTTCGAGCGTCTGCGCATGCAGAATTTCGGGCTGCCCATTCAAATAGTTCGGCGCAGACTTGACCGCCGCTTCGATCTTCTCCGCCGTCGCGCCGCAGAGAATCAAAAGGCGCACATGCGCACAGATCTCCGGCCCCAGCGCATCAAACGGTATTTTTTTATCATATCCGCCTGCGATCAAAACCAGCTTCTGATGGAATGAATGCAGGCCCGCGATCGTGCGCGATGGGCTGGAGGCGATGGAATCGTTATAATATTTCACACCGTCCAGTTCCCGGACAAACTCAATCCGGTGCTCCACTCCCGCGAATGTGCGCGCAATCTCGTCGATATCTTCTTCTGTCGCAAGCCCCTCAACAGCGCAGGCGGCGGCCATATAGTTTTCGATATTGTGGACACCCGGGATGCGGATATCCGCAGCGGCCATGATCCGCTTCCCATTTCTGTAGATCACGCCGTCTTCCAGATATACGCCGTTTTCCGGCTTTGTCTGCCGGGAGAAGTACTCCACTGTTCCGTTTGCGTCAGCTGCAAAACCGCGCGTAATAGCATTGTCGTAATTCAGAATAACCTTTCCGGCTTCACTCTGATGCGCAAAGACGTTTTTCTTGGCCTGCACATACTCTGCCATGTCCTTATGCACATCCAGATGGTTCGGAGCCACGTTCGTCACAACGGCAATATCGGCTGAGCGCTCCATCGTCATAAGCTGGAAGGAACTGAGTTCGACAACAGCAATGTCTGTCGGCGTCATGTCCGCTGCCTGCGGCAGAAGCGGCGCGCCAATATTGCCGCCGAGCCAGACGCGATGCCCCGCATGCTCAAGAATTTTCGCAATCAACGTCGTGGTGGTCGTTTTGCCGTCGGATCCGGTCACGGCGATGATATGGCAGGGGCAGACCTCGAAAAATACCTCCATCTCGCTGGTAATCTCCGCACCGCTTTCACGCAGCTGGCGCAGCGCCGGGATATCTGGGTGCATGCCGGGGGTGCGGAAGACAATATCGGCCTGCACATCGTCAAGATAATGTTCCCCAACGTGAAGCACAGCACCTGCCTGCTCCAGTTCCAGAACCTCCGCGTCAAGTTTTTCGCGCGGCGTTTTATCACAGGCCAGAACACAGATGCCGCGCGCAAGGAGCATGCGGATAAGCGGCCGGTTGCTCACGCCAATGCCGAGCACAGCGACTCTTTTATCGGTAAGGGAATCAAAATACTGATCAACAAGATGATTCATATCCAAAAGCCTCTTTTATCATTTCCTGTCTGTATTATATCCGCGCGGGAAAGAAATTGCAATCCATTTGACTTTTTCCTGCAAATAAAGTACAATACTTCCGCGACCGGGTCGGACAGTCGCGGGCGCAGCGCCGAAAGGCCGCGCATGAGGAAAGTCCGGGCTCCGCAGGGCAAGGATAACGGGTAACGCCCGCCCAGAGCGATCTGAGGAAAAGTGCAACAGAAATAAACCGCCGGAGGCAGTGTAAGCTGTCTCCAGCAAGGGTGGAAAGGTGCGGTAAGAGCGCACCCAATGGCGTGCGAAAGCGTCCATTGCTGTAAACTCTATCCGGAGCAACACCGCAGAGGAAGCAAGGCTTGCCCGGCTGCTTCCGAGAAGGTGGCTGGAGCGCACCGGCAACGGTGCGCCTAGATAGATGACTGTCGATGACAGAACCCGGCTTATAGACCCGATCGTAAAAGCGCCTCCGCTGAAAAGCGGGGGCGCTTTTTTGAATTATACGGTTTCCAGTTTGATTTTCCCGTCCTCGCAGGTTGCTTTGATAGAACTGAACGGATCAACATAGCTTTTGATGATACGTTCGGCGATGGGGTCTTCAAGGTCGGTCTGGATGGCGCGGCGGAGATTGCGCGCACCATAGGACACAGAATAGGATTTCTTGACAAGATAATCCTTGACGCTCTCGTCCCACGCGAATTCGATACCGCGGCTCTCCAGCGACTGCTTGAGTTCCGAGAGCATAATATCTGCAATGCCGCGGAAGTTCTCCTCGCTCAGCTGGTTGAAGCAGACGATCTCGTCAACGCGGTTGATAAACTCAGGCCGCAGGAACTCACTCAGCGCCTTCATGGCCTTTTCCTTCGACTGCTCGGTCAGGCTGCGGCCAAAGCCGACGCTGCCGCCCTTCTGGCTGGAGCCTGCGTTGGAAGTCATGATGATGATGGTGTTTTCAAAATTGACGACTCTCCCCTGTGCATCAGTGATGCGGCCATCATCGAGGATCTGAAGCAGGATATTCAGTACGTCCGGATGAGCCTTTTCTAGTTCGTCAAACAGAATGACGGAATACGGACGGCGGCGGATCTTTTCGGTCAGCTGTCCGGCCTCGTCATAGCCGACATAGCCAGGAGGCGATCCGATGATCTTCGAGACGCTGTGCTTTTCCATGTATTCGGACATATCAAGCCGGATGAGCGACTCGACCGACTCAAACATCTCGCTGGCAAGGCGTTTGACAAGTTCCGTCTTACCAACGCCGGTCGAACCGACGAAGATGAAGGAAACGGGATGCTTCTTGACCTGAATGCCGACGCGGGAGCGGCGGATAGCAGACACAACGGAGGCAATCGCCTCGTCCTGCCCAACAATATGCTTTTTGAGTTCTGCGTCGAGGTTCAAAAGCTGCTCGTATTCCTGCGCACGGATCTTGCTTGCGGGAATCTTTGTCCAGAGTTCAATGATGCGGGCCAGATTATCAATCGTCAACGCGGGTTTTGGCAGCTTTTCCAGTTCTGCAATCTCAGAGTCCAGTTGAAGATTCCGGCTGCGAAGTTCCGCCATGCGGGCATAATCGTCCTGCGTCTTTTCGGCGTTCTCCGTGAGCATGGAAAGTTCCAGATCGTAATCGGCATGCTCCTTTTTAAGCGCTTCGAGTCTGCCAATGTTCTTATTTTTCAGGTTCACATCCGAGCATGCTTCATCGATCAGGTCGATGGCCTTATCCGGCAGGAAACGGTCGGTAATGTAGCGCTCGGAGAGCAGAACGGCCTGGCGCGCAATCTCCGGCGAGATCACGACACCGTGGAACGTCTCATAATAATGGCTGATGCCGCGGATGATGGCGATGGACTGCTCGATGGTCGGCTCGGCGACGGTGACGGGCTGAAAGCGGCGTTCGAGTGCAGCGTCTTTTTCGATATGTTTGCGGTACTCGTTGAAAGTCGTTGCTCCGATGACCTGGATTTCCCCTCGTGAGAGCGCTGGCTTCAGGATATTGGCGGCGTTCATGGATCCCTCTGCATCGCCTGCGCCGACGAGATTATGCACTTCGTCAATGACCAGAATAATATTGCCGAGTTTTTTGACCTCTTCAATGAGGCCCTTCATGCGGCTTTCAAACTGCCCCCGGAACTGCGTGCCCGCGACGAGGGCCGTGAGATCCATGAGATAGACCTCTTTGTTCTGAAGCTTATACGGGACGTCCTTGTCGGCAATTTTCTGTGCAAGGCCCTCAGCGATGGCAGTCTTACCGACACCTGGTTCGCCGATGAGACAAGGGTTATTCTTCTGGCGGCGGTTGAGAATCTGGATGACACGCTCCGTCTCCTCTTCGCGGCCGATGATGCGGTCAAGCTTGCCGTCACGCGCTTTCTGCGTCAGATTCTGGCAGTAGGTGTCAAGGAATTTATGCTTCTTGTTCTTGCCGTTCGGCTTGTCACCGGAGCGCTGACGGCTCTCGGTTTTTTCCGGCTCCGGGACGGCAGGCGTATTATCCTGCCCCTGACCGGCGGCTCCGAAAAGTTTATTGAGGAAGGGGAACGTGGCAGTCTGGCTGTCCGCTTCGTCGTCTTCGCCATCCTCCTCCGGGTCGCGGCTCTGGCCGAGCAGGCCTTCCAGTCCATTCATCGCCTCGGTCATCTCACCGTTGAGGTTCTCAAGGTCATCCTCGGAGAGTCCCATCCGCTCGATCATATCATCGACAGGCTTGATGCCCATCTCCTTGGCGCATTTGAGGCAAAGGCCCTCGTTGACGGTTTTTCCGCCGTCGATCTTCGTTATAAAAATGACTGCAAGATTCTTTTTGCATCTTGAGCACAGGGTCGGTTTCATAAAAGGCTTCTCCTTATCGCGTTTCCTTAGCGTCGCTTGAAAAGAGCACGCAGGCATACCGGCTGTACGTCAAGGGCGATAACGCCGCGAAAGGCGTGCCGGAATGTCCGGCGGGCATGTGCGCTCTTGTCAAACGACGCTATAAAGTATATCACAGTCAGGCCGTCGTATCTTTGCAGAATTGTAAACGTTTTTTGGAAAATTATTTACGGGACATACAGTGCCCCATGGCCATTGGCCAGCAGAATTGCGGAGCCGTCCTCGCGCATCACAGCGCTGGACGCACCGGTCGTGTTGTCGGAAACATCATATTCTTTCAGATTCTGATCATAAATAGCAAGAGATCCGCTTGTCAGAAGCGCAAGATACCGGCCGGAAGCAGAAATATCCAAGATCTGCTCGCTGGTTGGGAGCGTGCCCAGTACCGTCCCGTCGTACCCGACAGTCAGGACGGTATAGCGGTTTCCGGCCTTATAGAGATTCATGACAAGCGTAACAAATCCAGAGCCGTCCAATGTGTAGTCCTTGAGATAGGCATCCTCAAAGGCATAGCTTCCGAGGCACTGACCATCCAGATCGTAAAAATACAGCGCATCTTCGCACAGGACACAGAGCGCATTTCCGGACAGAAAATGCAGATCGTAGATCAGGGCATTCCCGATGGGGATGGTGCGGAGAATTTCCTCGGAATCTGTCCGGAAGAGAACGATAGAGGACTGGAACATGCCGTCCTCCTGCCCTAGCGCGGCAGCAGCGGCGTATTTTGCCCCGGAAGAGACGGTGCAGCGCATGAAATACTGACTCGACGAGAGCCATCGGTAGATCAAAGCCTGCTGGCTATTATAGACATAAAGCACGGAACGGTATCCGGATTCGCTGGATAAATAGCAGATGCTGCCGTCAGACGCAATATCTGCGTCGAGAATCGGCTTCTGCGAGGAAATATGCAGAACGGAGCCGTTTTTCTGGCTGGCAGCCTCCAGTGTATTTCCGCCGGTATCATAGGCCATCGCAATTTCGCCGCCGGTTTTCAGGACCGGTGCGGACATGGACGCCTGAATGGATGCAGTCTCCACACCGTCCTTGTCATAGAGGCTGAGTCCCGTTGCAGAGGCAACAGAAAGTCCGCCGGACAGATCAGCATAGCGGTTGGAGTTGCTCTCGTCGTAGACGAAGCGCCCCGTTTTGCTGTCCTCGGAGACGTTCAGATAGCGCACATAACGCTGCAGCGCGTCCAGATTCAGCCGGTCACGAAACACATAAGCCGCTACACCGCCCGTGACAAGCACAAGTAGGAGCGCAAATACAGCGATCCGCTTCCCAAGTCCCGGATGCTTCTGCGCATGCAGCTGCGAGACATTATCCGACATGGAAAACCGCCCTTCCGTCATCGTACCAAAGCTGTGTCATGTAAAGCCCGCCGGGCGGGACCGTCGGACCGGCTGCCGTCCGATCACCATTCAGGAGAATCTGCGCGACAGCCTCCGGCGGGAACTTTCCTTCCGCAGCATAGACGCAGGTACCAGCCATGGCGCGGGCCATGTTATAAAGAAAGCCATTGGCACTGACGCGCAGCGAAATCAAATCGCCGTCGCGTTCGACCTTGTAATCGTAGACCGTTCTCACAGTGGATTTCACATCTGTACCAACCGACCGAACAGCGGCAAAGTCGTGCGTGCCGATAAAGCAGTCAGCCGCACGCTGCATGATCTTCTCGTTCAAATGCTTGGGATAAAACCACGCGCGATTGACATAAAACGGATCGCGGATGCCGGAATTATAGATCAGATAGGTATATTCCTTTTTGACGCAGGAGCCGATTGCATTGAAGTCCTCATGCACCTCCATCGCATCCGTCACGACAATATCCTCCGGCAAGTGCGTGTTGAGCGCATACGGGATGCGGTCACATGGAATGCGGGCAGAGGTGCGGAAATTGGCGACGTAGACGCGTGCGTGAACGCCTGCATCCGTGCGGCCGCAGCCGGTCATATGCACCGGATGGCCGACGACGGCA
>ULPY01048325.1_pt1 | contig 9813 bp, 9 predicted proteins | sample 1953951 | NCBI WGS metagenome assembly ULPY01 (sample SAMEA4835641, study PRJEB28245) | human gut metagenome | biome: gut microbiome; material: fecal sample | place: Denmark | collected 2008
TGACACGGTAACCGCAACATTTTCCGGTACCTCCGAAGTGTCTGCTCTATCCGCAGGGATTTCGGAATACCGTCCGGGATACGATCCCGGATAGAAAAAACGGATTCCCCACACCCCGATAAAAATACCAAGACTCAAAAAGAAAATGGGAATTACAAAAAAGTAACTGATACGTTTTACAAGTTTCATACTGCCTCACATCTGTGGTGTCAATGTTCATTCTTTGTATCAGTATCAGTTATTTTTGGAATAATATACATCTGACGCAAATTTTACAGCCGGAACATTTTCCCCAGCATACGCATCAGCCTGCCGCCGGGAATATATTGAAAATCCTGTCCCCGCAGACAACGCAACAATAGCAGAAGGAACCAATACAGCAACAACGTAATGATCAGTTCCGAAATCACCGTTACCACTGCTACCACATGGGGGAACAACAGTTTTTCCAGACCGAATGCCAGCAGACCGCAGGCACAACAGCAGCCGGCCGGAATTGCCAGTCCTCTGAGTGCGTCGGGCCGGGTCTTCCTCTGCAGACATAATATAACACACAGACACACAGCGCCGGCAGCCATTCCGATGGCACTCCCGAGGACGATGCTCAGAATCCCGGCATTTTCCATTCTGAAAAGAATAGTCGACGTTATGACAAATACGATATCCATCACACCGTATCCCAACAGGAGCAAATGGTTTTTTCCCGATAATTTTAAAATTTGTGAGCAATAAAAGAGCAAGAGCGCCCACAGGACCACGGAGGATCCTGTTGTAAACATTTCTCCCAGCAGGATTCCGACAGAGTTATCGATTGTCTGCGCCAGGGGTACCGCCAGAACGGCAAGCCATACGGTGAAAAACATTCCATGTAGAAATACACCCTGGATTCCCGACTGTATTGCATTTTGGACATAGCGTTCTTCTTTTTTCCGGATATGTGCGCCGGTTTTGGCTACTCCCGGTAGGATTCCCATGCATAAAAGAACCACAACCAGAAGCATCATATCCAGATATCTTCCGATAAACACGCCATAGCTGTCTGCAGCTGCATAAATATCCGCCGCATTTTTCTCAAATAAAACGAGCCCTGTCCATAACGGCAGATACAAAAGTAAGTCGCCGATGATATCACCGCCCATACTGAAAAGCAGAACCCGGACCTGACTGAAAAAAGTATCAGTCCCCTTCATGCCTATTTCCGCCTCTCTTCTTCCGGATGCACTTCCCTGATAAATCACAAATACAAAAATCAGAACCAATACCTCAGAGATCACAATTCCCAATGCGACACCCATGGCACCGTACATAGCAGTAAAGTCATCTTTTTTCAGGAGAAGACTGACTTTTTCCCCATAGGTACGAAAAATCCCCAAAAACAAAAGGCCCAGTCCAAAATAAAATACCTGTCGCAGGATAGCAGATACCGCAGAAGGCATTTCCGATCCTTCACTCTGAAAAATTCCCAGGAGTACCGACTGCATACATCTAAGTATCAGCGCAGGACACAGAATCCACAGGATCATACTTCCGTAGGGAATCCGAAACGCTTTTTCCAGCACAAAATATCCAAGTGCCGCACAGAGCACCGCACCGACCAGCCCGGCAGCAATCTGGAAAATCATCATATTCCTTCGCATTTTGGATACGTTTTTATATTGTCCTTTGGCATTTCTGCTCCTAAGAAGCCGGCCAAGACGATCCGGGACATTTTTACCGGTAAGTATCCAAAAAAACAAAAAAACCAAAAAAGCGGCCGCCAAATAAGCCAGGCCATTATTTCCAAGCTGTTTTCCGAACACCCAGACATTTATCCCTGCTAGACAATAAGAAAAAAACTGTATCTGTTTTCTTTTTATCTCTACCTGATTCATTTCGGTTACCTATACGTGTATCCACGCCCTTTTTAATCTCTTGTAATTCCAAGGGATGCGAGGACTTGCTCCTGCTTTGCCTCCATTACCTCTGCTTCTTTCGGCTCCATGTGGTCATATCCGCACAGATGCAGCATGCTGTGAGCCACGAGGAATGCGAATTCCCTTTTTCTGCTGTGACCGTAACTTTCCGCCTGTTCCCTGACACGGTCCACGGAAATAATAATATCTCCGAGAATCAGTTCTCCGGTATCCGGATCAAAGTAATCAGCCTCTCTGTCCTCCGGAATATCAAAATCACCGGGGGCAGCAAAGTCCAGATTGGGGAAAGAAAGGACATCCGTCTCTCTGTCTATATTACGATATTCCTTATTGTAGGCATGAATCCCATCATTGTCAGTAAGCAGGACATTCAACTGGACCTCATAAGGACAGCCTTCCATTTCCAGCACAGCGTTTGCAACCTTTTCCACGGTATCCTCCACAGAAAAAGAAACCTCACCCTCCGCAAATGTTTCCTCTGTTTCATTTTCAACGTAAAAAGTCATAATATAGTTTTTCCTCCTTAAATATCTTCTGCATTCTGTTCCAGTCCCGCAGACTCAGATCACATTCATTCACAAATCCTTTGACCCGGATCCGTTCGAAAATTTTATCGATCACCTGATCATAGTCCGGTTTTTTATCCGGCTCCTTTTGCGATAAAAGTAAAATGGCGCTGACAACGGCATCCGAACAGTAGAGAACCACTGTTTCCTTCCGTCGATATTTTTGATCTTCCTTATACTCTTCCAAAATCTCCTTCGCGCCCTTCGGAAAGCTTTCGCCCTGAAGATTCATAAGCTCCCAGCCTTTTTTGTGGTACAGCCCCGCACATTTTAAAGCATCTTTGTCCAATCCAAGTTTTAAGGCGATCCGTTCACAGAAATATGCGGTATGAATACACTGAAAATACTCTGTGCGATCCGTCTGCCGATATTTCGCCAGTATCTGATTCTCCGTATCGTTCAGGTCCAGATAGCGTACTCTGTCCCGGAATACCACTTCTCCGGAAAAAAACTTCAGGATACCAAGCAATAAGATACCGGAGACGACCAGATTAGCTGCCGGCACTAAAAACTGCTCCAGGCTCAGATGCTCATTGGTCAATAACACAACATTGGCCGTCTCACATAAAAACAGGCAGAACAAAGACAAGAACAAAGGTATACCGATTGCAAATTCCTGCTCGAGATGCTGAAAAAGGCAGGCAGCAAAAATACCGCTGATAAAATACAGGTAGAAAATTCCCTGAGTCTGACCTTCAAATGAAGCAATCATAAGAAACACTGAGGAGAAAAGAATTCCGACCGGCAGATTGCTGAACAGAGATAATACCACAAAAACAGGTAAAAAGGGCCAGCCTCCTACCGGAAGAAATGTACAAGCCAGTGAAAGCAGCAGACAGCTCCATACTGCTATCCAAAAACGCATCAGGTGTTCATCGTTGTCATAATCCAGTTGAGAATCCAATTGTTCTCTTCTGAGAAAAAAACCGGCTACAGCCAGGCCCATTGCGGTCATTACTGCGTTTCGCAGAGCATTTTCAACGGAGAGCTGTTTGCCGAAAATACCCATAGCATATACTGCCGTGCTTCCCGCGATCACGGTAAAAATCTCCGGCAGTAAAAAAAGCAGGAAGTCGTTTTTATCTTCGTTTCGTTCGTGCTTCATAATCATCATACGCCTTTACAATCTTCTGCACCAGCGGATGTCTTACCACATCTTTGTTCGTCAGGTTGCAGAACGCGATATCATCAATATTTTTCAATACCCTGGCAGCAACATCCAGACCGGATTTTGCTCCCACCGGAAGGTCCTTTTGGGAAGAATCCCCGGTTACGATTACTTTAGAACCGAAACCGATTCGTGTCAGGAACATTTTCATCTGAGCCGGAGTGGTATTTTGCGCTTCATCCAAAATAATATAGGCATTATCCAGGGTTCGTCCTCTCATATATGCAAGAGGTGCCACTTCAATCAGTCCTTTTTCCATATTTTTGGCAAAGCTTTCCGCCCCCATGATCTGATACAGGGCATCATACAAAGGCCGCAGGTACGGATCTACTTTACTCTGCAGATCACCCGGTAAAAATCCCAGCTTCTCCCCGGCTTCGATTGCCGGTCTGGTCAGTATGATCCGGCTGACTTCGTTATTTTTAAATGCAGTGATGGCCATGGCCATGGCCAGATAAGTCTTACCGGTACCTGCAGGTCCCAGTCCGAACACGATCATATTCTTGCGGATCGCATCCACATAGGCTTTCTGTCCCAGTGTCTTGGGTTTGATGGGTTTACCGTTGATCGTATGACAGATACAGTCGGCATCCATTTCCATGAGTCTGTCTTCCTGATCCTCCCTGCCCATCTCAATGGCATAATCCACGCTCTGCTCTTCTATATCATTTCCGCGATCCGACAGTGCCGTCAATTGCCTTAATACCCGGGAAGCCTTTCCGGTATTTTCCTCTTCTCCGGTAATGATAATACTCCCATTACGATCTACGATCGTTACCTGAAAATCCTGCTCCAGCTTTTTTATATAAGCATCCTGCATCCCGAAGATCTTCCGCATCTGCTCTGTATCCATTTCCAGATTGATTGTTGTCGCGCTCATTAATGTCTTAATCCTCTTTCTGCGTAGTATCCACCTGTGTTCCGACTTTTTCCTGCACCACGAGTTCCCCATGCGCCACCCAGCCATCGCACTTTGTTTCTATTTTAACATCTTTCGAGATTATTTGTACCCCTTTTTCGCCTAAACTTTCAAGAAAATCCGATATTTTTTCCTGCAGTATTTCCTTTGCCTCACTGTCATTGCGAAGATACTCTGTTTTTTGATACTCTCTGTATGTAATTTTGCCAAATGTACCGTTGATTCCAAACATTTTTAATATTTTCATACTATGGGTATTCAGAATACTGTCATATTGCAGAAACGAAACCTTTCGAGCCTGCTTCCATTCTCTGTCACCCAGACGCATAAAATATCCTGTTTTTTCCCTGCCGGTATATTTTTTTAAAATATAATCCGCCGGTAAAAAAATTCGAAAGTGACCAGAATGCTCCATCCGGATATCCGCGTCAGCAGTGACCATACGATATTCCCGTATCGTACCGTCTTCGGCATAGATAGGCACCTTTCCATCCACCAACAGATCTCCCTTGGCCACCTGACTGCCAATTGTCACTTGGGGAATGCCGCTTCGCACGATCATATCGGTGATGACACCGTCATACTCTGCCACAAGATCCCGGTCAATGATAGCATCCGCACCCTGCGTATCTTCCGGAATCGGTGCATCATTTTCCTTTAATTCCAGCAGTAGTCTGGTGCCCATCAACCTTCCGGAAGTCCATGTGACCTGTGGGAACTGCCTGCGGATCTGCTTTTCCAGTTCTCCGATATCCAGCTTACTTTTTCGCATTCCCATCTGTATTCCTTCCTGTTCCAGGAATTGAAATATCATGTCATCCGTGATGACACAATTGCCGGATATTTGGATATCCCATACAAACATGGAAGAAACGATCCAAAACATGACCGTCAGCACCAGTCCGGCCAGGAATGCTTTTCTCCGTTGCAGATGCGGCAGAAAAAAAGGTAGTCCATATCTTTCTGATATGACTACCCTTACTTTTGTTTTTCTGGCAATGGAACGAAGCCGGTAAAAAGACTCCAGGCTGACACACATGATATATACATCATCCTGCTTTTCAATATTCCATAACAATATTCCCTTATTACTGCATAAATTGATAAAACGCTGTGGTGCAAATCCCCACACTCGAATTTTCACATATCCCCGAAGCCGTTTCAGCCATTCTGTCATCTTCCATCGTTCCCCCATTGTTATATATAAGTCAGCGATACAATGTTACCACTGATTTTCATGTCTTCATTGGTATAATAGTCGATGGAAAGTCTGCTTCCTTCCAGACATACCTGGCAGGTCCTGGCTTGTAACAGGATCCGCTCTCCGGTGTACTCCAGGATACCACGATAATTTTCAATCCAGACTTCCGAATTGCCGGTGAGCGTAACCCTCAGTGCTCCCATGCAGACATCTTTCGGAAGCTGCAAAGAATTGATCCATTTTTCCTTTTGGTACGGCTGTGTTCTCTTTTTCATATAAAACTATATGAACGGAATCCGCAGAATATGTTATTGCAGGATCCCTTTGATCAGTGGCTCTGTCTCCGGCCGGCTGTCAGTGATAGCATAGGCATTTAAGAACTTATCTTTCGCCGCTTCCAGGCGCTGTTCGTCATTTGCATGCAGATATCCGAGCACATCGCCTTTTTTTACAGCATCCCCTTTTTTCTTTTCTAAAAGAATACCTACAGACAAGTCAATTTTGCTTTTCTTGGTCTCTCTTCCGCCGCCCAACAACAGAGAACAGATTCCGACATCTTCACAGGCGATTTGTCCCACAAAACCATCCCTGTCCGCACAGACCGGCACTACCATGGATGCCTTCGGGAGTAAGGAAGGATCTGTTACCGCTGTCGGATCACCACCCTGTGCTTCCACAAACTCGGACAGTTTCCGTAAGGCACTGCCATCTTCAATGACTTTTGTAAGTGCCTCTCTTGCCTGTTCTACACTCAATGCCTTTCCGCCGGCCATCAGCATCTGGCTTCCAAGCACCATGCAAAGCTCGGTAAAATCTTTCGGACCTTCGCCCCGCAATGTTGCGATTGCTTCTTTTACCTCCAGGGCATTTCCCACTGCCATTCCTAAAGGCTGATCCATATCCGAAATTACGGCAATGGTCCTGCGGCCTGCATTTTTGCCGATCTTAACCATTTCTTCCGCCAGGGCAAAAGCATCCTCCCTGCTCTTCATAAATGCCCCGCTTCCGGTCTTCACATCCAGTACAATGGCATCTGCACCGGCTGCCAGTTTCTTACTCATAATGGAGCTGGCGATCAGCGACATATTGTCTACCGTAGCGGTCACATCCCGCAGGGCGTACAGCTTTTTATCCGCCGGTGCCAGATCTGCGGTCTGTCCCATAATGGCAATACCGATTTTGTTCACATTTTCAATAAACTGTTCCGTAGTCAGTGAAGTAGAAAATCCGGGGAAACTTTCCAGCTTATCAATGGTTCCGCCGGTGTGTCCCAGACCCCGACCGCTCATTTTGGCTACGGGAATTCCGCAGGCCGCCACCATGGGTGTCAATGCCAGAGAAGTCTTATCTCCCACACCTCCGGTGCTGTGTTTGTCTACCTTGCGACCATGGATGGATGACAGATCCAGCATCTCCCCGCTGTGTGCCATGGCCATGGTCAGTTCGTAAGTCTCCCTCTCTGTCATCTTCTGAAAATAAATTGCCATCATCAGAGCAGACACCTGATAATCCGGTATCTCTCCCTTCGTGTAGCCTTCAATAAAAAAGCGAATCTCTTCTTTGGATAACGCTCCGCCGTTTCTCTTTTTCATGATAATATCATACATTCTCATAGGCTTCCTCCTGTCTGCGGCAACATTACCACCAGCTCTTATACACCGACTTTTTTACAGATATCACTGATACAGCATTTTTCGCAATAAGGATGGGTTCTGGCAGTACATACCTCTCTTCCGTGATATACCAGTCTGTGGCAGAAATCGCTGCCTTCCTCCGGCGGAATGATCTTCCAAAGCTCCTTTTCCACCTTGGCAGGCTCCTTGATACCGTCCACCAGTCCCATGCGGTTCACCAGGCGGATACAGTGAGTGTCCGTCACGATGGCGGGCTTACCGAAGACATCTCCCATGACCAGATTCGCACTTTTTCTTCCAACACCCGGCAGAGATAACAGTTCGTCAAAGTCATCCGGCACTTTCCCCTGATATTTATCCCTAAGGATCTTCATGCAGGCGCTGATATCTCTCGCCTTGCTGTGACCTAAGCCACAGGGTTTTACGATTGCCTCGATCTCTTCCACCGGTGCATCCGCCAGGGCATCCACATCCGGGAATTTCTCGTAAAGCTTCTCCACCACGATATTTACCCGGGCATCGGTACACTGGGCCGCCAGGCGGACGCTGACAAGCAGCTTCCATGCCTGATCGTAATCCAGAGTGCATCCGGCATCCGGGTATTCTTTTTTCAGACGTTCTATGATTTCTAATGCTCGTTGTTTTTTTGTCATATTTTCGCCACTTTTATTTAAATCACAATACTTTTACTTATGGTAAGGCTCGTGCTGAATGATCCGGAACGCCCGATAGATCTGTTCGCACAGGATCACACGCATCAGCTGGTGCGGGAATGTCATTTTGGAAAAGCTGAGTGCCAGGTCCGCCCTTTTGCAGACGCTATTGTGCAGTCCTAAGGAGCCGCCGATGACAAAGCAGATGTGGCTTTTTCCACGGACACTGCAGTCCTCGATCCACGCAGCAAATTCTTCGGAAGAATAATTTCTGCCGGCGATCTCCAGTGTCACGATCAGGGCATCCTGGGGTAGCTTTGCAAGAATGCGGACTCCCTCTTTTTCACGGATCTGATCTTCCCAAACGGCGCTTGCCCCATCCGGTGTCATCTCATCCGCCACTTCGATAATGTTCAACTTCGAGTAACGACTCAGCCGTTTACTGTATTCATCAATGGCATCACGGAAAAATTTCTCCTTGATCTTCCCTACACATACGATGGATATTTTGATCATTCTTCCTCTGCTCCATCAGTATCCGGGAAGATCTGTTCGTAGATCTTCGTGTCGATGAGATTCTCCAGCATCTGCTGGTCCAGATTCATAAACTGATGATTCATCTGGCTGCGGATCACTTCAAATCTCTTGTAATACAAGGCTTCTTCGGGAGTATCTGCAGCATTTTCAATCTGCGCATCGATTTTTTCTGCAGTCAGGTTTTCCTCGCTCCATTTAAGCAAGGTATCTACCAGAGAGTTCTCGGACTCTGCCTTTTTCTCGAAAAGCTTTGCATTACGCATGGACACCACGCCCATAACGATGAAGAGGATAAATACAGCACTCATGACCCCGTAGAACATGTACGGATTCCCAATGTTAAAGGGTAGTACCCCTGTAATTCCAAGAGCCATCACCAGTATTCCTAAAGCACCCACAATCAACAGTACCCAGGCGGAGGATCTGTTTTCCTCTGCTTTAGCACCACTGTTCATATAAGTCAGTCCTCCCTGTGTGGATGCGGCTTTCAATAGTTCCCCGGAATTTGGCTTTTCTTCCGATGTGTCATCTTCGCCGGGCATCAGGAATTCGTCTACCGCTGCTTCTTCCTCAGCGGCATTCTCCTTGTGCTCCTTTTCCTGCTGCTCTAAGAAAACTCTGGCGATGGTCTTCGCCTTTTTTTCGTCCTTGGCATCTACAAACAGTTCATAGACCTGCTCTGTCTCATCATAGACAAGTTTACTTTTTCCCACTCCATTATATGTAAGGAAGTCTTTTAACTTCTCCATCTCGTCCTGTTCACCGAACAGCACGGAAACCCAGTCCGTCAGTTCTTCCTCACTTACCAGTGCTTCTCCGCAATCGGGACATACGGTGATTCCTTCCCGATATTCATTTTTACATTTCGGACACCATGCCATATGCTAACACCATCCTTAATATTCGCAACACTTTATTTTGCACTCAGATATTCATCAATACCCTTGGCAGCAGCCTTTCCTGCTCCCATTGCCAGAATTACGGTAGCTGCTCCGGTTACCGCATCTCCTCCGGCATAGACACCTTCCTTGGTGGTCTTGCCGTTATTTTCATCCGCAATGATGCACTTCCACTTATTGGTATCCAGTCCCTTGGTGGTAGAAGAGATCAGAGGATTCGGGGAGGTACCAAGAGACATGATCACGGTATCTAACTCCATCACGAATTCTGATCCGGGTACTTCCACGGGACGACGTCTGCCGCTCTCGTCGGGCTCGCCCAG
>ULPY01007639.1_pt1 | contig 9807 bp, 6 predicted proteins | sample 1953951 | NCBI WGS metagenome assembly ULPY01 (sample SAMEA4835641, study PRJEB28245) | human gut metagenome | biome: gut microbiome; material: fecal sample | place: Denmark | collected 2008
ACTGGGACATTATTCCTAAGTTCATTTTCATCACTTACAGTAAGAAAGGATATTATCTATGAATTATTTAATTGGTATTGATTTAGGTACTTCCTCTACCAAGACAGTTCTCTTTGATGAGGAAGGTACCGTGATCGCCTCTGCCGGCAAGGATTATCCACTCTACACTCCAAACAACGGATGGGCAGAGCAGAAACCGGAAGACTGGCGTGACGCTGCACTGGAGACAATCGCAAAGGTTGTCAAAGATTCCGGCGTAGCCGCTGACGACATCAAGGGTCTTGGTATTTCCGGACAGATGCACGGACTTGTTATGCTTGACGAGGCCGGTGAGGTTATCCGTCCTTCCATTATCTGGTGCGATCAGCGTACCGAGAAGGAATGCGAGGAGATCACCGAGAAGGTTGGTGCAAAGCGTCTGATCGAGATCACAGCAAACCCTGCTCTGACCGGCTTCACCGCATCCAAGATTCTCTGGGTCCGCAATCATGAGCCTGAGAATTATGCAAAATGTAAGCACATCCTCCTTCCAAAGGATTATGTCCGCTACATTCTGACCGGCGAGTTCGCAACAGAGGTTTCCGATGCTTCCGGTATGCAGCTTCTTGACGTACCAAAGCGTCAGTGGTCTGATGAGGTTCTCGAAAAGCTCGACATTGACAAGAGCCTTTTGGCAAAGGTATATGAGTCTCCTGAGGTAACAGGTACCATCCTTCCGGAGATCGCAGCAAAGACAGGTCTTTCTACTTCTACAGTTGTAGTCGGCGGTGCCGGCGATAATGCCGCTGCAGCAGTTGGAACAGGCGTTGTTGAGGATGGCAAGGCATTTACCACGATCGGTACCAGCGGCGTTGTATTTGCACATTCCAGCGATATCTCCATCGATCCAAAGGGACGTGTACATACCTTCTGTTGCGCTGTTCCGGGTGCATGGCATGTTATGGGTGTTACCCAGGCAGCCGGATATTCTCTGGCATGGTTCCAGGACAACATCGGAACAGAGTATGCACGCAAGGCAAAGGAGCAGGGCTGTGGCGCATTTGATCTGATCAATGCAGACGTATTAAAGACTCCGATCGGTGCAAACCGTCTGATCTATCTCCCATATCTGAATGGCGAGCGTACTCCGCATCTGGATGCAAACTGCCGTGGTGTATTCTTCGGTCTTTCCAGCATGCACACAACTGCTGACATGGCTCGTGCCGTTATGGAGGGTATCAGCTACTCTCTGACCGACTGTAACGATATCATCCGCGAGATGGGTATCAACGTTACCGAGATGATGGCATGTGGCGGTGGCGCCAAGAACGGCGTACAGCGTCAGATGATGGCAGATATGTTCGGCTGTGACGTTAAAACCGTAACTGCCACCGAAGGACCTGCACTTGGTGTTGCAATCCTTGCCGGTGTCGGCGCAGGCATCTATGACAGCGTTGAGGCAGCATGCCGCAAGATGATCCATACGGATCCTGAGAAGGAATGTCATCCGGACGCAGCTGCTACCAAGGAGTACGACAAGTTCCATCAGCTTTACAAGAAGCTGTATGATGATCTGAAGGATGATTATCATACACTTGCTACTCTGTAATAATAAAGCCTGATAAACCAAAGGGTTCTGTGTAAATGAAGCTTCATTCACACAGAACCCTTTTTCTTTCCTGTTCATTCACAAAAAACGTTTTATACTCAACGCTTTGAGCATCCTGCAAGACCGGTATTTTCTGCCGTCTAAAATTTCCCGTATCTTTCCCGGTAATCCTCGTATAAGGTTCGAAGACTCTTGTCGTCATCGCCCTCCTCCTCGAGTATCCCCTCTTCCTCCATTTGATAGAAATATGTAATAATCTCCTCACAGCGCTTAAGTATTTCCGGATTCTGCGTGACCTCCTTCATGCTGTATGCATTGTCCAGAGACAGCATTGGATTTGCATTCTCATGATTGTGAAACAAATAGATCATAATGCATTCGTAACGATTTCTGACGTCCAGAGGACGCATCTGTGCCAACTCCAGAAGCTGATTGATCTCTGCCAGTGTCATTGTCATTCCTATTCCAAAATCAATCAGCATATTCCGTTCCGGTAAAATTCCATGACGCTTTAACTTTGAGTACGCCACCTCAAAGCCCTGTGGCTTCTCAAATCTTCTGGCTAACTGATGAAGACTCTGCGCTTCCTCTCCCTCATACCGTGCACCTCCACGCATTTTAATGTAATTTTCCATATAGTCAATGAGCTTTGAATGTGTTCCCCGGAAAATATCCATATGCTCTGTCATAAATGCATCAAATTCCCACTCATCCGCAATCAAGAGAAGCTTCTCATGCATCACTCCGGTAGTCACCCTGTCACGATACTCCTGATCAAAGCTATGCCCCTGACACATCGCTTCATACCTTTCCCGGTAATGCACTAATGCCGGATACGAATACGCCTCATCCCCGGGATGCTCCTTTCTCTGCCGGATCACATAAATACAGATTGCATCATAGACATCCTTTGCGTACAATGACGCATAGCCACCATAATCCTGCAGAAGCCGATTCAACTGCTCTTCATTCATATCCAGTCCGAAGCCAAGTTTAATAAAATGCTCTCTGCTTCGCGGAAGCACACCGTCCACACACCAGCTCCGGATTGTGTTTTTGCTGAAGCCACAGCGTTTTCCAAACTTTTCATAAGAAAGCTCCAGATCAAACAACTGCTCCTGCATAAATTCCTTCCAGTTTCTCTGCTTTGATTCATAATAATGCAAAAAATCCAGAAGCTCTTCATCCCTGCTACAGCGATTTAATTCCTCCATTAATATTTTCGAAATCTCTGTCATGACATCTTCCATCCTTTATCTCTATCCACACTCCGCTCACTGTTTCTTTTGCCACATGCACCTCTACATCGGTGGCACCACTTTATTTTGTCCGTTTCGGGATCCTCTGATCGTCTTTGTACTATTATTCAACTCTGACTGTCCTGCCGCTGGATTACTGCCCTTACTCACGATCACCGTAATCTTTGTGTTCTTTTTGACACGGCGTCCAGCCTTCACCGACTGCTCCACTACAAGCCCCTCCGGTACGGTTTCATGATACTCCTTCATGACACAGATCCGAAGCTTTGCCTTTTTAAGCAATCGGCGTGCCTCCTGCTCCGCCTCGCCCCGGACGACCGGAACACGACAATATTTTCTTCCCCGGCTGACGTAAATTGTCAGCTTCCCGAGAGATCCAGCCTCCCACTCCGTCCCCGGCGCAATGCTCTGAGACAGAATTTCTCCCTTCTTTACAGTTGAGCTGTATTTTCTTTTCCAGATAATTTCTAGAGAGGAGTCTGCGAGCTGCTGCAGTGCACCAGCCGCTTCCTTTCGTTTCATCCCCTCCACTCGGATCATCCGGTATGTTTTGGACTTAGATTTGATCGTTTCTACCGGCTTCTCCTTCCGGATATCCTCCAACTTTCCCGCGACTGATGTTTTCGATGATCTCATATATATTCCAGCCAGAACGATACCAACCATACAAAGTCCTGCCAAAAATATCCCTGCCATCCATTTCCATCGATGTGCCTTTTCTTCTACAGCTTCTTCAGTTGTCCCATTTTGTGGACACTCATATAAATCGCGGTATAATTCCTCCATGGATGCCGTCCTTTTCTGAATCTTCAATACCATCCCATGGCTGACTGCCCTCTCCAGCTCCGGTGTCACATCTTCATTCCATACAGACAACGGCGTCAGCGAATCCTCCCCGGTCTCTAACAAACTGCACACTCTTCCCTGTGACGACTGTGCTGCTTTTCCGGCGATCAGGTAATAGAGAGTTGCACATACCGCATACACATCTGTCCATGGTCCCTGCTGCTTAAGCGCCTTGCTGCGTTCCCCCTCCCCCGGCTTGCGGTATCTTTGCTCCGGCGGCGAAAAATCCGTCTTCATAATCGTGGTAAACTGCGTACTATCCTGACTTCTCGCCGCTCCAAAGTCCAGAAGCTTCACCTCAAGATCATTGCATAGCATAATATTATCCGGGCTGATATCTCTATGCAACAGTCCCATTTTATGGACTTCCTGCATAGACCGTATCACCGGCTTCATTAGCTCCAGTGCCTCCTTGGGATCAAGCTGTTGATTCCGATGTTCATCTCTGTACTGCTTCAACGTCACACCCTCCAGCAGTTCCATGATCAGATAGGATGTATCATTCTCATTTTCAATGATATTTTCGATATGTACAATTCCCGGGCAGGAAGAAAGAGAATACAGAATTCTGGCTTCTTTTACAAAATTATCCCGCTCCCTGCTTACCAGATCACTCTGCTTTCGAACCGATACGCTGTAAGACTTGGTCGTGTCCCGCTCTACAAACTCCGACGGATAATATTCTTTGACTGCTACCTTGTGCTCAAGGGCATTATCCCATCCTATGTAGGTAATTCCAAATCCGCCCTGACTAAGCTTTCTGCCAATCAGATATCTTCCGTTTAACAGAGTCGTTCCCGGCGGCAGACATTGTCCGCCCGCAATATATTTCTTCTCCTCAAATCCACACCAAGGACAAATCTCCTGATGTTTCTCTTCTTCAAGAATCCTCATACAATTATAACAACGCTTCTGTCCGTTCATGCTGCCTCCATCTGACCTGTTTTTGTTCAGGCATTTTTCTTTCCGGAGGAATACGAAACTGTTTTGGACCATGAACTCTTCTGCCACTTTCCTTTTACCTTCATACTCGTCCGTATCCGCATCCGAAACTGTGCGGTACCACCTGAATTTCTTTTCATTATAATCTTTTTACGAATATTCCCCTGGTATCGTTTACGACTAAACCATTTTCCACCATGAAAGCCTTTCAACTTCAGTTGAAATTCATATCTGGTTCCCTCTGCCTTCTTAAGAGAAATCACATAATTTGTACCCTTTTCCGTCAATGCCATCTCCGGCTTCATCAGCTTGCGGGCAACAACGGCTCTGACCGGAGCAGACAGCGGATTCGGCTGTTCCAGCGAATCATTTCCCGCCTTAACCTTATAAAAATAAACATTTCCCTTTTTGACCTGACGGTCCACATAATTAGTAGCAGATGTGCTTTTTATCAGAACATAACCTGTCCTTTTCTGCGTAGAACGATAAATCAGATACTCCCCCTCTTCCGCTTTCTTCCAGGTAATCCGAAGTGCGGAAATATATGCTTTCTTTCCCATAACTTTGCAGTCGGAAACTTTAACACCGCTGACTGCCACTGTCTTTATTCCGGCAACCGCTGTCCCCTGTGGTAATGCCGTCTCCTGTACCGGTGTGCTTGTCTGCGGTACACTCGTCGGCACTGCTGCCGATGCAGTTGGCTCCGGTGATGGCGTCTGCATCCGATCCGGTCCCCAGTAAAACGGAAAATAACTGCTTCCCATATCCTTTGGTGTCACCCAGTCATATCCATTTTCTTCTGCCCATTTTGCTGCATAGCTGCCCGGCTCTGCCACGATCAGTGTTCCCGGCTTAAACGCCCCCGGTCCGATATAGATTACATCCACGCTGATCCGTATAATGCACTCTGCCTCCTCTGAGCCAAATGCACCGGAGGAAATCCGTGTCACACCATACAGATACAGATTCCATATGTTCTCCTCCCGGATCTGCTCCGGCAGCTTGTCCTCATTCACTGCCGCCAGCGTATCACTGACACTGATGCAGCCCTGACTTTCGCTGCTGTTTGTCACCCATTCACAGTTACTGTCAAAAGCATAGTCTCCTATCTGTGTCAGATTTTCCGAATACTGCAGTGTTTTCAGAGAAGAGCACTCCGAAAATGCATAGTCCGGCACGCCTGTAATCTTCTCCCCCAAAATAATATTTTCCACACCGCAGACCGTCGATTTCTTTCCCTTTCCCTCCGGCATAAACGCATTCGAATGAATTGTCAGCGTCTTGAGCGAATCACATTTTTCAAAAAGATTACCAAGCATGTCCGCCGTCAGCGACCGACTTGGCTCCATCTCTTCCGGGATTGTCAGTTGCTGCAATGCACTGCAGCCATAAAATACACTTTTATTTTCTGAATCCTCATCTGGAATTTCCACACAGATCTCACGATCCGGAAATGCGATGGACTCCAGAGAAGTACAGTTATAAAATGCCTGCTCATCCACATTATGAAGCAGACTTCCCTCTGCGAAGGAAATGGAGGTAATATTCCTGCAGTGTGCAAAAGCATTTTCCTCTATTCTTCTCACCTTCTGAGGAATCACTACCTCTCCTGCCATATCCGTACTGCAATCTACCAGAACCGTATCATTAATGATCAATAACCCACTGTCCCATTTATCGGTCAGATCAGCAAGCCATTTCGTTCCATCAAATGCCCTTTTACCAATCTCTGTATCCGTATCCGCAAATTCCACCTGTACCAATAAATCGCAGCCCTCAAACGCTTCATCTCCGATCTGTGTTACGCCGTCCGGCATCACAACGGACGTCAGTGTTGTATTATCCTGAAACGCACAGTCCGTGATCCTGTTTACACTCTCCGGGATTGTCAGATTTCCAAAGGAATAGTCATCCTGCGTATCAACAATCGCATGATCCAGTATCGCCAGACCATTCTCATATTTCTGTGTCACCCATGGCGTATTCCGAAAAGAATGACTGCCGCTTTTCTGATAACATTCCTCCAAAGCTTCCAGCGTCACCAGATTGGTACAGTCTGCAAATGCCTCATCCCCGATATTCACCGGCGAAAGAAAATGAACCTTCGTCAGTGCACTTTTCTGAAATGCATACGGATCAATTGTCATCACTCCCGCAGACTGTAGAGTAAGCTCTGTAATGGCTGTCTCATAAAATGCAAATTCCCCAATCTTCTCTGATATCAATGTTCCCACAAGTCCATCCTGCGCGTCTGCAAGTGTCCCTAATCCGGTACAGCCACAGAATGCATATTTGCCTATTTTCTTCGTCACACGATCAAGTCCTGTCACCGTTGTCAGCGATGTACAGTCCATAAATGCAAATTCCCCAACCTCTTGCAAATCCGAACTGACAAGCTCGACTGATTCCAGAGATGCACAATCCTGAAACATCATATCGGGAAGCTTTGTAATCGAGGCACAAAGTTTCATATTCTTTATCCCTGTTCCAAAAAAGACGCCCTCTCCATAATGTACTACATTTGCAGAATCAGTTACCTTAACAAGGTTATTGCAATTAACAAATGCATACGCACCGACGCTCTTTACACTGCCGTTCATATCTATTTCCGTCAATGAGGAACACATTGCAAATGCATTTGCCCCAATGTATTCGGCATTTTTAAGATCAATGCTGTCCAGACTGATGCATCCCGAAAACGCCGAAGTGCCCAGACGTTTTACTGCATTCCCCAGCGTCACCCGCTGAAGATCCCTGCAGTTTTGAAACACCGCTTCTCCAATTCTTGTCACGCTGTCCGGAATCACAACACTCTGCAGTCCTGCAGAAGACTGCCAGAAATCATCCTCTCCATAAGTATCCAGTGCCATTACCGTCATTCCGTCCACTGTCTGCGGAATGTTCACTGTATTCTCGACCTTTTCTCCCAGATACTTTGTCAGTACCAGCTTATCTTCCGTCAATTTGCGGTATTTCCATTGTCCGTCACTGCTCTGCAGCATCGTAACTGCTGCCTTTGCCGTTGGAATGCCGTTTACTCTTCCCGCACCTCCGGCACCACCCAGACTTCCGATCACCAGCGCTACAGTAAGCGCCCATATCCAAAATTTATTCCTGTAATGCTTTCGTATTTTCATCACTTTCTCCATTCCTGTATAATCTGTTATGTCTATTATAATATCTTTCCCGTTCTCTGTCAAAATGAAAGTATCCCCCTTTTCTTCCCCCCCGTTTCATCATCGGTCAGTTCGTTTAAAACACGTCTGATCCGACTGGTATAATGTAGAAAACAAAGAAAATAACTGCCTGAATGGCGAAATGGAGGAAATTATGAAAAAGAGACATTTATTTTCCAGAAAAACATGGTTATCCGTGTTCACTGCTATCACTTTCATGATCACAGAGGCATTTCTTTGCCAGCCATCTGTACCAAAAGATGTACAGGCCCAGGAATTCACAACTGCAGAAACCCTTCCGGTAAACACCCCTGTCACTGACATTACCGGGGACAATATCAAATATTACACCTTCCAGTCCACGGAGGACGGCTACTTTACAATCAATATCAAACACAAAGATATTACACAAACCGGTCGCTGGTGTATGGTTCTGCGAAACAAGGACAGAAGCTATGTCTACGAAACCATGTATGGAGATTCTATCACCTCACATAAATGGCCCTGTGTCAAAGGCAAAACCTATTATATTGATCTAAGCGACAGCTATGGTTCCAGCAAACAAGCCTATGAGCTTGTCGTCACCCAGACTGCCGATCCCAACTGGGAACGGGAAGAAAATGATAATCAGGAGACTGCCACACCGTTAGCCTGTGACAGTCCGATGAATGGTATGGTAGAAAACGAAGGCAGCGACTGGTTCAAGCTGGAAACTCCGGCTGCCGCCGGCTATGTTACCTTTTCACTGGTTCATCCGGACATTGCCGAGAAAGGCGGATGGACAATGACCATTCAGGACGCATCCGGCAAAGTATACGGCAAATACAATGGTTCTTCGATCAATACGATCAAATACGGCTTTGCCCCTAGAACTATACTTTATATCAAGCTTACGGCAAACTATGGCGATGACCGTCAGCTTTACACCTTAACAGCATCATTTACACCATCAGTCACCTTCGAAAGCGAGCCAAATGACAGTGCTGCCAATGCCGACAGCATTGCTTATAACACCGATTACTGTGGCGTCATCAACTCCTCCGCAGATGATGTGGATTATTATAGCTTTACCAATCCTGCCGCCGGCAAAGTGACGATCCATTTCGGACCGGTTGACATATCAAATACCGGAAAATGGAATCTGACACTCGTGGATGCAAGCGGCAACGAAACATCTCTTCTTCAGACAGAAACCACACAGGATGTCACCTCGCTTCTCAAAAAGGGAACCTATTATCTAAAGATCACGGATAGCTGGGGAGCTTCTAATAAAGACTATACCTTCCGTCTGAGCCGCAAAAACTATAATATTTCCGGCAAAACAAAGATACAAAAAGCAAAGCTTTCCAGAAAACACATTATCAAATACATTAAATTAGGAAAACGCGCCAAAAATGCAGAAAAGTATCTGGTTAAGATTTCCCGCAAAAAAAATATGTCCGATGCATCTTCTGCGGAATTTAATGCTGTCAAAAAACTGGATATTGATTATTATGGTTATTACAAGACCACCTATTATATTCAGGTAAGACCATATGTTACCGATGCCTTTGGCAACCGCTGGTACGGCAAAAAGTCTAATATTGTAAAAATTAAAACGAAACGTCTGTAATCAGAGAAAGATCCGTTAATTCTTTTCCTCTATACAGTCATTGTATCACAAATTTGCAACGCAAGGGAGCTTGTTGGCTTGCGCAGAATTTGTGAACGACAAAATCTTAAAGCGCAGTGCGCGACAGCTGCAAAGCAGCTGGATTTTGGAGTTATTATATCATCAAAAATTTACCAAAAGATACTAAAAAGCTTCGGTCTTTCATCTCTGAGAATGACCGAAGCTTTTTACTTTTAAGATATGCTTTCACGGCAGCTTTTTACCGTATTGGAATTTATGCTTGTCACTGCTTTCTTCAACGATTATAATAGTAGATAGTGCTATATCATATAGTTACGCATTCAAAAGCAGCAAAGCTTTAAAGCGCAATCTGCGCCAGCCGTT
>ULPY01054921.1_pt1 | contig 9802 bp, 9 predicted proteins | sample 1953951 | NCBI WGS metagenome assembly ULPY01 (sample SAMEA4835641, study PRJEB28245) | human gut metagenome | biome: gut microbiome; material: fecal sample | place: Denmark | collected 2008
CGGCTTCTTCCGTGCACTCGGCAATGTCTACACGGGCTTCAGCTTCCTCAAGGCGCTGAACTTGCCGAGTTCTCTGTACAACATGCTGCCGTATATCATTTCGCTCATTGTGCTTGCCTTTACGTCCAAGAATTCCCGCGCGCCGAAGGCCGAGGGTATTCCCTACGACAAGGGCATGCGCTAAGCTGCATTCGTTCTCTGCCTCCGGCAAGTTCATACGGACTTGCCGGAGCCTTCATTTCAAGCACATCAAACTCAGGAGGATTTTGTTCTCATGCGAATGGTTGATCTCATTGAAAAAAAGCGGGACGGCGGGATTCTGACCGACGACGAGATCCGCTTTATCATCCAGGGCTTTACCGACGGCTCCATCCCCGATTACCAGATGTCCGCCTTTGCCATGACGGTGTTCTACAAGGGTATGACCGATCACGAAACCGCTGTCCTGACGGACGCGATGATGCGTTCGGGCGACACAGTGGATTTGAGCCGGTTCGGCGATAAATCCGTTGACAAGCATTCCACCGGCGGCGTCGGCGATAAGACGACGCTGATCGTTGCACCGATTGTCTCGAGTCTCGGCGGCAAGATGGCCAAGATGTCCGGCCGCGGCCTCGGCCATACGGGCGGTACGGTCGATAAGCTGGAATCCATTCCCGGTTATCAGACGACGCTTTCGGCAGAGGCCTTCATGCAGCAGGTCGAGGACGTCGGCGTAGCCGTCATCGGCCAGTCCGGCAATCTGACGCCCGCCGATAAAAAACTCTACGCGCTGCGTGACGTGACCGCGACAATCGATTCCCTGCCGCTCATCACGTCGTCCATCATGTCCAAAAAGCTGGCCGCAGGCGCGCATTCCATCGTGCTGGATGTCAAGATCGGCTCCGGCGCGTTTATGAAGACGCTTGAAGACGGACAGAAACTGGCAGAGAGCATGGTGCGCATCGGCAAGGCCTGCGGCCGGAACGTCGTGGCAGTCATGTCCAACATGGATATTCCGCTCGGCTTCTATATCGGCAATGCGCTCGAGGTGCGCGAGGCGGTTGAGGTCCTGCGCGGCCATGGCTGCCCGGACCTGACCGGCGTGTGCATTACACTGGCGGCCAATATGCTGCACCTGTGCAATGGCTGGTCCATTGAAGAGGCCACGAAGCAGGCGGAAGAAGCCATTAACTCCGGCAAGGCCTTTGAGCAGATGAAGCGCTGGATCGCCGCACAGGGCGGCGATGCGCGGGTGCTGGACGACGTGAGCCTGCTGCCGCAGGCGTCGGTGCAGTACGAACTCAAAGCGCCGCAGACGGGCTATATCCACCATATGGACGCGCAGAAGATCGGCGAAAGTTCCGCCATTCTCGGCGCGGGCCGCAAGACGAAGGACGACGCCATTGACTTCGCTGCCGGTATCGTCCTGAAGGAAAAGACCGGCGCAAAGGTCGAGCAGGGCCAGACGCTGGCTGTTCTGCACACGAACCGGCCTGAGACGATTGCCGACGCCGAACGCGTCTTTTTGGAAGCCATCCGCTGGGGAACCGACGCGCCCGAGGCACAGCCGCTGATCTACGGGATTGTAAAGTAAAAAGAGGAGAGAAAGAGATATGTCAGATGTGATCGTCATCGGTGTTGCCGGCGGAACCGGCAGCGGAAAAACCACGCTCGTCAAGGCTCTGATGAACCGCTTCGGCGACAATATCAGCGTCCTCAGCCACGACAATTATTACAAGCGGCACGACGAGATGAGCTATGAGGAGCGAACCCACCTCAATTACGACTGCCCGGACGCATTCGACACCGATATGATGATCGAGCATCTGCGCATGCTCAAAAACGGTCAAGCCATCGACTGCCCGACGTATGACTATACCATCCACAACCGCGCCGACGGGGTTCTGCACATCGAGCCGCGCAAGGTCATCGTGGTGGAAGGCATTATGATCTTCGTCGAGAAGGCGCTGTGTGATGAGATGAACATCCGCATCTTTGTTGACGCCGATGCTGACGTGCGCCTGTGCCGCCGCATCCGCCGCGACGTGAAAAAACGCGGACGCAGCATCGATTCCGTCATTGACCAGTATCTGACCACCGTCAAGCCCATGCACGAGCTCTATGTTGAGCCGAGCAAGAAAAATGCGAATCTTATCGTCCCGGAGGGCGGCAAAAACCTGATCGCGCTCGAGATGATCATCAACCGCATCCAGCGGCATATCGACGGAAACGCGGAATAAAAAACTGCCCGGAACTGCCGGCTGACAGTTCCGGGCACACTTTATCATGACGCGCCTGCCGCTGAAAAAACGCGCCTCGCACAGCGGAAACTGGGTCTGCCGTGCGGGGCGCGTTCGGTTTTGATTTGCTTTTACTTAGACGAGGTCGGGTCGTAGTTGCGGCCAAATTTGAGGTCTTCAAACTTGATCGTCGCACTTTCCGGGTGCATGGGGCGCGAGGCGGACTTAGCCGGCGCGGGTGCGGGGGCAGGCTTCGCCTCAGGTTCACTGCCGATCAGCTTTTCCAGATTATCGGAGATCTCTGTTGCAAATTTCCCCGCATCTTCGCTGGGAACGGGCGCGGTCACAGGTTCCGTCCGGTCGGCCTGCCAATCATAGGGACGTTCGTGGGCTGGTTCGGGCTGCGCGGGGGCGGACTCCTTCGTCAGATCCCGGGTCTTGAGCGTCTCAAGCAGGCCCAGATGGCCCTGAATATCGCGCTCGACCACAGAGATGAAATTCAGCGCGGTCTGCTTGGCGTAATCGAGCCGCTCCTGCTCGGCGTGGATCTGCTGGTTCAGCTGCGCAAGCTGCACGTTTGCGGCGTTGACCTGCGCGTTGGCCTGTGCATTTACCTCTGCGTTCTGCAGCATCGCGGCGCAGCGCGCCTGCGTTTCCTTGAGCATCTGTGCGCTTCTGGCCTCCGCGTCAGCTGTGGCTGTAGACTGCTTCGTCTCCTGCGCGCGGTATTCCTCCAGCTTTTCAACCAAAATCTTCATCTTGGCCTTGAGCACGGAATTTTCCTTGTAGAGCGTAATATAATCTTCCGTCAGCGGCTCGAGAAAATCATCGACCTGCTGCATGTCATAGCCGCCGAAGACGGCCTTGGAGAAGGTTTGCTCCTGAATTTCCTGCGGTGTGAACATGGAAGCTGCCTCCCTGTGTAAATTAGAGATAGACGCCGTTGTTTTCCAACTCGTCGATGAGGTCGCCGACGATATCGACGTTGTACGGCGTGATAATGTAGGTGCTGATGGCGATCTTCTTGATCTTGCCGTCAAGTGCATAGGCGCAGCCGGACAGGAAATCGACCAGACGGCGTGCGACATCCTTGTTGGTGGATTCCAGATTCAGAACGACTGCATGCTTGCTGCGCAGATGCTCCGCAATGTCGGATACGTTGTCAAAACGCTCCGGTTTGACGAGCACAACCTGCATCTGGGCCGTGGTGTGAATGTTTACGACCTTGCCGTTCGATGTGCCTGCGTTGTTTCCGCCGAGCGTGCGGCGGCCCGCAGAAGAGGTGCTGCCGGTCGCGGAGAAATCGTCGCTGTCCAGATCGAAGCTGGTGTTATAAGAGGGCTTCGGCGCCGAGGACGAACGGGAGGGTCTGCTGGGGCGGGCGTCGTCGTCGAATTCATCAAAATCGTCGTCGTCTTCTGTATACGGCTTCGTGAGCTTCTTCAGGTCATCCATAAATCCCATTGTAGTGTATCCTCCAGAATTGCTATTCTATGTAATTGGGTCGTGTCGGTCAGACGTTATAATTCCGCTTGCCGAAGATCGCGGTGCCGATGCGCACCATGGTCGAGCCTTCAGCGATAGCGTCGGTAAAATCGTCGCTCATGCCCATCGACAGGCATTCCATGGACACATTATCGTATTTTTTCGCCCTTATGTCAACAAAAAGATTGCGCATTTCGGCAAAATATCTGCAATTTTCACCTGGAAATTCGCTCACGGGCGGAATTGCCATCAGTCCCTTGAGCGCCACATGCGGAAAATCCGCCATGCGGGCGGCAAGTGCAGCGGCTTCGGCCGGCGTAAACCCGGATTTGCTTTCCTCTGCACCGATGTTGACCTCGAAGAGAATGTTCTGCACAACGCCCACTTTTTCCGCCTGCTTTTCGATGCACTCCAGCAATTCCGGCCGGTCAACAGACTCGATGAGATCGACCACGCCGACGAGATACTTGACCTTATTGGTCTGCAGATGGCCGATGAAATGCAGGGGCTTTCCCGTGTACGCGCCCAGCGGGCGCTTGGCCTGAATTTCCTGCACGCGGTTTTCGCCGCAGCAATCGACGCCTGCGGCGACTGCCTCCTTGACGCGGTCGGCGTCGTTCATCTTCGTCGCGGCGCAGAGCAGAATTTCAGACGGGTCGCGCCCGGCCTTTTTTGCGGCATCGGCCATTTGCGCACGGATATTCGCAATATTTTCAGCAATCGTAGACATATCAGTTGACGACCTTTCCATCGTATAGATTTTTCGCGTTGATAATCAACTCGTCACCCGGCCAAAGATTGTTGGTCGAACTGGTGTCGAGTGTGACGACGTAGCTTTCGCCGGTATCGTGGAGGATGGTGATGGGCTTCCACTTGGCGAGTGTTCCTTCGAGGATATACACGCCCGTCTGACCATTTTCGACACGGACGGCGGATTTCGGGACGCGCAGCCCGGAATAGGACGTGAAGACGATCTCCGCCGACTGCTGCCGCAGCAGCGTCACGTTCTGCAGCGCCCGGTCGGACGACAGCACCAGCAGCCGGGAACCCGCCTCGTTGCCGCCGAGGCGCGCCACGCGCATGGTGACCGGCTGGTAATAATCGCGGGCGAACGTCAGTGTAGCGCGGTTGCCCTCCTCCACGCCGGAAAGTTCGCTTGCGGGCACGACGCAGGCATAGTACCACGTTGCAGACGTGACGAGCCTGCCGATGGCGTTGGCATCCGTTTCGTCCGGCTGGACGGACTCAAATTCTGCGACAGTCATTTCCATCAGCCGTTCCGGCGTCAGTACGGATTCATAGCCGTCAACAGCGGCAGAAAAGGTTCCGGCCTTGCCTGCAAGGATGGCGCTGGTGTCGCCCGCAGACTGCGCCTCGAGCGTCTCAAGTTCTGCCTGCAGCGTGCTGATGCGCGCCTGCAGCGAGCCGCTGTCTGAGTCGCTTCCGGTGCGCCGCAGGATCAGGCCCTTGAGTTCCGGCGACAGGTCGGAGACGGAGTTCATGTCGCGCAGCGCCAGATAGCGGCTCAGCTGTGCAAGATCGCCCGCGATGTCCGCGTCGAGCGCGGCCTGATCGTAGACGCTGGAAACAGCGCTCCATGCGTACTGAAGCTGCTCGATCTGGCCGGACAGTTCATCGATGCGCGTCTGGCGGGTCTTTGCATCCTCGGAGCGGTAGCCGGTGGCGACGGTGTCGTTCGCGGCCACATGGGCGCCCTCGGCGCAGTTCAGAACCGTTGTGCCGTATTGCGAATACAGAAGTTCCTCCTCACGCACGACAAAGCCGGAGGCGTAATAGCCCGCCCCGGCTTCGTATGGTGTGACGGTGGCCGTCATGAGTGGTGCATAGAGGCTGCTTACCACGTTATAGCCGAAATACGCGGCGATCGCGGCAAGCAGGATCCAGAGGATAACGGTAAAATAGGATTTGCCTTGCTTCATAGTGCTCCTTCAGGTAACCCGGCGGGAGCGGAGCGGAGCTCAACCCTGCGTCAGGTGAACGGGAACGGCGGGCGTCATGGTAGACACCGCGTGCTTATAGATCATCTGCTGCCGTCCATCGGACTGCAGCAGGATCACAAACTGGTCGAAGCCCGTGATAATGCCGCGCATCTGAAAGCCGTTCATCAGAAAAACGGTCAGCATCGTGCGGTCCTTGCGGGCCTGGTTCAGAAAAATGTCCTGATAATTCTCTGTTGTTTTTTGCATGGGTATCGGCTCCTTCTCATTTATATGGGAACCTCTGACTCAATGGCCTTCGGCCATAGAGCCAGAACTTCCTTGATCTGATACCCATATCGTACCATATTCAAAGCGCGGAAAAAGGAATATTCTGTCGAGCGGCGGAAAGAACCTCCGAAAAATCTTCCGTGCCTGTCATCCGCAGCCAGTGAACGTCCGGGTTGCGCCGGAACCAGGTCAGCTGCCGCTTGGCGTAGTTGCGGGAACGCTGCTTGCAGAGCGCGGCGGCTTCGTCCAGCGAACACGCGCCGCTTAGGTACCCGAAGAATTCCTTATAGCCGATAGCCTGCATGGCCGTTGTTTTCGGACTGACACCGAGGGCAAGCAGCGCGCGGATCTCGTCCAGCAGCCCGTCCGACAGCATATTCTCGACCCGCAGGTCGATGCGCCGGTATAAGGCGGCGCGATCCTGGTAATCCAGACCAATCCACACGGGCCGGTAGCGCGGCGGGACGGCCTTTGTTTCCAGATTGTGCTGCGTGATGGTCTTGCCCGTTTCCTCATAAACCTCCAGCGCGCGGATGACGCGCTTTTCGTCTGCCGGGTGGAGCCGCGCGGCGGCCTCCGGGTCAATTTCGCGCAGCCGAGCCAGCATGGCCTCGCCGCCCGTTTCACGCAGCTGCGCCTCGAGCGCTTCGCGCCTGCCGGTCTGCGGGACAGGTGCGAACGACCGGCCTGCAATCAGACTGTCAACATACAGCCCCGTACCGCCCGCAATGACGGCGGTTTTGCCGCGCGATAGAATGTCCTGCACGCACGCGTCCGCCAGCTGCACATATTTCCCGGCGGAAAAATCCTCGCCTGGCTCAACCATGTCAATTAAATGGTGGGCAACGCCCTCCATTTCTTCTTTTGTGGGCTTGGCCGTGCCGATGTCCATGTGCTTGTAAATCTGCATGGAATCGCAGGAGACGACCTCGCCGTCATACAGCTTCGCAAGCTGCACGGCAAGCTTCGTCTTGCCGGAGGCCGTCGGGCCGACGACGCAGATGATCCTGTCCATGTTCAAACCCTCTTGAACTGCTTTTCCAGCTGCCGCTTCGTGAGCGTCACGCAAACGGGGCGGCCATGCGGGCAGTATTTGATATCGTCGCGGGACAGAACCTCCTGCACGAGCCGCCGCAGTTCTTCGTCAGATGTCTGCCAGCCGGCCTTAATAGCCGATTTGCAGGCGATGGTGTGCAGCAGATTGTCGCGCAGGCTGTCCGGGTCAAGTGTTTTTCCGGCCAGCAGATCGCCGGCCAGTTCCTGCAAAAGCGCTTTTGCGTCCTCCACGTCCACGTCGGACGGGATCTGCCGGATGAGCACGTCTCCGCCGCCGAAGTCCTCCGTTTCAAACCCGCAGCGCTCCAGAAGCGCCTTGTTTTCCAGCACAGCTGCGGCCTCTTCGCGCGAAAGTTCCGCGGAGACGGGGGCCAGCAGCAGCTGGGTCATGATGGGATGGTCTTCCTTTTTGAGCGCCTCAAAGCGAATGCGCTCATGCGCGGCATGCTTGTCAATGAACAGAACGGCTTCGCCCTGCTCAATAATAATATAGGTGTGCAGCGCCTCGCCGATGATACGGAAGGGCTCTTCCCTGACGGCAAATTCCTGCTGCTGTACTTCAGACGCCTTGACCGGTTCCGGTTTCGGCTCCGGTCGTTCTGCAGGCTTCGGTTCGGGCCTTGCCTCCGGCCGCGGCTCGGGCTTCGGCTCCGCTCTGACCTCCGGTTTTGCTTCCGGCTTTGGAAGATCAAAGGCCTGCTGCGCAGGCGCAGGCTCGGAGCGCGGCAGCTGCACCGGCGAGGCCAGCATCGGCTGCTCCTGCTTCGGCATGGGCTGCTGTGCGGCCTGGCGGCGGTATTCGGATGCCTGCATGGTCTGATAGAAGCCGGGCTTCGGCGGCTGGACGATTTTGGGCTGTGCCTGCGGCTGCGGTGCGGCCTCCTGCTTTTTCTCCGGCGTTTTCCATTCCGGGCGGCCAGCCGCTCTGGAAAGCGTGGACAAAACGGCATAGTGTACCGCATCGAAGACCTCGCGCTCGGACAGGAACTTGACCTCCGTTTTGGCCGGATGAACGTTCACGTCCACGGCCTGCACCGGTATGTCAATTTCCAGCACGCAGGCCGGAAAGCGGCCTACCATGATCTGGTTGCGGTACGCCTCTTCCACGGCGGCGGAGAGCAGACGGGACTTGATATAGCGGTTGTTGACGAAGAAGCTTTGCCATGCGCGGTTTCCGCGTGTGGCAGTCGGCTTTGTGACAAAGCCGCGCACGCGAAGCTTTTCCCAGCTGCCGTCAACCGGCAGCATATTGTTGGCAAGTTCCCGGCCGTAGATGGCGTAGATCGCGGCCATGCGGTCGCCCTGTCCGTCGGTGTGCAGCTGCTCCTGGCCGTCCTTCAAAAAGCGGAAGGAGATCTCCGGGTGTGCCAGCGCCTGCTGCTGCACAACGGAGAAAACAGCGGAGGACTCCGCCGCGTCGGATTTCATAAACTTCATCCGCGCAGGCGTATTGTAAAATAACTCCCGCACCAAAATCGTCGTGCCGCACGGGCAGCCGACAGGCTCCTCAGACAGAACCTTTCCGGCTTCGAGATGCAGGCGAACGCCGTTTTCCGCGCCCTGCGCCCGCGTGAGAAGATCGATTTTTGACACGGACGAAATCGCGGCCAGCGCCTCGCCGCGGAAGCCAAGCGTACCGATGCAGGCAAGATCCTCTTGCCTGCGGATTTTGCTCGTTGCATGGCGCAGAAATGCCGTGCGGGCATCAACGGGGTCCATGCCGCAGCCGTCGTCGGTGATGCGCAGGAAGGTCATGCCGCCGTTTTGTAATTCTATTGTAATGTTTTTCACACCCGCGTCAATGGAATTTTCAACCAGTTCTTTGACGGCGGACGCCGGCCGCTCGACGACCTCGCCTGCGGCGATGAGATCCGCGACGTGGCGGTCAAGCTGAATGATCTTCGGCATAAAGCCCCTCCCAATCAGAAGTTCAGCTGCAAGAGCCCAAACGACAGCGCGTTGACAATGGCATGCAGCGAGATAGATGCCCAGATCGTCCCGGCCTTTTCATACGTCCAGGCCAGCGCGACGGAGGCGGGCAGATACGGAATGCAACTCAAAAGCACCTTTCCGGCAGGATAGAGCATAAAATACTGCCAGTTGTGCATGAGCGTGAACAGAATAACGGACACGAGATACGCCATGACGCGCGACGTCGGCTGAATGGAGCCGAAGACAAGTCCGCGCACAAGCGTCTCCTCAATGATCGGCGCAAGAAAAACCGTCACGGCCAGCATGACATACTGATTGTCGGAAATGAGCGAACCGACCGTCTCGTTGTTGTAGATCGTAAAGCCGGGAGCCAGCCTGGAAAGCGCGAACTGCAACACCCATGTGCCTGCATAATACATCGCAAAGCCCAGAACCAGCGCCTGCACAAAGTTCCAGAATGAGCCGCCGAAAAACGACTGCCGCAAAAATCCATGGAAAATCAGCAGAACCGCCAGCAGATTCACGGCAAAATAGACGATGTTCATCGTCAGCGCCGTCATGCCGAGCGAGAATTTCTCGTTTGCCAGCTGCAAAAGCAGATTCAAAATCAGCAGATAAAACGGCAGATAGAGCCACCCGGCGATCGTTTCAAATTTCGTCAGCCGGTAAGAAATCGAATGGGACGCTTTGCGGGCCATAGACAGCCTTCCTTTCCGGTAAAGGCTCCCCTTGGGCACAAGGGGAGCTGGCGCGTAGCGCCTGAGGGGATTTAAATGTAGCGAACTTCGGAGCATTCTGAACAACGCGGCCCATCCCCTCTGTCATTTGCTTTGCAAATGACACCTTCCCTTACCGCGCGGGGCGCGGCAAGAGGAGGCT
>ULPY01027704.1_pt1 | contig 9790 bp, 9 predicted proteins | sample 1953951 | NCBI WGS metagenome assembly ULPY01 (sample SAMEA4835641, study PRJEB28245) | human gut metagenome | biome: gut microbiome; material: fecal sample | place: Denmark | collected 2008
TCGGTTAACAGCCGAGTGCTCTACCGACTGAGCTAAAGAGGAATGTCTCACTTTTCTCAAGTGCTTATACATAATAACAGAAAAGTGCGGCGGTGTCAATACTTTTTTTAAATTTTTTAATTAAAATATTAACACCGCAAAAAACGCTATTCGTCATATGTTTTGAGGATAACATTATAAAATCTGTCGGAATCGGTCTGCCAAACAATTTGCTCATCGGCTGACAGCGCGGTTGGCTTTAAATCAAACAGCGACTGCAAGTGCTTTTCATACGCGGCGGTCACTTTTGTTGCGCCGTAATAATTCATATGATTGCCTCCGTCCTTTGTATCATTCAGCCAGCTGAAATTGTCAAGCAAGAATGTGTCTGTGTTATAATCTACAAAATCAAGGCTGTATTTTTGTGCAAGATTGACAGCACCGTTATGCTTTTGCGGAGTCCAGCTCGAGCCTGACGGTATCGCAAAAAGCGCAAGCTTGATATTGTTTTCTTTACAAAAGGCAATTATTTTTTCAAAGCCTGCCGCACTTTTGTCCGACAGCGGCTTTGCCGAATTTGTTTTTTCTGACATATATTCATCGCCGTATTTAAAGCCGCGACGCTCGGTAGTGAACATATATCCCTTGGCGGAATATTTATATCTGCCGTTTAGGTTGGAAAAATCATTTGCGGAGAGCGTGCTCCACCTGTCATGATATTTCATGACAGGCCAATAAAACGCAAGACCTGAAACGATTTTGTCCTCCGTTTCTGACAAAAAGTCCTTTATCGTTGCGGCTGACGATTGACTTTCGTTGTATTCACGAGTAATCATTTTATAATACTTGTTTGACGCGCCGTAAAGACAATCTACCTCAAGCGCAATAACCTTCGGCGACTGATATTTTTGAATGTCGCAAAGCAAATCATACACTTTCTCAGAATCGACGGCGGACGGACCGACCGTGACCGAGGTTATACCCGTGTCGCGATAAATCTGAGCCGGGTTTATCCCTCTTGCAACATCGGAATTGCCGATAAAGACAACATCGACCGAATTTTTGCTTTCGGCACGATAGGAATATGTTATATCGTTCGTCATACCGCCGGGCTCGCCGTCAACCTTTGGTGTAAAAACCATTGAAAGCACAACATACAGAGCAAGAAACAGCATGACAAACACCAGTCCCCTTGCAATCGAACGAAGATTTTTAGTTGTTAAAGAATTTTTGTTTGGTTTCATATCAAATCACTTAATTTTTGGTTCTTTCGTTTTTGCAAAATACATCATACACACTGCGCCGACAGCGATGCCTGCCGCAATGCCGACGGTAATTATCGCTGTATTTTTGCCATACTGCGCAAACATTGCACCGTCACCCTGAACAAGACCCGACATCATATAATAAAGCGCATTACCGGGCAAAAGCGGAATTATTCCCGGAATGAGAAAAATATTTGCCGGAGCCTTGAGCCTGCGGGCAAAAAACTCGGAATAAAGATAAACAAACAGTGCGGCTACAAAGTTTGACAAAAACAAAATTCCGCCGATTTTGTCGACAAGCAGATAAACGCCCCATCCGAGAGCACCGCCGAGTGTGGAAGCAAAAACATTTTTTTCGCTGACGCGAAAATAGATTGAAAATCCGAGTGTGCCGATTGCGGCAGTAATGATTTGAACAACAGCCGTCTTCATCACAGCACACCTCCAATCGTAATTATGGAAAGAGCAAAGCCGGCGGCGATTGCAACGGCTGCAAATACCGCCTCGACAAATCTGTAAAGCCCTGCGACAATATCGCGGTTAAGCATTTCCTTGAACGCATTGACAAGCAAAAGTCCCGGTATCAAAAGCATAATATCGCCAATCATAATTTTTGCCACATCATTGCCGAAGCCGAAATGCGCAAAAACGAGAGCAATTGTGCCCGAAACAAAGCTTGCAACAAATGTATAAATAACATTGTTGACATTGCGCAACTTTAAATTATAATCCATAAGATAAATGGCAATTGCGACAACGGCTGACGCGACGCCATCCAAAACGGTGCCGCCGAAAAACACGGCAAAACCGCCTGCAGCGAGCATATAACCAATGCATTTTAAAAACGGCTTTGGCTTTGGACGATGGTAGCCCTTGACAGACTCGGCAAGTTTGTCAACATCCGGCGTTTTTGCGCAAATATCCCTGATTTGAGCATTAATTTCCTCGAGTCTGCCCAAATCAGTGCCGCCGGAGGTAACACGAACGCTTTGCGTGAAATGTCTGCCGTCGGGCGTTGAAATTGTAACGACAATAAGGCTTGTTATGGCATAAATTTCTATTCTTTCAAAACCGTATGCCGCAAAAATTCTGTGCAGAGAATCCTCAACGCGCTTAATTTCCGCGCCGGTTTCAACATACTGTCTGCCAAGCTCAAGCGCGTTTTCCAAAAGTTTTTCGCACTGCCTGCTGTCCGTAAACACCGCCCCCTTGATTTATATTATGCCTGATAAATTTCACAGTACCTAATTATATTTTAACACCGCACATGCGTATTGTCGAGAGAAAATAAAAAATCAATTTTCACAAAAAGCAAAAATTGATTTTTTTATTTTATGATTCTATATCGGAATGAAATTTATTGGCATTTTCGTTCCAATTTTTGACCTGCGTCGGCGTAATATCCGATTTTCCGAGCTTAAATTCATTTTCAAGCACATTTTCATAGGCACGCATAACCTTAGTTGCGCCGTATGTATTCAAATGGTCGCCGTGGTCCTTTGTGTCGGGTGCCCAGTTGAATTCTTTAACCTCGGACAAATTTACATTGTAATCGACATAATGCAAACCGTATTGCTTTGCAACAGCCGTCACCTCGTTGTGCCTTTTATAATTCCAGTTTGTGCCGGAGGGAACACTTATCAGCGCAAGCTTTGCGCCGTTTTTGTTGCAAAGAGAAACGATTTTGTCAAAATATTTCATATTTGAAGCGCTGATTTTTTGCGGCGCATCGTCCTTGTTGCCCATATATGTATCGCCATATTCAAACGGTTTAACGGTTTTTGAATAAAGGAAGCCCTTTGTTATGTAATAAAAACGCTTTTTTGCATCTTTGAAATCATTTATCGAAAGATGCTCCCATCTGTCATGATATTTCATAAGCGGTGCAACATATGCAACCTTTGAAAGCAGTGCGTCATTCAAAAACGAAACAGAATTTTTGATAAACTTGCTGTCATACTTAACTGCCGAGAAATCGAAATCGCCGATTTGCTCCTGCGTTGCACCGTGACCGTTGTCGGACGAAGTGTCATCCGATTCTTGCTTGTCCTGTTGAGAATCAACCGCAACGGACGGTGAGGAAGAACTCGCCTTTTGTGCGCTGAAATCGTTTGTATCCAAATAAAGATAAAGGCAATTTGTTTCAAACACAACAACCTTCGGCTTTTGCGTTTTGAACATATCTTCAAGCGTTAAATAGGCACTGCTCATCGTCATCATCGGCTTGCCGATAACGCAGGAGGTAATTTGTTTATCCTCCCAAAGCTGAATTGGGTTGAACGCTCTGTAAGCATTTGAATTGCCGATAAAGACGACATCAAGCACATTAGCATCCTCAGCCCTGTATGAATACGAAACATTGCGAGAAAGACCCGTTTTGTCCTTACCGTCCTTTGGGTCAAACACGATTGAAAGCTGAGTGAAAATGAGCACAAATATGCCGAGAAAGGCAACAAATTTTAAAAGTCCTTTTAAATTTTTCTTAACTAAAGCTTTTGTTTGTGTTTTCATAATAATTAAAACTCTGCGTAAATCATACCGGCGTTTTCAAAATTGCCGCCGTAAATTCCAAGAATAATTGTTGAAAAAATCAATACAAGATAAATTGACCACCTCAGCACAAGCGGCTTTGCGAAAAGTTCGGCTCTTATGCTGTGTCCCTTTTCCTTGAGCAAGCCGATTACAAAGAGCACGGCAACGCCCAAAATCAAGACAAGATAGTCATAATTCGACACATTTTTAATAGCGATTGTGCCGTTAAACAACGCGCCGAAATCAAACGATGTGAACATTTTTGCGATATATGCACCGCAGTCGGCAAGAGTTGCACTGCGAAAAATCAGCATGCCGATATTGACAATAATAAATGTTCGCGCAATTTGGAACAAGCCGAACACCTTTGACTCTCTGTCGATTTTTGCTTTTTGGCAAAAGCTGTCGCAAAGCGGCTTTGCAAATTCTCCGAGCATCATCAGCAAATAGTAATACAAACCGTAGAAAATATATTTTCCGCTTGCGCCGTGCCAAATGCCGTTGCAAAACCAAACGAAAAACAGCGCATATGCGGCAGGAATCATCTTTGTGAGATAATCGTTTTTGACATGCTTTTTAACGAATTTGTCAAAGTTTTTGAAATTCTTTGACAGCGAAACGGGATAAAAAACATATTCCTTAAGCCACAGACCGAGGGTGATGTGCCATCTGCGCCAAAATTCGTTGATTGAATGTGAGAAAAACGGCTGTCTGAAGTTTTCGGCAACATTGATGCCGAACATTTGCGAGGTACCGCTTACAATATCGATACAGCCCGAGAAATCGGCGTAAAGTTGGAGCGTGTAGACAAGCATTCCGACGAAAATCGAAGTACCGCCAGCGCTTTGCGAATCAAAAATACCCGAAACGATAAGCCCTGCCCTGTCTGCAATGACAAGCTTTTTAAAAAGTCCGTACATAATGAGCAGTGCGCCGTTTTTAATCACATCATAATCGAGCGAATGCGGCTCGCGAAATTGCGCGTCAAGCTTATCATATCTGTCGAACGGGCCCTCCATAATATGCGGAAAATATGACACAAAAAGGAGCAGGCGAAAATAATTTTTTTCTGCCTTTATTGTGCCGCGATAAACATCGACTATGTAGCTGACGGACATAAGCGTGTAGTATGAAATTCCGAGCGGCAAAGCGATTTTGAACACCGGAACAAGTGCCGTTGCGCTGAAAATCGAGCCGATGCCGTTGACTATCGAGCCGAAGAAGTTGCAATACTTCAGCGCGGCAAGCACACCGATTGTGACAACAACCGTTGCGGTGAGTATTCTTTTTTGCTTTGCCTTTGTCTTTTCCTTTAAAGCCTTGCGTTCTGCCTTGTCAAGTGCGCTTTTTTTGCTTTTAAAATCATCCTTGTGCCGTTGTATCGCCATTGCAGAAAGATAAACAATCAGCGTTGTTGCAAGCATATAAAGCACAAGAATCTGTGCAATTGACACATAAAATGCTAAAGATGCAATGAGTAAAACTATCCATTGCATCTTTTTAGGTAAAACATAATACAGAATACCGCATATAGCCAAAAAGATGACATATATAAACGAAGTGTATTCCAAATTTTAGTCCTCGTCTTCCAATCTTTGAATCATGGCATACATTGCCTTTGCCGAATTGAAGTTTGCCGGAACAAGGTCTGTTACTTCAACCTCAACATCAAATTCGTCAGAAATCTGACCTACAAGCTTGATAATGTCAAGCGAGTCGAGAACGCCGTTGTCGATAAGTGCGGTTTCGTTTTCGAAATCAACACCGGGCTTAATATCCTGTAAAATTTCAAGTAATTCTTCCATAATTAACTCCTCCCGGATTTGAAATCACATCAAATCCTTATAAATTGTTTGAAGCGCCTTTCTGTCGATTTTGCCGTTGGCGTTTTTGGGCATTTCCTTAATGCGCAAAAACTTGTCCGGCATCATATACGACGGCACCTTGTTTTTAACTGCTTCAAAAATAATTGACGGGTCCTTAACCTTTCCCTCATAAACGAGAGCAAGGCAATCGGCATCCTTGTCATAAATACATGCGCACGCCTTAACCTTATCAACGCTGTTGGCGCCCGCTTCAATCTCGCCAAGCTCGATGCGGTAGCCCATACGCTTGATTTGGAAATCCTTGCGCGATATGTAAATAAGCTCGCCGAAATCGTTGTATTTGACAATGTCGCCTGTTTTATACACTCTTTCGGGGTAGCAATTGTTGAGCGGATTTTGAACGAATGCCTCGGCTGTTTTTTCGGGATTTTTATAATACCCGTCTGCCATGAAGGTTGAGCGGACATAAAGCTCGCCCTCCTCGCCCGGAGCGGCCTCCTTGCCGTCATCGGTGACGATAAACACATTGCAATTGTCGCAATGCTTACCGATAGGCAGACTTTCGTCGTTTGAAAATTCTCTGTCAACAACATAAAATGTGCAAATATCGGTTGTTTCGGTCGGGCCGAAAAGGTTTGCGAATTTTACGCCGTCGAGGCTCTTTATCCAATAGTTGAGTTGTTTTGTCGGCATAACCTCACCGGCAAACAAAACGGTTTTTAAATATTTTGGCTTTGCGACATCAAATGCTTTCCAGTTTGAAATAATTGAAATTGCGGTCGGTACCCAATAAATCGTGTTAATTTCGTGCTCATCAAGATAAGCAATGAGATTGAGCGGAAACGAAAAGTTTGCCTTTGGGATGATGTTATAGGTACAGCCGCATTTTATCGTTGAATAAAAATCGGTAACCGACATACTGAAGTAAAGCGGCGTTTGTGAGCCGAAAGAAGTTGTTTCGTCAAAGCCGAATTCCTCTGTCACCCAATTGATATAGCTGATGAGTGCTCTGTGGCTGATTACTGTGCCCTTTGGCATGCCTGTCGAGCCGCTTGTAAAGAGAATGTAGGCGGTATCCATATCAATCATTGCAGAGCGAACGGCGCAAAGCGCATTTTCATCAATTGCAGTTTTGACTGCGTCCTCATACAAAACAACGCTGTTGTTGCCCTTTACGGCATTTGCAACACCAAGCGACGCACTGTCCGTGATGATTACTGCACTGCCGAGTGTTGAGAGAATATTTTCGATTCTGTCCTGCGGTGAATGAACATCAACAACGATATAATAATCGCCGGCGTAAAGTGCACCGAGCATTGCGTCGATGCAATTGCAGTTTTTATCGATTATAACTGCAACGGCTTTTTTTGTGCCGAAAGTTGTCAGCGATGAAGCAATGCTTTTTGCGTTTTGCATTGTTTCGGAAAATGTTGATTTTCTGCCGCTGTCGGTGAATCCTACTTTATTCGGGAATTTTTTTGTTGTTTCTTCAAAATACTCTAATACATTTTTCATAGTGCAGATTATATATTATATGTATTGTTAAGTCAATAAATTAAATCTAACAAAAGTCTTAAAATTTCTTAAAAAGCGGCAATAAACGCAAAAATGCCCTGCAAATGACAAAGTTTGCAGGGCATTTTTTATAAATTATTTAATAACTCTTACCTTAATTACACCGTCGATTTTTTCAATATCCGAAACAACGCTTGTTGAAACATCGGTGTCGCAATCGATAATAGAATAAGCAATTGCGCCGCGGTTTTTATCCTCGAACGATGCGATATTTACGCCGTCCTTTGAGATTGTGTCAGTGATGAACGCAATCATATTCGGCTGATTTTTGTGGATTACGGTTACTCTGACAGAGCCTGATTTTGCCATTGCAACGGTCGGCATATTAACGGAATTTTTGATATTGCCGTTTTCAAGATAATCAATAAGTTCCGATGCGCCCATTACGGCACAGTTTTCCTCACTTTCGGGTGTTGATGCGCCGAGGTGAGGAATGGCAATTACGCCGTCAACACCGATGAGCTTTGCATCGGGAAAATCGGTGACATATGCAGCCATTCTGCCGTCCTCGAGAGCCTCGATAACATCGTCGCTGTTTGCAAGAGCGCCGCGAGCAAAGTTCATAATACGAACTGTATTTTTCATTTTGTCAATTGACTCTCTGTTAATCATTTCCTTTGTCTCGTCGGTGAGCGGAACATGAACGGTCAAATAATCGACAACGGGGAAGATTTCATCAAGATTGTTATTAACTGTGATGCCTGCCTTAAGCTGTGCATCGGCAGGAAGGAACGGGTCGTATCCCACAACCTTCATACCGAGATCAACAGCAACATCGGCAACAAGTCTGCCGATAGCGCCGAGACCGATAACGCCGAGTGTTTTGCCCTTGATTTCGGGACCTGCAAACGCGGATTTGCCTTTTTCAACGGTTTTGCCAACATTGTCGCCCTCGTCTTTGATTGTTTTGCACCAATCAATAGCCTTTGTCACCTTTCTTGACGAAAGCAAAAGGCCAAGAATAACAAGTTCCTTAACGGCATTTGCGTTTGCACCGGGTGTGTTGAAAACAACGATGCCCTTATCCGCACAGTCTGCAACGGGGATATTGTTTGTGCCTGCACCGGCTCTTGCGATTGCAAGGAGTGATTTCGGCATTTCCATATCATGCATTGATGCGGAGCGAACCATAATAGCATCGGGATTTTCAATATCGTCGCCGTAAACATATTTTGATTTGTCAAACTTTGAAAGTCCGACATTTGAAATTTTATTTAATGTTTTAATATTATACATTATGCGTTTTCCTCCTCAAATTTCTTCATAAATTCAACAAGCTTTTCAACGCCCTCAATCGGCATTGCGTTGTAGATTGATGCGCGCATACCGCCGACTGTTCTGTGGCCCTTGAGGTTTACAAAGCCGGCTTCGGTTGCTTCCTTGATGAATTTTGCGTTAAGCTCATCGCTGTCCGTTACAAACGGAACATTCATAAGCGAACGGTCCTCGGGAACAACAGTGCCGCGGAACATTTTTGAATTGTCAAGGAAGTTGTAGAGAATTGCGGCTTTCTTTTCGTTGTGAGCCTTCATAGCCTCAAGTGAGCCGAATTCCTCCTTAATCCAGTCAAGAACAAGCTTGCAGATATAAATTGTCCAGCACGGAGGAGTGTTGTAGAGTGAATCTGCGTCTGCCTGAACCTTGTAGTTCATCATAATCGGTGTAATATCTCTTGCGTTGCCGAGCAAATCCTCGCGGATGATTGCAACAACAAGACCTGCCGGAGCAACATTCTTTTGTGCGCCGAAATAAACCATACCGAATTTGCTGATGTCAAGCGGCTCGGAGAGAGCGCAAGAAGAAACATCGGCAATAAGCACCTTGTCGCCTACCGGCGGAAGTTCCTTGTAAACAGTGCCGTAAATTGTATTGTTCATGCAAATGTAAACATAGTCTGCGTCTTCTCTGAAATCCTCGGGCTTTGTTTTCGGAATATATGTAAATGTTTTGTCTGCCGATGATGCAGCCGCAACAACATCGCCGTATTTCTGAGCCTCTTGGAATGCCTTTTTAGCCCACTGACCGGTGATGATATAATCTGCCTTACCGCTGCCGTTCATAAAATTGAGCGGAATTGCGGAAAATTGAGCCGATGCGCCGCCCTGAAGAAACAGCACCTTATAATTATCGGGAATTTTGTAAAGCTCACGCATGAGAGCCTCTGCCTCTTTGATAATATCGTCAAAAACCTTTGAGCGGTGGCTCATTTCCATAACGGACTGACCGCAACCGTGATAATCCATAATCTCCGCACCTGCGGTTTTCAATACCTTTTCCGGCAGTGTTGAAGGACCTGCGCTGAAATTGTAAACTCTTGCCATAATATAAAACCTCTCTTATACCAATTAATATATACCTTTAATAATATGCGATTTCGCAACCGCATAATGAATATTATAGAGATATTTATTTTTTTGTCAATATCTATATGCGAATTTCGTGATTTTAGACAAGAAATTGTTAATTTATTATCATACTTACGCAAAAATCGGTGCAAAATAAAAAATCAGCCGCACAAAACGCGCGGCTGAAATTGAGATTGTTATATTTTTATTCAATTTGCCGAATTAAATCATATAAGCTGTGAAAAATCGTCCGAATGCTTATTGGCTT
>ULPY01008803.1_pt1 | contig 9762 bp, 7 predicted proteins | sample 1953951 | NCBI WGS metagenome assembly ULPY01 (sample SAMEA4835641, study PRJEB28245) | human gut metagenome | biome: gut microbiome; material: fecal sample | place: Denmark | collected 2008
GGCGGCGTGCTCGGCTATCAGCTGGGCAGGGCGCTCAAGCTTGACGAAAAGGACATACACCTCATCGTCATGTGCGGCATGAGCAGCGTGTTCTCCGCGCTCTTCGGCTCGCCGCTCACGGCGGCGGTGTTCGCGATGGAGGTCGCAAGCGTCGGCATCCTTCACTTTTCCGCCATTCTGCCGTGCCTTACCGCGTCGCTCACGGCGGCATATCTTGCCAGCGCGCTCGGCGCGGCGGCGGAGACGTTCCCGCTCGGCGCGGCCGTGCCGTTTACGTGGGCGAGCGCCGGAACGGTCGTCGCTATCGCGGCGGCGTGCGCGGTGCTGAGCATCGTCTACTGCATCGCGCTGCGGCAGGGCGGGAAAGCGCTTGGCAAAGCCGTCCCGAACAGCTACCTGCGTGTCTTTCTCGGCGGCAGCGCCGTCGTGCTACTCTCCGTGCTGCTCGGCACGCGGGATTATAACGGCGCGGGCATGGACGTGATCGCCGCCGCCATGCAGGGACATGCCCGCCCGGAGGCGTTCGCGCTCAAAATGCTCTTCACCGTGCTCACGATGACGACCGGCTACAAGGGCGGCGAGATCGTCCCGGCCATGTTCATCGGCGCGACCGCCGGATGCGTGCTCGGCGATCTCTTCGGGCTCGCGCCGGGGCTCGGCGCGGCGGTGGGGCTGCTCGGCATGTTCTGCGGCTCGCTCAACTGCCCGATCAGCGCCATATTCCTCGGCGTGGAGATGTTCGGCGGAGCAAACATCCAGTACTATGCCATTGCCGCCGCCATCAGCTTCATGCTCTCGGCAAACTTCGGCCTTTACAAGGAACAGAAAATCGTCTATTCCAAGATCCGCGCCGAATTTATCAACCGCTATACCGATTGAGCAGGGATAGACCGAAAATGGAAATTCAACGGATAAACTCCTATGACGACGCCCGGTTTGCAAAAAACGTTCTTTACCAGCATGGAGGCTTTCTCATAGACGGCGAACCCTGTGAGGTTGAGATCGTTTCCGATTTTGAAGCAATCGTCCGAGGGGAGAACCCACACGCATACCAAAAGGCCATTGAGGAATTTCGCTTCTATGCGCCGCACATCACAACGTTTTACGATTCGCATAAAAGCATCCTGCTGGCACTCCCACAGATGGAACGTCTGACGGTCTCTCTGGATAATATCCAACCGTCGCAATTTTTTGTAGATGAAGAAAAAATCGCAGCAATCCGCACCTTCATTCACAAACCGGAGGATATCGTCCTGCAATTGCTTCCCTATAACGGGAGATACATTTCTCTGGACGGGCACACAAGGCTTTATTATGCCGTAATGCAGGGCTGGGATCATGTCCGCGGCGTGATCGAGAGCTCAGACAACTATATCTTTGCGTTCGCAGAGGAAGCCAACCGGCGCGGGATCTTCGCTCCGAAGGATATGACGCTCGTATCCCACGCAGAGTATAAAGCAAAATGGAATCGCTTTTGCGAAGAGTTTTTTGCCGAAAAATGACGACAACGCATATATAAACAATATACAGATGCCCCTCGGCGGAAGGCCGAGGGGCATTTGCTTATTCGGTTTACAGCAGATCGTCAAAGAAGCGGATGTTCTTTTCCTCAAGCGGGAGTTCCCCGGCCTGCTCCTTTTTCACGATCTCGACGATGCGGTCGTTGATGGGCGTGGGAACGCCGCACTTGCGGCCCCATTCGCACACGACGCCGTTGATCGCGTCGATCTCGCAGGGCTTGCCCTTTTTGAGATCCTGCAGCATAGACGGCTCGATGGCGCGGTGCTTTTTCATTGCGATGGGGACAAGCAGCTCCGCAATGGCGCGCTTGAAGCCGTTTTTATAATAGAACAGTTTCGTAAGGTCCTTGCCCTGTACGGGCGCGAACGTCGCGCCCGCAGCGTGGCCGACGTCGATGCACTCCTTCATGCAGCGCACCGCGACGCGCCGGGCGTCCTTCTTCTCGCTCACATCGCCGAACACGCCGCCCACAACGGTGCCGAGACCGGAGAACGTCGCGTTGATAAGGAGCTTCGACCAGCGCGCGCCGAGGAGGTTATCCTCCATCGCCACCGGGCACATTTTCTCGAGCAGGGAACGAACCTCCGCGAGCTTTGCGTCCGAAACGCCCTGCATGCCGCCCATATGGAACGAAAGGCTGTCCGGGTCGCTCGTGAGCACGCACTCGCCGGGAGCGTCCATCGTTGCGCCCCACTCGACCACGCAGCCGATCGTATGGCTCTCGCCGACGATCTCGGCGATGCCCGGCTCGGGAATGCCGTTCTGGAACGTGACGATCACGCCGTCGGGCGCGAGCAGGGGCTTCAGGAACGTGACCACTTCCTTGTTGTGCAGCTGCTTTGTCATAAGGAAAATGACGTCGTAGGGCGCGGTCATCTCCTCCGGGGTGATGGCCGTCACCGGCGTGGAGAAGTCCACCGTGCCGGTGATGTGCGCGCCCTTTTCGCGCAGCGCGTCCACATGGGCGCGGTTGCGGTTGACGAGTTCAACGGGGACGCCGCCCTTCGTCATATAAGCGCCGAGCACCGTTCCGAGAGAACCGGCGCCGTAGATCGCGCATTTCATTCGACCGTCACCGTCCCATCCTCGGCGAGCGTGACGCTCATGCCGGTCTTGACATATTCGAGGAACTCGTCGCCGAGAGAATCGACAACGGGCATATGCGTCTCCGTCCACACATCGGAGAGGATGGCGCCGGCGGCGGCGAGCGAGTCGATGGGCTTGGAGAAGCACATGCACGCGGGCAGCTTGCCGAGAGCGCCGGCGGTGTAGAACACCATGCCGCCGGTCGTGGAGCCGATGGTCTGCGGCAGGCACAGCGCCACGCCGATCATGGGCTTTTTATAGATATCGGGGTTGTTCTGATCGCCGCACTTTACGTCCTTATCGCCAAACATGAGCGCGGACTGGTAGCTTGCAAGCGTGTTGAAGCCGCCGTGGGAAACGAGAGCTTTGGCCGTGACGGTGCCGGGAACGACAACGCGGCCCTTGAACGTTTTCGCCATGTTATTTGGTCTCCTTTCCGGTGATGATGCCGACGATCTCGTCCTCGGAATAGAACTTCGCCGAGGTATAGGTACGCAGCTTGTTCGAGCAGGTGATGACCGGCATGGACTTGGAGAGCGGGTTGTTCATGTACATCAGCGGGCAGATATAGCTCAAAATCGCGCCCGTCTTCTTGAGCCGGTAGGCATAGGGGCCTTTGTTGAACTCTTCGAGCACCGGCGGCGCGGTGGTGAGCACCGTGGGCACGGCGAGCTTGTCGCGGCCCGATGCCTTGAGACCTTCCTCGAGCTTCTTCGTCCAGTCGATAAGCTGATCCATCGTGAGATGCGGGCAGCCGATGAAGGCGAGCTTCGGCTTCGCGTTCGGGTTTTTCCAGATGACCGGGTAGGACGCCTTCACGCGCTCAAGCTCGGCGTCGTCCACCACGTAGACCTGCGCGCCGGGGGCGATGAGCGCGTCGCCCTGCTCCACGGCTTCAGGCGTCAGATGCTCGATATGGTAAAGGCCGACCGCGCCGTTCGAGGCGGTCGCCGCGCCGAAGTCCTTGAGATACGCCTTGTTGTCCCTGTTGAGCTCCGTGCCGAGCCACGCATCAAGACCGCGGATGTACGGTACATCCTCCATGACCTTCATGCCGATGGCGCTGCCGAGAAGCTGCGCTTTGGGCTTTTTCGTCGTTTTGACCTCAACGACCCAGGTGGCCTTGCGGCCCTCGTCCGTCAGCAGGCCGAAGTACGGCACATAGCCGAGCATCGATCCCATCACGTCGATGATGCCGGAGTTGCGGTTGCAGCGCGCGCCGAGCACACTGTTGGCGTAAACAACGGCGGAGGACTCCGCCCAGGAGAGGACCTCGCCCTTTTCGGGAATGTTGCCGACTTCGTCAAAGTAGCAGGCGCAGGTGAAGTCCTTCTCGTCCTTCATGCCCATGCGGCGGAGCTGCTCTTCGTAGCGCGGCTGGAGCTTATACATGAACTGCTTGAACACGAGATCCTGCAAAAGATTCGAAGGGACGTTCGGATCGAGCGGAAGCGGGTCGGCGGTGAATTTCTGCTGAAATTTCACGCCGGAGGCAAGAAGCTGGTCGTACAGGTCATACACCGGCTTCATCGTGTTGATACCGAAGCTGATGACGGTGTGGCCGTACTTGCTCGTGACCGGCACGAGCTTTTCCGCGCCGAACGCGTCGCCGTACATGACAAGCGTTTTCATCACCTTGGCAAGCACTTCGCCCTTTTCACCGTTCAGAATTGCCTGTTGTTCCGGGGTCAGATTCATATGCTCACACTCCTTAATATGTGTTTTTCTCAACATATCGCAATTATAACACCATTTATCCGCAAGTCAATTCCTCCGCGTCATTTTGTCCGCGAAGAACGGCAAGCAGCACGAAAAAGAGCGAAATACCGGGCGCCTGCGCAATGTTGACGAGAGCCTGCACGCCGTAGCCGAGAAGCCCCGCCGCGAGAGCGAAGGCGAGCGCGCCGCCCTTTTTCCACGCGCGGCGCAGCGCCAGAACGATCCACGCGAGATACGCCCCCAGACCGAGCACGCCCCAGTTGAGCAGGAGCTGGATATATTCGCAGTGCGCGGCATCGAGAATGGCGTCCGGGAAATACCGGTGCTGCACATCGAGCGCCGCGAGCACGCCGCAGCCGCCGCCGATGAGCTTTTTCCCGAACGGGAAATCGCCGAAGAGCGAGAGGCAGTATTTCCAGACCCCGACGCGGTCGGTGCCCCAGGCATCGGAAAAGTGCAGCCAATCGTCCATGCCGCCGAGCGGCACGGCGCTCCACACGGTGTTGAGCAGCACGAGAACGACTGCCGCCAGCACAGCCGCCCCAAGCAGAATATACGCATAGATTTTCCGAACGAGAAGGAGCGTTTTGTTCTCCCTCTTCCGCAGCAGAAAATACGCCGCAGCCCCCAGTACCGCGAGCGGCAGCATCACCGCCGGTTCCGAAAAATGCCGTCCGAGCGAGGAGAGCCGTTTTCCGAAATCATAAACGACCGCCCGGTAAGCGAGCACGGAAAGCGCTGTTCCAGCGAGAAGCAGCGGATACCGCCGTAGCGCGTCCGGCTCCTTTTTCGCAAGCAGCGGCAGCAGCACGAGCGCCGCGCCGATACCGAGCACCGCGCTCTCGCTCCGCACCGCCATCGCCGCCCAAAGGCCGGTGACGCAGACGATCCCCAGAAGGATCCCTTTCCAGGGCCGCCTTTCCGTGAGAAGCGCCGCGGCGCAGACCGGCCACACGAGCGTGAGATACGCCCCCGCGAAATTGATGTTGCCGAGCGTGGATATGTACCGCCCGCGGTCGAACTCGCCAAGCTGTGAGCAGAAGCCGAGCACGTCGTACCCGAGATGGTTGCACACCGTGAGCGCGCCGCTGAGAAAAAGGCCGAGACCGAGCGGGACGAGAACATCACCGGAGCGCATCCGCACGCCGGAAAAGGCGAAGTACAGCGCGGCATAAAGCCACATCATGCCGAGACCCTGATACCGCCCGCGCTCGCCGAGAAACGATCCGGCAAAATCGCCGCCCGCGGCGGACGCAATAAAGCATATAAGACAGAGCGCCAGCGCCGCCCATTCCGCGCCCGCAAGTCTGCGGCGCGGGAGGCCGTTTTCCCGGTAGAGCGTGAAGCCGAGACGCGCAAGGACAAACACGACCGTCGGCACGGTAAAGCAGATCGTTTTCGTTTCCGTTATATCAAAAAAACCGTTGTGGACGGCAAGCGGCAGCAGCGCGAGCATCAAGAAGAGATACCCGCGGCAGAGCCCTGTTTCAACGGCTGGTTTTACTTTTGTTTCCATCGCTTCGCCGCCCCCCTTTTTTCGCATGATACCATAAAAATATCCCTCCCGTCTATTATAGCAGACGGAAGGGACAGTAAAAAAGTTTAGCGGAGGCTCCACTTTGTCTGGTCGGTGTGGAGCAGCTCGTGGGATCTGTGCGAAAGGGGCTTATCGAAGAAATCGTCATAGGCCTTCTGGACGGAGGCGTTTTCGTGCGAGAAGCGCACCGGGTTGTTCCGGTCGATCTCGTAGAGCGTTTCACCGCGCTCGCCGGCAAGCTCCATTCCTTCCTGGAACGGCTGACCGCCGCCGCCGGCGCAGCCGCCGGGACAGGCCATGATCTCCACGAAGTCGTACTGCGCGCGTCCGGCGCGGATGTCCTCCACAACGGCGCGTGCGTTCGCAAGGCCGCTCGCCACACACGCGCGCACCGGCACGCCGCCGATCGTCGCGGAGATCTCCTTGCGCCCGTCCGTGCCGCGGACAGCCTGAAAAGCGTCCGGGTCGGGGTTATGGCCTTCCAGCACGGCGTACGCGGTGCGCAGCGCCGCTTCCATCACGCCGCCGGTCGCGCCGAAGATAACGGCAGCGCCCGTGCCCTCGCCGAGAGGCGAGTCAAACTCTTCCTCGGGCAGATCCGCCACATTGATCCATTTGAGCCGCAGCAGGCGGTCCACCTCGCGGGTCGTGAGCACCGCGTCCACATCCCGGAAGCCGGAGCTGTTGATCTCCGGCACGGCGCACTCGTACTTTTTCGCAACGCACGGCATGACGGAGACGCAGAAAATGTCCTTGGGATCGATGTTGTGCGTTTTGGCAAACCACGTTTTCGTCACCGCGCCGAACATCTGCTGCGGGGACTTGGCCGTGGAGAGCTGCGGCACCATATCGGGGTATTCAAACTTCAGAAACCGCACCCAGCCGGGGCAGCACGAGGTGAAGAGCGGCCGCCGGAACTCCCACGAATGCTTCATTTTATAGAGGAGCTCGCTGCCCTCCTCCATGATCGTGAGGTCGGCGGCAAAGTTCGTGTCAAAGACATAGTTGGCGCCCGCGGCGCGGAACGCCGCCGCCATGCGCCCTTCGGTGGCAAGCTCCTTGGGAATGCCCAGCCCCTCGCCCCACGCGGCGCGCACCGCCGGAGCGACCTGCAGCACGACGACCTTTTTCGGATCGTCGATCGCGGAGATGACCTTTTCGGTATCGTCCCGCTCGCGGAGAGCACCGGTCGGACAGTGGGTGATGCACTGCCCGCAGTAGGCGCAGTTCACCTCGTCGAGCTTCTTTCCGCCTCGCACGCCGACGGTGGCGCGGCTGCCGGTGCCGAGGAAATCCCACACGCTCATGCCCTGGATCTTCTCGCACACGGCGATGCAGCGGAAGCACTGCACGCACTTCGACGCCGTGCGGATGACCGGGAGCTTCGGGTTCCAGTTGTTGGCCGGGAGCTTCGTCTCATAGGGATTCTCGATGATGTTCATATCCGCGGCGAGCTTCTGCAGCGTGCAGTTGCCGCTGCGGACGCAGGTAGCGCAGTTGCAGTCGTGCTGCGAGAGAATGAGCTGCACGTTGTTGCGCCGCGCTACGAGCGCGCGCAGCGTGTTCGTATAGACCTCCATGCCCTCGGCGCAGATCGTGTCGCACGCCGCCATGAGACGGTCGGTGCCCTTGATCTCCACCATACACACGCGGCAGGCCGCGACCTTGCTCACGTGCTTCAGATAGCAGAGAGACGGGATCGTAATGCCGAGTTGACGCGCCGCGTGGAGAATGGAGGTGCCGTCCTCCACCGTGACGGGCCTATCGTTGATGCGAAGATTTACCATCTGTCCTTCCTCCCTCCGCGGAATGCGCCGTAGCCGTAATGGTCGCAGCGCAGGCAGCGCGAGCATTCCTGCGCAGCCTCCTCATCCGTAAGGCACGCCTCCATGAGATTGAAGTCCTCCTTGCGGTCGCCGGCGGTGCGCTCGCGCATGTTGACGCGGCCCCACGCGGGCTTGCCGATGGTCTGCGCCGGGGGAATGTCCACACCGGAGGTGATCGGCGTGTGGAAGCCGAAATAGTGGTCGATGTTGCCCGCAACGACCTTGCCGCTGTCGATGGCGCGCACGACCGTGGACGGGCCGAAGAAGCAGTCGCCGCCGGTGAACACGCCCGGCATGCCGGGCACTGCGCCGGAGGGATCGGCCTTGATGCGGCGGCGCTCTGTGCCGACGCCGCTGCTTTCAAAGTGCGCCGAGTCGATGGCCTGTCCGATGGCGGTAATGACGACGTCCGCCGGGAGAATGATCTCCGGCTGATCGGCGTTGATGGGCTTCGGGCGGCCGTTCTCGATGGGGCCGGAGAGCTGCGGCTGCACCGCGATGCCGACGGCGCGGTCGTCCTCAGTCTCGATGCGCACCGGGGAGAGCATGGGCATGATCTCACAGCCCTCGGCGATGGCGCCGTCGATCTCCTCGCGCGCGGCGGTCATGTCCTCGATGCGGCGGCGGTAAACACAGGTGACGGAGGCCGCGCCCAGGCGCTTGGCAGTGCGCGTCGCGTCCATGGCGACGTTGCCGCCGCCCACCACGACGACGTGCTTGCCCGTGAAGTCCGGCGCTTCGCCCGCGCCGACCGCGCCGAGCAGCTCGACCGCGGAGAGCACGCCCTCGCTGTCCTGCCCGGGGATGTTCATGCGGTTGACGATCTGCGCGCCGATGGCAATGTATACGCTGTCATACTCGCTGCGGATCTGATCGAAGGTGATCTCCCGGCCGATGTCCACATCGAGCTTGACCTGAATGCCGGTGGAGAGGATGGCGTTGATATCGCGGTCCAGATCGTCGTCCGGCAGGCGGTAGCTCGGGATGCCGTAACGCAGCATGCCGCCGAGCCGCTTGTGCTTTTCAAACACCGTGACGTGATAGCCCTTGAGCTGGAGATAGTACGCCGCCGTAAGGCCCGCCGGTCCGCCGCCGATGACGGCGACCGTTTTGCCGTTGAACGGCGCGCACGGCGGCGTGGGGACGATGCCCGCGCGCTCGACCGCGTAGCGCTTCAGCCCGCGGATGTTGATGGAATCGTCCACGATCTGACGGCGGCAGTGCTTTTCGCACGGATGCTCACAGATGAGACCGCAGACACCGGGGAACGGGTTGTCCTTGCGGATGAGCCGCACGGCGTCGGCATAGCGCTCCTCGCGGATGAGAGCGATGTAGCCCGGCACGTCCACATTCGCCGGGCAGCCGGCCACGCACGGCACGGCGTCGAACGCCGCGGTGCAGACCCCGTTTTCGATGTGGGACATATAATCGTCCCGGAAGGCCTCCAGCCCGTCGAGCACGAGGCGCGCGGCCTCAAACCCGATGGCGCAGTCGGCGCTGTCGTAAATGGCGGCGGCGCTGCGGCGCACGGCGCGGAGATCGTCCGTCGTTCCGCGGCCATCGAGGATCTTCTCCAAAAGCGCGTGCAGCCGGTCCAGCCCCACGCGGCAGGGAACGCATTTTCCGCAGCTCTGCGCAAGACACAGCTGCACGAACGAGGCAGTCAGATTGACCGGACAGCTCCCGAACGGCGACGCTCCGCGGCGGCGTCCGAGCGTGGCATACAGCTCGTCCACCTTTTTCTGCGCGGCGGTCTGCTGATTTACGATCAAGGGTCAGCCCTCCCTTATATATAGTTTCAAACACATTATACGGAAAACCGACACAAAAAGCAAGATGTTCCTCGCCGTTTTTTTCGATTTTTTTCTTTTGATGACACCGTGTTGATTTATGAACACATCTCGGAAGTCCGTTTTATGGGTCACACAATGCGGTATGCTTGTCCCATAAAGAAGATGTGAATTTGACAAGGAGGAAAGAAAAATGGGTATTGTCGTTTCGGTGGCCGCGCTGGTGCTGTATGTTCCGATGAGCATGGTGTTCGTTCTGGGCGGAAAAAAGTGATTTTCGGGC
>ULPY01054918.1_pt1 | contig 9602 bp, 7 predicted proteins | sample 1953951 | NCBI WGS metagenome assembly ULPY01 (sample SAMEA4835641, study PRJEB28245) | human gut metagenome | biome: gut microbiome; material: fecal sample | place: Denmark | collected 2008
TCGTGTCCGTGCTCGCCCGACATAAGGCTGGCTGCATAGTTACCGCCCACCTTCACGTCGCCTGTTCCACGTGGAGCAGCACGGTCCTGTTCGCGGTCGATTGCGACCTTCATCGGCTTGATGCCGCCTTTGAAGTAAGCGCCTACGGGCGAGCCGTAAACCACCAGCAAAGCATCCTTGGAGGGTTTTACACCCAGTCCTGCCGTCGTTCCGAACATAACGGGACGCAGGTAGAACGATGCGCCGGTGCCGTAGGGCGGGATGAAACGCTCGTTGCGCTTAACCACTTCTACGCAGGCTTTGACGATCATATCGATCGTCGGTACGGGCAGGCAGAGGCGTTTTGCCGACGACTGCAAGCGTTTTGCATTCTCTTCGACGCGGAACAGACGTACTTTGCCGTCAGCGCCCCGGAAGGCTTTCAAGCCCTCGAAAAGAGCCGTGCCGTAGTGAAGGCAGGATGCCGACATGTGCATGTTGATGTACTCGTCGCTTGTAATTTCCATTTCGCTCCACTTGCCGTCCGTGCAAGTATAGCGGGCATTGAAATCGGTCTTCATGTAGTTGAAGCCGAGAGAGCCCCAATCGATGTTCTCCATTGTTTTTTAATATTAAAGGTTGTATCTTTTGTTCAAGAAATATCTTTATTATCCGACTGTCGCACCCGGATTTGTCTGATCGTCAGGTTGTAACAGCCTTAATTTGCCCGAAGCGTCCTGGGCCATCAGAATCATGCCACGGGAGAGGATGCCCTTCAGTTCGCGCGGTTCCAGATTCACCAGTACGAGTACCTGTTTCCCGACGAGTTCTTCGGGTGTGTAGTATTCGGCAATGCCCGAAACGATTTCGCGCTTGTCGATGCCCGTATCGACGGTCAGTTTCAACAGCTTTTTCGTCTTGGCGACTTTTTCAGCGGCGAGGATCGTCGAAACACGGATATCCATCTTTTGAAAATCGTCGAAAGTCGTCGTTTCCTTTTGATCTTCAACGTGTTGTGCTGCTTCGGCCGAAGCATTCGCCGCTTTGGTCGCCGCCAACTTGTCGAGCTGGCGTTGGATTACGTCGTCCTCGATCTTTTCGAAGAGAAGCACGGCTTCGCCGATCCGATGTCCGGCAGCGAGCAGGTCGGTGCTGCCCAGTTTCTCCCAGCCGAAGGGTCCTGCCTGCAACATCCCGACGATCTTCTTCGCCGAGAAGGGCATGAACGGTTCGATGGCGATCGAGAGGTTTGCGGTGATCTGCAAAGCGATGTTCAGGATCGTCTTGACCCGTTCGGGATCGGTTTTGATGAGTTTCCACGGTTCGGTGTCGGCCAGGTATTTATTGCCCAGACGTGCGATGTTCATCGCCTCCTTCAAGGCTTCGCGGAACCGGTAGTTTTCGATGTTGTTTTCGAGGGCTTCCTTCGCGCCGGAGAGTTCCCGAAGCGTTTCGCGGTCGTAGTCCGTCAGTGCGCCGCAGGCGGGCACTGCACCGTCGAAGTATTTGTGTGTCAGGACTAAAGCCCGGTTTACGAAGTTGCCCAGCACGGCTACCAGCTCGTTGTTGTTACGGGCTTGGAAGTCCTTCCAGGTGAAGTCGTTGTCCTTGGTTTCGGGGGCGTTCGCGCAGAGCACGTAGCGCAGCACGTCCTCCTTGCCGGGGAAGTCGGCCAGGTATTCGTGCAGCCAGACGGCCCAGTTGCGCGAGGTCGAGATCTTTTCGCCCTCGAGGTTCAGAAATTCGTTGGCAGGGACGTTTTCAGGCAGGATGTAGCCGCCGTGCGCCTTGAGCATGGCCGGGAAGACGATGCAGTGGAAGACGATGTTGTCCTTGCCGATGAAGTGCACCATTTTGGTCTCTTCGTCCTTCCAGTATTTCTCCCAGTCGGGCGTCAGGTCCTTGGTCGCCGAGATGTAGCCGATCGGCGCGTCGAACCAGACGTAGAGCACCTTGCCTTCGGCCCCTTCGACCGGTACGGGAATGCCCCAGTCCAGGTCACGGCTCACCGCACGCGGTTGCAGACCGCCGTCGAGCCAGCTCTTGCATTGCCCATAGACGTTGGTTTTCCACTCTTTGTGCCCTTCGAGGATCCATTCGCGCAGGAAACCCTCGTATTGGTCCAACGGCAGATACCAGTGCTTGGTGGCGCGTTTCACGGGTACGGAACCCGATACGGCGCTGTGCGGGTTGATCAGTTCGTCCGGCGAAAGGGTCGATCCGCATTTTTCGCATTGGTCGCCGTAGGCGCGGTCGTTGCCGCAGCGGGGGCAGGTGCCCACGATATAGCGGTCGGCGAGGAACGTCTGGGTTTCCTCGTCGTAGTATTGCTCCGAGGTCCGCTCGATGAATTTGCCTTCGTCGTAGAGCTTGCGGAAGAACTCCGACGCTGTCGCGGCGTGGGTCTTCGACGAGGTGCGCGAGTAGATGTCGAACGACATGCCGAGCCCTTCGAACGACGATTTAATCAACTGGTGATAGCGATCGACGATCTGCTGGGGCGTGACGCCCTCTTTGCGGGCCTTGATGGTGATGGGCACGCCGTGCTCGTCGCTGCCGCAGACCGAGATCACGTCGTATCCTTTCAGGCGCAGGTAGCGCGTGTAGATGTCCGACGGGATATAGACGCCCGCCAGGTGGCCGATGTGTACCGGGCCGTTGGCGTAGGGCAGTGCCGAGGTGACGAGATAACGCTTGAAGGGTTTACTCATATTGGGTAGAAAAGGTCTAACAATTACTATTTTGTGTCAAATGTAGTGATTTTTCTAATAATTAGAAACTAAAACCCGACTTTGTTGTATCGGATTTTTTCGTTTCGGGAGCGGGAAGGAGTGGTTCGGACGGAATGCCGCCGCCGGTGTCGTCGGGCGGGATCCGTAAAAAACCGGAGCCTGAAAGCTCCGGTTTTTACGGATGTTGCCGGCCGTATTATTGCTTGCTCCGCAGGGGTTTGATGTCCTTGATGCGGAGCTGTACCGAAACCGAGCCCCGGTAGTGGTTCTCTACGATCTGATAGCAGACGTCGATCGGATGTCCCGCGCGGATCCACTCGTAGTGGGTCGGCTGCTGGAAGGCGATCGTCTGAATCGTCGTGTTGGGTTTCTGGCGCTGCATCAGGTCCATGCGCAGGTGCTCGCAGTCGGCGCCGACGAGCTTCGTTTCGCCGTGGCTGACCACGCCCCGCGTGACGAATACCGGTGCGGGGTTGCCGGGGCCGAACGGCTGGAAACGGTTCAGGTCGCGGCGGAACGCCGGGGTGATGTTCGAGAAGAAGAGTTCGCTGTCGATCTCCACCTGGGGTTGCAGCGTTATCGGGTCGATGTTCTCTTCGACGTAGGCATTGAAGCGGCGGGTGAACTCCTCGACCCGTTCGGGACGCATCGTGAGTCCTGCTGCGTACATGTGCCCGCCGAAGTTCTCCAGCAGGTCCGAACAGGATTCGATTGCCTGATAGAGGTCGAAGCCGGGCACCGAGCGGGCCGAACCCGTGACGAACCCGTTGCTCATCGTGAGCACCACCGTCGGGCGGTAGTAGGTTTCGATCAGGCGGGAGGCCACGATGCCCACGATGCCCTTCATCCAGCGGGGGTTGTAGATCACCGTACTCTTGGCGGCCTTCAGCTCCGCGTGGGCCTCGATGAAGTCGTGGGCTTCCTGCGTGACGCTGCGGTCGATGCACTTGCGGTCCTGGTTGAAGCCGTCGATCACCGAGCCGAACTCTTCGGCCAGGCTTTCGTTGCCTTCGATCAGCAGATTGACCGCCGCATAGCCGCCCGAAGGAGCGGCGTTTTCGTCGTTTTCGTCCATCCGCATACGGCCTGCGGCGTTGATGCGGGGTCCGATTTTGAAGACGATGTCGTCGATGGTGATGTTGTGTCGATCCAGGCCGCAGATCTTGATGATCGAGAGCAGCCCCTTCGAGGGGGAGGCGTTGAGCCGCAGAAGCCCGTAGTGGGCTAAAATCCGGTTTTCATCCACCAGAGGAACGATGTCCGAGGCGATGCTGACGGCCAGCAGGTCGAGCAACGGCTCGATTTGCTGGAACGGAATTCCGTTTTTCTGGCAGTAGGCCTGCACTAGCTTGAATCCCACGCCGCACCCCGACAGTTCGTCGAACGGATAGGAACAGTCGGCGCGTTTGGGGTCGAGAACGGCTACGGCGCGGGGAATTTCCTCGGCCGGGAGGTGATGGTCGCAGATGATGAAATCCACGCCCTTGCGTTTGGCATAGTCCACTTTCTCTATGGCTTTGATGCCACAGTCCAGGGCGATGATCAGCGTCGCACCCTTGCGTGCGGCGTGGTCGATGCCCTTGGTCGAGATACCGTAACCTTCGGTATAACGATCCGGGATGTAGAACAACAGGTCCTTGTGACCTATCTGGCGCAGAAATTTATAAACCAGCGCGACGGCGGTCGTGCCATCGACGTCGTAGTCGCCGTACACCATGATCTTCTCACGGTTGCGGACGGCCCGCTCCACCCGTTCGACCGCCTTGTCCATATCCTTCATCAGGAACGGGTCGTGCAGGTCCGAAAGCTGGGGGTTGAAAAATTTCTTAGCCTTCTCTAACGTGTCTATGCCTCTCTGTACGAGTAGATTGGCCAGGACCGGGGAGATGCCCGTCGCGGCAGCCATCGCGGCAACCGCCTCCGGATTCCCCTGAGGCTTCACTACCCATCGTTTTTCTATGGGCATATTTGTTATTATTTATATATTTTAACATTCAAATTCTCGCATAAATCTTCGACGAGGCGTCGTTTGACCTCCTCCATCGGAACCGGGCGACCGATCTCCTTTTCGATCGACGTGGCACCCCGGTCCGTAAACCCGCAGGGGTTGATATGGGTGAAATAACGCAAATCGGTTGCCACATTGAGTGCGAAGCCGTGCATGGTCACGTAACGCGACGCCCGCACACCGATCGCGCAGATCTTACGCGCCGGCTGCGCTCCTTCGATCCAGACGCCCGAGGCGCCGGCGATGCGTCCGGCCCGGATGCCGTAACGGGCTACCGTCCGGATGACTGCGCCCTCGAGCGCGTCGATGTAGTCGCGCAGCGAAAGTCCGATGCGCTCCAGGTCGAGGATCGGGTAGCCCACGATCTGTCCCGGCCCGTGGAAGGTGATGTCGCCGCCCCGGTCGATGTGGTAAAATTCGGCGCCGATGCTGCGCAGATACTCTTCGCCGACCAGCAGGTTCTCCGCATGGCCGCTCTTGCCGAGGGTATAGACCGCCGGATGCTCCACCAGGAGCAAATAGCCCGCGCCCTCCGCCGGGGTTCCCTTGGCCCGCAGGAGGGTGTCGAAAAGCCTCTGCTGGTACTCCCAGCAGGCTTTGTAGTCCATTTGTCCGAGGTCCCGGTATTCGACAAACATCGTAAATTACGTTACGACACCTCTCCGTCCGGCTCCGTACGGATACCGTAAATCCGGAAAGCGTCGGTTCAACACTTTCTTTGTCGCAGACCTTTTCCCGCGCGGCGGGAAGACTCAGGCTTTCGCGGAAACCTGTCGCTTCAGACGCACCGAGCCGAGCGCTTCGTCCGCCAGGTACGACGAACGCACCATCGGACCGCTCGCGCAGTAGCTGAAGCCCATGTCGAGCGCCTGCTGCCGGTACCAGTCGAATTTTTCGGGAGTAATGTACGCCGCAACGGGGTGATGCTCCAGAGTGGGACGAAGGTACTGGCCGAGGGTCACGATCTCCACGCCGGCGGCGTGCAGGTCGCGCAAGGTCTGTAAAACTTCTTCATCGCTCTCACCGAGTCCGACCATCAGGCCGCTCTTGGCGACGGCGCCCTTTTCGCTTAAATAGCGCAGCACGTCGAGGCTCGTACGGTAACGGGCCCGCGAACGCACCAGGGGGGTCAGCTGTTCGGTGGTTTCGATGTTGTGCCCGATGATATCGGGCCCGGAGGCGATCACCGTGTCCAGCAGGTCGGGTTTCGCATCCAGATCGGGAATAAGGAGCTCAATTGTGACGTCGGGATTTTCCGCCCGGATCGCGCGGACGCATTCGGCCCAGTGGGCCGCGCCGCCGTCGGGCAGGTCATCGCGTGTAACGGAGGTTACCACCACATGCCGCAATCCCATCAAACGGACGCTTTCGGCGAGTTTGGCGGGTTCTGAAGGATCGGGCGGCAGAGGCCGGCCCGAAAGGGTGGCGCAGAATCGACAGTTGCGCGTACAGATTTCACCCAGTATCATGAAGGTCGCTGTCCTGCGGCTCCAGCATTCGGCTTTGTTCGGGCATAGACCGCTGCTGCAGATCGTGTGCAGGGAGTGGTCCCTGACGATGCGTTGCACGTCCGCGTATTCTGCGGTGCGGTGAAGCCGGATTTTCAGCCATTCCGGTTTTTTCAGGACGTTTACCTTCTCTTCATGCAATTTCGGCATTTTAAGTTCATTATTTTCCCAATTGATGCAAAAATACAAAAAATATCAATCGCTTCTCCTTTCTGTTGCGAAAAAGATGAAAAAAGCCTTTGCAGGCGCAGGGGAGGCGGTCGGTCCGGTGCGAAGGACCAGCCGGGGCCGGATGTCGGAACGGGAGGGAGGAGTATGCGGAGAGCGCATCCGGAACGGCTCCGGATGCGCTCTCCGCAATATGTTCTGTCGGCGGGAAGGTTATCTCTGTCCGAGGGGCAGCTGCCATTGCCAGGCCGTGCGGAGCGTTTCTTCGAGCGGCCGCTCGGCACGCCAGCCCAGGAGGGTGTTCGCCAGCGTGGGATCGGCCCAGATCGCCGTGATGTCTCCGGCGCGGCGCGGCGCAAAGCGGTAGTTGAGTTTCAGTCCGTTGGCCCGTTCGAATCCGCGGACCAGCTCCAGCACCGAAACGCCCCGTCCGGTGCCGACGTTGAAGACCTCGTAAGGGGTGGCGCCGCGCTCTTCGATCAGGCGGTGCAGGGCAGCTACGTGGGCGCGGGCCAGATCGACGATGTCGATGTAGTCGCGGATGCAGGTGCCGTCGGGCGTCGGATAGTCGTTGCCGAAGATGCTCAGGCATTCGCGGATCCCGGCGGCGGTCTGCGTCACATAGGGGACCAGGTTCTGGGGGACGCCTCTCGGAAGCTCGCCGATCAGGGCCGAGGGATGCGAGCCGATCGGGTTGAAGTAGCGCAGGGCGATGCCCCGCAGACCGGGATGGGCGGCGACGGCGTCGCGCAGGATGTCTTCGGAGATCTGTTTGGTGTTGCCGTAAGGCGACGTGGCGGGCTTGCGGGGCGTCTGTTCGGTGACGGGCTGGGCGTCGGGTTCGCCATATACGGTGCAGGAGGAGGAAAAGAGGATGTTGGGCCGTCCGAAATCGCACATCAGCTCCACGACGTTCAGGAACGAAAGCAGGTTGTTGCGGTAGTATTTGAGCGGTTCGGCGACCGACTCCCCGACCGCTTTCGACGCGGCGAAGTGGATGACCGAACGGAATTCGTGGCGTTCGAACAGCCGTCGCATCGCCTGCAGGTCGCAGCAGTCGATCTGCTCGAAGGGCACTTCGGCGCTCGTGATGCGGCGGACGCCCTCCACGGCCTGAAGGTCGGAGTTCGAGAGGTTGTCGGCGATCACCACATCGAATCCGGCCTGGATCAGCTCGACGGCCGTGTGCGATCCGATGTATCCGGCGCCGCCCGTTACCAGTACTGTTTCTTTCATAAGGCTATGTCGTTTGAATTTCTGAATTTTTAGCATTGTTCTTCCTGCCTTCCCTGTTGCCGGATGGTTTTCCGCTGTCGGCTACTGCCGTTTCGCGGCATTCGGGTCGTTTGTTCCGGCTTCTCGCCCCTTCCCGGTGGTAGAGGCCTTGAGTTGCGATTCCGAAAAATCGGGACGGTACGATTTCATAATCGGGCCTGTCTTTCGTCTGCGGGGCCTTTTACAGTTCCTGCATGGCCAGGCAGTCGGAACGGTCGTCGGGTGAATCCCCGTTTATTTGGCGGCGTACACCACCTTTTTGGTTTCGAAGAACGCTTCGTCGAAGAATGCGGGGATCGGGTACTCCGTCCACTTCATACCGGTACGGCTCAACTCGTCCGCGAGGTCGCCGCCCTTGAGGTAGAGGATGCCGTTGGGCAGGGCGCCCTTTTGCCCCCGGTCGATCTTATCCCAGACCCAGCCGACGAAGGTCGGCATCTCCGTCACGGCGCGGGAAACCACATAGTCGTACCGTTCGGGAAGCGTTTCGGCCCGGGCGCAGAGGGGGGTGAGGTTGGCGAGGCCGAGTCCCTCCGCAACGCCCTGTACGACCTTGATTTTCTTGCCGATCGAGTCCACGGCCGTGAAATGCGCCTCGGGGAAGAGGATCGCCAGCGGAACGGACGGGAAGCCGCCGCCGCACCCCACGTCGAGCACCCGCGCTCCCGGGGCGAAGGGGCAGACCTTGGCGATGGAGAGCGAGTGCAGCACGTGCCGCAGGTAAAGTTGGTCGAAATCCTTGCGCGAGATCACGTTGATCTTGGTGTTCCAGTCGGCGTACAGTGCGTACAGCGCTTCGAATTGCCCGCGCTGCGGGCGGGTCAGGTCGGGGAAGTATTTGTCGATCAGGGCAATCATAAGGTTTGTGGGCGTTGAAGTTTTTTTTAGGCAGGTCGGAGTGGTTCGTTCTGCGGCGTTCGCCGGTCGGAAACGTCAGGATTTTTCATCTGCGGCGATCAGGCGGCACATCTGCTCCCGGGCGCGGTGGATCTGGGTCTTGACGGTGCCCAGCGGGAGTTCGAGCTTCATGGCGATCTCTTCGTAGGAGTACTCTTCGAAGAAACGCATGACGATCAGTTGTCGGTAGCGCGGCGGCATGGCCTGGAGGTAGCGTTCGATCTGCGTGCGCTGCTGTTTGCGGATGATGTTCTCTTCGGGCGTGGGGTTGTTGGAGGGCGGTGCCGTGAATTTGTCGTCGATGGGCAGGTCCTCCTGGCGCCGCCGGATGAAATCGACGAAGGTGTTCCGGGCGATGGTGTAAACCCACTGTCCGAAGGTGTAGGCCGGGTTGTAGCGGTGGATGTTGATATAGACTTTGATGAAGGTTTCCTGCAGCAGGTCGTCGGCGTCCAGGGGGTTGTTGGTGCGCTGTATGAAAAGCCGGTGTATAGCCTCCTTGTAACGCTCGAAAAGGTATTCGAAGGCGATGTTGTCGCCCTGCAATACCAGCTCCACGAGCACCCGGTCGTCGGCTATGATATAGTCGGCTATCTCCATACCCGCTCGTCTTTGCGCAGCAGCAACAGCCCCAGCAGCAGGGCGAAAAACGGACTCAGCAGGTCGTACAGGAAGTAACGTCCGCAGATTTTCTCTTCACCCAGGCGGCGGCTGATGCGCCGCGCCTCGACGAGTACGATCGCAAAACGCGCGAGCAGCAGCACCCCTGCGGCGATCTTGAATTCCCAGGGCATCACCGCCAGGGCGACGATCGCCGCCAGCCAGAAGAGAATGCGGCTGCCCAGTTCCCACTGGATGAAGTTCTTGACCCACAAGGGATAAAAAGGAATGGCTCCCCCGAAGAAACGCTGGGTGCCGATCCACCACTTGAGCCCTCCCCAGCTCTTTTCACGCAGGGTGGCGCGGGGAGAGAGGACCACGCTGACATTGCCGGGGGCGATGATCCGCGACATGAACAGGTCGTCTTCGCCGATA
>ULPY01001509.1_pt1 | contig 9429 bp, 8 predicted proteins | sample 1953951 | NCBI WGS metagenome assembly ULPY01 (sample SAMEA4835641, study PRJEB28245) | human gut metagenome | biome: gut microbiome; material: fecal sample | place: Denmark | collected 2008
ATCAATATTATATCACTATTTTTTTATTACTTCTATATATTTTATTTTAACGCCTTGAGAAGAAAATTTCTCTTCATATTCAGTTTTTGGACTATCAGTTATATCACTATTATGTAAATCATAAGTTTCATTTATTATTTTATAGCCATATGAAAGAAGGCTTTCTTTCGAAAATTCATAAAAATCATCATTATCTGTTTTTAAAATAATATGTTTTTCATCCTTAAATAAATTATCATATAATTTTAAGAAATTTTCTGATGTAAGTCTTCGTTTAGTATTTCTTTTTTTAGGCCAAGGATCAGAAAAATTCAAATAAATAGTTTTTATTTTTCCATATAAATACTGTGGAATATCCATAATATCTATGTTAAGTATCTTTAGATTATCTAATTCATATTCATTAATTTTTTTTATTGCACTACAAATAACACTGGAATATTTTTCTACACCAATGTAATTAATATTTGGATGATTTAAACACATTCCAAGTAAGAAATTACCTTTACCCATACCAATTTCTAAACATATATCATTATTATTATTAAATAAATCTTCAGTTAAAAAATAATTACAACTATTTAGTATTTCATCCATATTTTTTGGGTTTCTCATTCTCATAATAACACTTCCTTTTTTTAAACATATATTATCATTAGAAAGGAATGCCTATGAAGAAAAATAGAAACTCATTTTTTGAAAATCAAAATATGATGATGCCTCAAAATGGTTTTATGCCAAATATGATGCCAATGAATAACCAATTTTATAATCAAAATAATATTGATTTAGAGGAAAGACTTGCAAAGATTGAAAGACAAATTGCTAGATTAGATAAAAGAATATCAAGTCTTGAAAATACTAGTTATTCTACTGATGACATTAACATAGATTCTAATAATATGTATATGCTTTAATTATAAATTATCATAGCGCTAAAACAATATATTTGTTCTTCACCACAAACTGCTATAGCAACCTGAAACTTAATATCTATTATATCATAGTTTCCCTCATTTAAAAAAAGATTTATTACTTTTTCTAAATCTTTTTCATGACTTTCATCAAATAATTTTACTTTCATATGTCATCACCAATTATAGTATAAAACATAGTTTTTAAGAATTTTGTCGAAGAAAGGACTAACTTTCTTTTTTTATATTCATATATTTAGGCATTTTTGCCTCGATAACAATTTTCTCTTTGGTAATTGGATGAGTAAAAATAACTTTATAAGCATGTAAACATAAATTTCTCATACCATCTTTTTTACCATATTTTTTATCTCCATATATTGGATGATTTATACTTTGCATTGCCACTCTTATTTGATTTTTCTTACCTGTTAAAATATTTATATTTACTAAAGTTTTATTATTTTCATTATCAATGACTTCATACTTAGTAATAGATTTATCTCCAATTTTTTCATTTTTAGTATCATAAACCATAAAAGTTTTAGTTTCTTTCAAATAGTTTATTATGGTTCCACTTTTACATTTAAAATTTCCGTGACATAATGCATAGTAATATCTTTGAACACTTTCCCAATTATCTTGCATAATTTTCTTTATTTTATCATTTTTAGCAAAAATAACTATTCCACTTGTATCTTTATCAAGTCTATGAATTATAAATACTTTATTATTTTTATTTTTTCTCCATAAATAATCATGAACTTCATGATACAAAGTTTTTTCTTTTTCTTTATCATTTGCAATTGTAAGAATACCACTTTTCTTATTAACAATTATTAAAAATTTATCTTCGTATAAAATATCCAATTTTTCCTTTTTCATAATTAGAATTATAACACTTAAAAGACATATTTACTACTCCTTTTGCTTAACAATTATAAATAGTTTACACAAAAAACCAGTTATTTTTGTAACTTTTTACACATTTTTCCATAATAAAAAGGGTTATTAACCCTTTACTACGATATTTACTATTTTATTAGGAATAGCAATAACCTTAACAATTTCCTTACCATTTGTAAAGTTTTGAACATTTGGAAGTGTAAATGCTTTTTCCTGAAGTATATCAGATGGTGTATCAACATCAACCTCAAGTTTTCCTCTTACTTTACCATTAACAGATACTGCTATAGTAACAGTTGTATCCTTAGTTTTATCTTCATCATATACTGGCCAAGTACTATTTACAATTGGACTAAACCCAATACTTTCATTTAACTCCTCTGTAATATGTGGAGCTATTGGATTTAAAAGTGTAAGAAGTAATCTATAATCTTCTTTAGAAATTGATTTAGCATCTTGATAAGCATTTGTCAAAATCATTAAACTTGATACAGCTGTATTATAGGCCATATTATCTAAATCATAAGTTACTTTTTTTATAGTTTGATTTTGTATTTTTTCTAAATCTTTAGTAAAACCTTCATTATCATTTAAAGAATCTTTTAATCTAATAACTTTATCAATAAATCTTTTACATCCTTTTAAACTTTCAGTACTCCAAGGAACATCTTCTTTATAATCACCCATAAACATTTCATAAAGTCTTAATGTATCAGCACCAAATTCATTAACAATATCATCTGGATTGATAACATTGCCCTTACTTTTACTCATTTTTTCATTGTTAGAACCAAGTACCATACCATGACTTACTCTTTTGTAAATCATTTCTTTATTAGGAACTAGACCAATATTATACAAAAATTGTACCCAGAATCTTGCATAAAGCAAATGTCTTGCTGTATGTTCCATTCCTCCATTATACCAATCAACTTTACCCCAATACTTCATTGCATCCATTGAGGCAAATTCTTTATTATTATGTGCATCCATAAATCTTAAGAAATACCAACTTGATCCAGCCCAGTTTGGCATAGTATCCGTTTCTCTTTTAGCATCAGCACCACATTTAGGACATTTACAATTTACCCAATCAGTAATTTTTGCAAGTGGACTTTCGCCATCATCAGTTGGTTCGTAGTTAGCTACATCTGGAAGTAAAACTGGTAGTTCATTTTCAGGTACAGGAACCCAACCACATTTAGGACAATTAATCATTGGTATTGGTTCACCCCAAAATCTTTGTCTAGAGAAAATCCAATCACGCATTTTATAATTATTAACTACTTTAGCTTTACTCATATTAACAAGTTTTTCTGTTATTTTTTCTTTGGCTTCACTAACTGTAAGTCCAGTAAATTCCTCACTATTAAGTAGTTTAGGATTTATAGGAAGATACTCCTCTTTTTCATAGGCTTTTTCTTTTATATTTCCTCCTGAAATAACCTCGATCATTTCCAAATTATGTACTTTTGCATATTCATAATCTCTTGCATCATGAGCGGGTACTGCCATAACTGCACCAGTTCCATAACTACCAAGTACAAAGTCACCAACAAATATAGGAACTTTTTTTCCATTAACTGGATTAATTGCCTCTATACCCTTTAAAATGCAACCTGTTTTTGTTTTATTAAGACTAGTTCTATCCATATTAGATTTTTTTGATGTTTCTAAAATATAATTTTGTACTTCCTCTTTATTTTGGGTCTTTGGCATTAACTCTTTAATAAGTTTTCCATCTGGAGCAATTACAAAAAATGTAACACCATAAATTGTTTCAATGCAAGTTGTAAATATTGAAAATTTTCCTCCTGTTGTAAGTTCTATTTCAACTTCAACACCGGTAGACTTTCCAATCCAATTTATTTGACCTAATTTAACTCTATCAGCAAAAGCTGTTTCCTCAAGACCATCAAGAAGACTTTGAGCATACTCACTCATCTTTAACATCCACTGATTTTTTTCTTTTTGAACAACTGTGCTTCCACATCTTTCACATACTCCACCGGCGGCATCTTCATTTGAAAGAACAGTTTTACATGTATTACACCAATTTACTGAAGCAGTTGCTTTATAAGCCATATTATGCTCATAAAATTTCAAAAATTGCCATTGAGTCCATTTATAATATTCCGGATCAGTTGTAGAAAATTCTCTATCCCAATCAAATGAAAATCCTAGTGTCTTCATTTGTCTTTTAAAAGTTGCAATATTTTCTTTTACAGCTTCTTTAGGATGAATGTGATTTTTAATTGCAAATTGTTCTGCTGGAGCTCCAAAGGCATCCCAACCCATTGGATATAAAACATTAAATCCTTGCATCCTTTTCATTCTTGCTTTTGCATCTTGTGCTGTATAACTTCTTACATGCCCTACATGAAGACCAGAACCAGATGGATATGGAAATTCTACCAAAATATAATAAGGTTTCTTTTCACTACCATTAATAGCCTCAAAGCATTTGTTATCTTCCCAATATTTTTGCCATTTTTTTTCAATTTGATTAAACTCGTTCATTATTTTCTTTCCTTTCTAAATATCTTCCAAGAAGTTCATATATCGCATATATAAGTCCAAATAATAATGCAAATCCTATTAATATTTGAATGTAAAACGGAAGATTAATAAGTTCTATAATCATAAATACAATTGTTATTATAAAGGCATCAATTAAACTATAAATAAATGCCATTTTATTTTGAATAAGTAATTCTTTCGACAGTTTAAATTTTGCCATTAAATATCTAACTGAAAATAAATATTTTTCTTTATTCTTTTTATTTTTCTTATTTTTACGCATAACACTAAACATATACATATCATAAAAATATAATACTACACTTAAAACCATAAATACAATTAAGCATACAATTAATACTCTTTTCATTTTTCCTCCAATAAAAAAAGTAGTACAAAAGGGTGCATATTGCACGGTACCACCTTTAATTTAACTTATTTAATTGATACGGAAATTACCCCATTTGCATCCAAAAGCAAGTTCAATATATAGGTTTACTAATTTCCATCAACCATTAGCTTTCTATAAAAACAAATATATTTACTACTCTTTCTTCCTTTGCTTAAGCACATTATACAATACTTTTTTTTAAATTTCAATTAAATAATCATATAATTTCATAAACATTCTTATAAATCTAGATTCTAAGCCTTTACTTCTTAGTTTTTTAATAGCAATTCTCTTCTTTTTAATTTCCATATTACTAAATACAATTTTATATAGTTGCTCTTTTAACTTAGTTTTAATTTTTAAATCAGTAATAATTGAATTTATATCTTCATTAATAATTCTTGCTGCATCTATTTCAATATCTTTACCACTGCAATTAACTGTTAACTGTTTTGTTGTATCTACTTCAGGTACACTAACTATAAAACTATCATCTTTTACATTTATAGAGTAAGCATTACTATCAAGTTTTTCACCATTAATAAATACTTCAACTTTACTTGCTTCCTTAGTATTTCTAAATATAATATTATAATCTCTTGTCGCAGGTATTATTGCAGTTTTTCCCTCTAAAGGATGAATTATTAAACTATAATTATTTTGCATATAATTGTAATCAATTGCACTAATTACATAATAACCTTGTTCATAAAGTCTTGTAACTCCATCATCTTCATATAAATGATATGAATTACTTTTACCAGGAAATACGTGTATATCTAACTTTTCTGGATTTCCTGTAAAATTATAATTTGAGGAAATACTTGCCATTGGAATAATTGCTCCAGCTTTTGCAAATACAGGATAATCTTCATCTTTATGGAAAGTTATATATCTTTTATCACCTACAAATTTTTTGCCAGTTTTAAAGTCATACCATATTCCTTTAGGTATAAATGTTCTTTGAACAGATCTATTCATTACATTATCCATTGGTTTTGTAATTGGGCAAACAAAGAATTCACTTCCAAAGTAATATTCATTACGATACTCAGGTTCATCATACATTTCAGGATAGTTATAATAAATTGGTTGAATAAGTGGCATTCCCTTTTTAGCATAGTAATAGTTCTCAGTATACAAATAAGGTATTAATTTATGCCTCAAATTTGTATATTCTTTTACGATATTATAAGTTTTATAGTCCCAAAGCCAAGGCTCTCTTTTATAATAAATACCCCTTTTTGCACTAAATCTAAATATTGGACTAAATGTACCGAACTGAACATATCTCATATAAAGTTCAGCATCCTCAACACCATCTTTAAAACCACCAATATCATGACTCCACCAAGAAAGTCCTATATTACTTGCACTGCTATTAAAAAATGGTAAATATTTAAGTGTATTCCAACTTACTATTGTTTGGCCTGAATATAAAACCGCATTTTTATGTGAAGCTACCATTGTATTTCGTGCAAGTAGCATTGGTCTTTTATATTCACTCTGCATAAAGTCTTTTATATGATAATAAGTAAGTGCTCTAAGTGATTTAATATCTTTTTTATAATCAAGAAAATAAAAATCTATATCAAGTTTTGTAAGTGGATTAATTAGTTTTTCAAAATATAAAATTATAAACATTTTATCAAATGCTAAAAAGGGAATTGTTTCATTATTTTTATAATTTAATTCATCAGCAAACTCTGGGTAGGCTTCTTCAGTTGGTTTGATTCCTTCGGTTGGATCAAGTTCAAGTCCAAGTCTAACTCCTCTTTCATGAAGATAATTAGTTAGTTCTGTTGGACTATAAAATAATTCTTTATTAAATGTAAAACCTGTTTTATTTGCTAAAATATTATCTTTATTTTTAGTATGCCAAAATTCATTTAAAAGAAGTACACTAATTGGTATTTCATTATTATTAAAGGATGTTAATAGTGCCTTAACGTTATCCATTGAATAAATTATATCTCTATTCCACCATACACCAAAAGCATATCTAGGTAAAAGTGTAGGAAGTCCAGTTAAAGCAAAATAATCTTTTAAACAAAGACCAAAATCTCTTTTATACATAAATAAATATATATCTATGTGACTTTCTGTAGATTTATTTAATATACCAAGTTCATTAGTAATTAATGGATCAGAATCATCTAAAGTAGCAAATCCATCAGTAGAATATAAACCTTTTTCAAGTTTATTATAAATTCCATTATAATTATCAAGAGAAAATGAACTTGCTAAAAAATTCCTTGCTTCAGGATGTTCATAATACCATACTTTATCCGTATTAAGTAGTTTAACTTTTAAATTAGTATCCGGTGCAAAAGAAGGTCCTTTAAAAGGTTTTTCTTTCATATATTGAAGAGTAAAATATTTAGTAGTTATTACCATATATTTATCATCCTCTTCGAAAGTATAGCTAGGTACAGGAAAATTACGATTTGAAACTAAATCGGTTAAATTATCAACAAAATTACCAGATACTGAATACTCAAGTCTAACAAGTCTATCTGTAAGAACTGTTATTCTATAAAAATCACCTTTATGTACTGCAGTTGGTAATGATAATCCATCTTTTTCATTAACTGTAAAATGTTTTCCAAAACTAGCCATAATCTACCCTTCCTATCATATCAATAATACCATATAATTTTTTTTCTTTCAATTAGATTATGAAAAAAATGCAATTTTTATTTACAACTATATTATTAATTACTGTTAGACACACAGTTAAGTTAATGTGGTCCTCATTTAGCTTAATTTACTGTGTAAACATCATTATATGTTCCACTGCCTGATAACTTGACTTTAGAGGATAGAGAAACGACAGGACGGGCGCCATTAGGAGTAAGTACATTACGGCTGCTCAAATCACCTGAAGTATATACACTAAACACATTAGCAGTTCCACCCCTATTGAAATGATTAGGCGACCCCAACCAATGAAATTGGTTTGTATACAAATAATATGAACTGTTGCTTGTTTCATATACTCCTCCGGCCATCGCTACTTCATCCGCTGTTATAAGTCCCACTGGATAGGTTAACGCTCCATTTCCATTACTTGTATTTACTGTAAATTTATCGCTTGCTGTTGGACAAGTTAATATTGGCATTTTATTAACTTTTAATCTTCCGTAAGCACCATAATAATACTGTGTTCCAGTTGAATTCCAACTTGTTAATGTTGTATAGTTTGTATTTGAATAAGATGTTGAAGCACTTCTATCATTACAGAATATTTGGTCTTGTGATATTAATGCATTATCTTTTAATGTTGTTCCTGCATACCATTTATCTATTGCCTGTTTTATTGCACTATTATATACTGTTTTACCATTTACTGTACAACTTGCACTTGTTCCATTGCATTCTCCATAACCTTGTTGCTGTTCTTCTATATATTGATAACCTACATATTCTGCGTTATCATAACTACTATTAAAAGCACCTGCACTTATTTGAGTACCTGTTCCTGTCATTACTGTTGCTGTACCACTATCTGGTCTTGTTGTTCCAGAATATATCATTCTTATACTACCATCACCATTTATTCTGATTATGCGCCAATATATATCATCATTTTCATTCCACGCATATGAACAATTATAATTATAATTACTTGCTGAATTGCATTCTTCTAAAGAATTATACTCTTTATATGATGAAGACGTAGAAGAATAATATCCACGTACTGGACCATTAGATGAATATTTACCAAATTTTACCCAATTATTATTTACTGCTCCCCTAAAATAATATGATGTTCCAAGATCGTCGTGTGCTTTAAATAAACCTTCATTAGTGGTGGCTGTTTTACTAAAATCAGGTGTTGTTTCATTTAATGTACTATTTAATAGAATTGTATTCCAACCATATATTTTTATATTAATCATGCCTGATACTGCTTTGTTATTACTACTATCTTTTACCCATAAATAATATGTTCCCTCAGTTGTAATTGAGGTACTTAAGTTATAAGATGTTCCACTTATTGATGTCCAACTTGTGGGTTCTAAAGTATTACTTGTACTAAAACCATAACCTGATAAACCTTGATCATCAGTAAGAGTTGCCGTTACAGTTGTTCCACTTACATTTAAGTTTTTTATAACAGGTTTTTGTGTATCAATTATCTTATCAAAATATAATGAACATCTATCTGAACCTAAAAATGAAAATCCTATTTGTCCTGTCAAGTTATTATAACTAACTACTTTTCCTCCATTTTCACATATTGTTTTTTCTTCATTTAAGACATAATTACCTTTGGGGATTTCATTGGAACTTACATATTCTCCAGAATCTCCCTTAATCATTATTGCTAAATTATTTTGTTTCCTTTTTTTAGTTTTAGTTTCTTCATTTTTATTTTTATATGTAAAATTCAATATTACTACACCTATAATAATAAACACGAACAAACCTAATTTTATTTTTTTATTCATATTATCTCCAATCCTACATAAATAGGCACTCATATTTTCTCAAATGTTAAACATTTAGGAAAAACAAACCTCGAATTTACGGAAATGGTTATTGAAAACTCTAAAAAAATATGTTAACATTTAAGTATAAGATACATACAATAGACAATAAATTTTCTCAAATGTTTAACATTTGAGAAAAAACGAACAATGTAAACGCTGGGATTGCGAGGGTTTTAGATAATTTTTATATTTATTAAGTTTT
>ULPY01057728.1_pt1 | contig 9412 bp, 9 predicted proteins | sample 1953951 | NCBI WGS metagenome assembly ULPY01 (sample SAMEA4835641, study PRJEB28245) | human gut metagenome | biome: gut microbiome; material: fecal sample | place: Denmark | collected 2008
CTGTGACTGGACGGGAGTACCATTATTCTCTTTGTGGGTTATGGCGAAATCGGAAGCAATCCGATATTTTCAGTCGGTAATGAATGAGATCACCCCCTTTCATCGCTCGCTGCTTCTTAACAGGTCTTGGCGTACCGCTGCACACGCTTATGCTCATCACAATCACAAAGAGGAAGTATTTGGCGAATGGATATTCGGTTGTCAAGGATCACTCCCGTTTTCGCCACACAAAGCAAAACAGGTGGAAGGAATTTAATCCCTCTCACCTGTTTGCTCACTTAAAAGCGGTTTCGTATAGGCTAAAATTAAAATTTTTCAAAAAGTTTTTTTAACTTCTTTAGTGCAATGTCAACGCTTCCTTTAACCGCCATTTTGGTGCATCCCTCCAACTTGGCAATCTGCTCATAGGACAACTCTCCGAAAAAGTACAACAGCAGCCTGCGTCTTTGTGTTTCGGGCAGTTTTGATATTGCCTTATGTAGCAGTTCGTATTCGATGCACCTTGAAACGGTTTCCTCAAGACTTTCTTCCTTATAAAAAACTCGGTCATTCAAGGAGTTTTCTGTCAACTCGGAGTGTTCAATGTGCCTGCTCACCCGATTAAGATAGGAAATATCCTCAAGCTCAAAACGGTTAAACAGGTCATACAGCACTTTCTCTATTTCAATATTTTGCATAACACCCCGCCCATCTTTAAAAGAGAGGTAATATCTGCCCTCTACAATCATCAGCGTATAAGGGTTATGCTTGTCCTTTTTTCGGTTAGGATGTTTTTCATTCATTCTTTGTTCCTCCAATCAATCTGAATTTTTGAAATTTCAGATTGATCGGCGGTGAACGACACCCTACGCCACAAACAGGCTTACGACTTAATTCAACAAAAAACGACAAAAGAAAAACCGCAAAGGCTGTCAAACCCTTACGGTTATAAGAAATAACAATTCTATTATATAGATATTTAACATCTACTTTTGGAACATAATTTCCCCAAATGGAGATAAGAATTTTTTTAACAGATTATTCTCATCTCTATCGAACGGTATGTAAATAACTGCTGCTTAAAATCAGCAGCACAGTGTTATCAGACCAACACATAAGAAATCCCTCCAAACTTGAAACAGGTCTGGAGGGATAAAATAGCCATCTGAGCATGACAAAATTGCCCACCAAAACACCGTTTTTTTTATTTGGCGGACTTGTCAAATTCTATATTCATGTAAAAAAAGAGCCGATGACTTATGAGGTTATCTCACAAGTTCATCGGCTCTGCGTCTATGCGTCTGGCTCTTTGATGACGGTTATATGTAATTTCTTTGCATTTATTAAAGTTTCTTTCTTACATTTCGGACAGTAAAGAGGATAATTCTTTAAAACAGTATCTTCTCTAACTCTATCACGGGTTTTGTTGCCACAAATCGGGCAAATTATCCATTCTGAAATCATAAATTATCCATCTCCATTTATCATGTTTTATTTAATCTTTCTATTTTATATTTACTATCTTGACAAATTCATATCGTACACTTATCTGGAATTACTATTATTCTCTAAACTTTTTTCAAGAATAAAGAAAATATCGTACCTTTTTCATCGGATGCCACCTTGATATACCCGTTCTGCTTATTCACAATATCACGGGTAAGATATAAACCGATCCCTACACCGTCAACTCCTGCTGACTGCTTTCCACGGTAAAATCTGCCGAAGATTTTTGCCTGTTCTTCTTCAGGAATGCCAATTCCGTTATCGGATACATCCAATCGCAAATACGATGGATATTCGGTGATTTTCAAGTCCACAACTCCTCCGCTTGGTGTATATTTCACAGCATTGTCAAGTACATTGGTAACAGCTTCTGCCGTCCAGTTAAAATCAAGCAGGGCTTCAAAGGTCTGCCCACAATCAAAGGTAATCGTAATATTTTTATCCCTTGCTTTGGCATAAACCGTTTTTACCGCTTGCATAACAATATCATTTAAACTGCTTTGTTCGGGTTTTAATCGGATAATGCCACTTTCCAAACGGGACATTTTAATCAAACTGTTTGTCAAAAAAGTCAGCTTTTCAAGGGACATCTGCAAGGTGGCAATATATTCCCTTCTCTCCTCATCGGATAACCCTGTATCACCTAATAACTGTGCAAAGGTGTTTGCCGCTGCTACGGGCGTTTTAATTTGATGCGAAATATCGGAGATTAAAGTTTTAATCTGTTCTTTCTCCTGTGTCAGCATTTGATTCTGTGCCTTTAAAATATTGCGGAGTTTTAGAAGTTGATGCTGCAGCCGTGCGGTCAGGGTATCCTCAGCTTCTGAAAAGACCGTCCGTTCCTGCTGTTCTACCAATGCTTCAATGAGCAGCGTAATCTCCTCTAACAGATTATCATTATAGCGGTTGTGCAGAAAGTCCAGCAGGAACAACAGACCCCCAAAAAATACAAATGCAAAAGAGATAAAAAGCGTACGGAAAAGGATGTCCTCCATAAAAAAGAACACACCAACAGATACCACCGCCGTAGCAGTACCTATAATTAAAATCAGTTTTCTATAAATCACAAAATGCTTCATCGTCATTCTCCAAAAGAGTAGCCCATGCCAAAAACTGTTACAATGTATTCCTGCTTTTCATCATTCAGTTTCTGCCTTAGCCGCTTAATATTCACACGCACGGTATTATCATCAACAAAGTTTCCATCTATATCCCAAAGCTGTTCCAAAAGCATTGCCTTTGTAACAACCCTTCCCCTGTTTTCCATTAGATAAAGGAGCAATTTGTATTCTGTTGAGGTCAAATGTATTTCCTGTCCCTTCATCAAAACAAGACACTTTTCTTTATCTAACTCTAAATCTCTGTATTTCATACGAAATTTTCCTACGCCACTTCGTTTTAGAACTGCCAATACTTTTTTCCGTAAAACTTCGATAGAAAAAGGCTTTGATATATAATCATCACAACCCACGCCAAACCCTTCCAACATATCTTCTTCCGTATCATTAGCAGTTAGAAATAATACGGGTGTTTCCGATGTTTCACGAATTTTTTCACAAAATTCCAAACCATTGCCGTCAGGCAGGTTAATATCAAGCAGAAACAAATCATACTTTTGTTTTTGGTATTGCTTCAATGCTTCCAAATACCCATAGACTGCTGTGACCATATGCTCGTCTTTTTTTAGGGCGATAGAAATACCCTTGCTCAGAATTTTGTCATCTTCAAGTAGAAAAATATTTGCCATAGCCGCAAAACGCACCACCTTCCTCAATATACAAAATTGCAGGAACAGACGCAGCAATGCTGCGTCCGTCCCACAACCTCATTTAACTATCAAAATTGTGCAGTCTTTCAATGACCGTTTCATCAGAAGTTGCCTTGTAAACAATGGCAGGAACGCTTAAGCAAATTACAAAGATTGCTGCGATCAAACCGATGACAAGTGCAACAGGGTATTTAAATACTGCATAGTTTGCCATATGCGGAACTGCATCTGCCACCAACATTAGGAACGCATTACCAAAAGTCATAATCAGCAGAGTAGAAATCAGAGCATAAATACCGCCTTCTAAGGTCAATATCTTCCTGATCTGCTTTTTCGTTGTTCCGATACTTTCCATAATGGCAAATTCATTTTTCCTTGCCACCACACCCGTCAACATAACATTTACAAAGTTAATCAAGCCGATGACAATGAGCAGAATTGCAGCACCGTTTCCCAGCAAGCTCAAAGAGTAGTTCATCTGGTTATATAGTTCTTTCTGATTCACGGAAGATTTCAGCTGCCACTCCGATGTGGTCAAGGTACTGTTGATCGCCTGTAATTCGCTGTCAATTCGCTCTAAATCGTTGAAATTCTTAATGTCAACGCCGATTGCGGAAATTATTGGTTCTTTTGTCAGGCGTTCCATACCCGCTTCGCTGACAAAGATAACATCTGGCACCATATTTATTTCTTTGCGTCTGCCAATACCTTCTGAAAGAGTATTATCATAATCGTCATAGTAAAAAGCTCCGCCAATTTTGAAATCAGTTGCCTTGCCGTCTGTACTGTCGGCAGTTAGTGTCAATGTTTCACCCACTAAAGCGGTATTAGGAGCGTTATATTCGGTATCTTTTCCTGCAATCGCTGTTTCGCCACGCTTAAATGCTTCCATGTCAATAGGCGTATCAGGATGCTCTGCATTGTATTCTTCCAGTACCCTGTCGTCTGGAAGCGTTGTAATATAGCAGCCATAGTCACCAGATTCAGCGTACCCTTTCAGTGTTTCTATCGTCTGTTCATAGGACTGCCCCTTTGCTTTATATTTGCTGTCCTCATATTTGATTTTCATAAAGCCTTCTAAATCGTTTTCATTAAAGTCAATACCTGCCCAGACTGTTTTTTGAACATCTATATTTTTAATACCGTCAAGCTGCTTGATTTGTTCTACAAAGTGTTCGTCAAACTGCGGTACTTCTTTATTGAGCTGTTCATACTGCTCAAACTGAATATCAGTGTATTCAAAGTTATAGTCCATATATTCCTTAATAAAGTTCTCAGCCGACATACTGCTTATAACCCCATTTACGCCTAAAATCATAGTAATTCCCATAAACAAGGACATAAACACAAGGGCAGCACGCTTTTTGTCACGGAATACATTATGAAATGCCATCACATGCAGCTTGCCACCATTGGTGGAATTTCTGCTTTTTGTTTTCTTCGGTGCAAAATTCTGAAACTTCAATGCTTCTATTGGCGAAATTTTTGCAGCCGCTTTTGCAGGAGCATTGCAGGCAATCCAAACGGTTACTGCTGAAAAGATTACGGACAAAATATAGATAGATGGATGGAAAAACACTTCGGCATCCATCATCGACTTGCCCTGTTCAAAACCCTCGTTCAACACAAATGGAACAATTCCAAAGGAAACAGCGGTGGCTAACAAAATACCAATCGGGATACCAATGCAAGCAAACTTAACTGCCTGATTTTTTACCAGTGATTTAATCTGTTTTTGCGTTGTTCCAAGCGTTTTCATCAAACCGTAAAAACGGGTATCATTTGAAATGGATATATACAAAACATTGTAAATAAGGAGATACCCGCTGCCAATAATAAAGAATACCAATAGGATTACCATTGCAATCACTGAACCGCTTGATGATTTCATGGAAACCGCACCGCCGAAAGATTGATTTTCGTTAAGCTCCACATCTTTTTGAATACGATAAAAATCATCAGGCATTTTATTCAACGACAAAGAAAGAACGCCGTCCTCTGCCATTGTATAGCCTGCATTTTTGCAATACGCTTCGGAAACAAAGCCCATTCCCGTGCCTGTATAGGAATGAAACCATCCGCTTAAAGTGAAATTTTTTTCCTGCTGACCGTTTTTATCATAATAGGACAGAGGGATTTCCATATTCAGCTTCGGCTCTTTCATTCCAAGCTGTGAAAGAGCATCCTTTGACAGCATAATTTCATTTTCATTTGAGGGATATTTCCCTTCTATATCTTTGATTGTTTCTTTATAGTGTTTATCCCATTCAGTAGTGTCGTAATACGAAAGTGCGATAGAAAGATCACGCCCCTCATCGTTCTTCTCGGCAACCGAGCCGACCATATACTGCGTACCGACGGTTTTAACATATTCCAAATTCTTAATCTGCTGTTCCTGCTTTTCTGTCGGCATCGCAAGGGAAGCATTAGCGGTCGTGCCTGCGGTACGCACCTGCATTAACTTCATATTTTCCATATAGTTAATGCCCAAACTAAACACGGTAGTAATCATAAATGTAGTGAGAACGATCGCAAACACCGCAAACAGGTTACGAATACGGTTTGCTTTCATCATTCCCTTTTCTACTCGCTTAACTGCTTTTTTATTTCGGTTAGCGTGCATATCTGACACCTCCCGAAACAACCTTGCCATCCTCAATGCGGATTGTGCGGTCTGCCATTTGAGCGATTTCCTCATTGTGCGTGATCATAATGGTGGTTTGGTGGAACTGACGGCTAATCGACTGCATCAGCAAAATAACATCCATACTTGTTTTTGAGTCCAAATTTCCAGTCGGCTCATCGGCAAGGATAATGGCAGGCTTTGTCGCAAGGGCACGGGCAATCGCAACCCTCTGCTGCTGACCACCTGAAAGATTATTCGGCATATTCTTAAGCTTTTGTTCCAAGCCAAGAGTATGGATAATCTCTTTTACAAATCTTGTATCGGTCTTGCCACCATCGATCTCAATAGGGTACACAATGTTCTCATACACATTAAGAACAGGAAGCAGATTATAATTCTGAAAAACAAAGCCAATGTTTCGACGCCTAAAAATCGTCAGTTCCTCGTCTTTCATTTTCAACAGTTCTTTTCCTCGGATAGTAACACTACCAGAAGTAGGACGGTCTAACCCACCAATCATGTTGAGTAGTGTAGATTTACCGCTGCCCGATGTACCGATAACAGCAACAAATTCGCCTTCCTCTACGGAAATGGATACCCCATCCAAAGCATGGACTTCGTTTTCTCCGCTTCCGTATATCTTTCGTAAATCTTTTGTTTCAAGTATTGCCATATTAAAACCTCCAAATTTCTGTTTTTATTTTGTAAATTCAGTATAGCAACCACTTCTTACAATCTCATTACAATCCAAACTAAAAAATAACAGCATTTCTTTTGTTCCTACCATGCACTTTTACGAATTGATTTCTTTTTTTAATGAAGCAATCCACTCCTCTATTGCCTCTGCCAATGTGTATTGTTGCCGTAAAACTGCCATACCCGTAACAGGAATATCTTCTTTACTCTTTTTCAAAGCAATATTTTCTTCCAGATATTTTTTCAATACCTCCATACTGCTCTCAATATTATCCAGACATTCTTGCTGTCTTTCTCTGGACATACTGTCCAGATTTACAATGACAGCATTAAAATCCAAAAAAATGTTTATCGGCTTACAGGATATTTCAAGCATCAATTTTTCAAACTGCTGTTTCCCTTTTTCAGTTAAAGAATACACTGATTTTTCTGGCATTTTACCCTCTTTTTCTATATGACTTGAAATATATCCTTTTTCCTCCAACTGGATAACCTTTTTATAAATAGACGGGGTACTAATTTTTACCCATTTTGAAATATTGCGGTACTCTACCAACTTTTGAAGGTCATACGCACTCAGAGGTTCTTTCTTTAACATTCCCAAAACAATTAAGTCAATGGTCGCCATATCAATTTCCTCCTTTACTCTCTTGACAACTACTATAAATTATAGTAGAATACCACTTGCGTTTCAACTGCTATAATTTATAGTAGTATATTTTATTCTATTTGTCAAGTGAAAGGAGAAAGAACACTATGGACAATCAAAACAGAAAATTGGAGTTATTGGGCAATGCTCCAATTCCAAAAGCCCTTTTAGCTATGGGTATTCCAACAATGATTGGTATGCTCATCAACGCCTTGTACAATCTTGTTGATGCCTATTTTGTAGGTGGCTTAGGCGAAAGTCAAATGGCTGCCATCTCGGTTGTGTATCCTCTCGGTCAAGTAGTCGTCGGCTTAGGATTACTTTTTGGCAATGGGGCAGCATCCTACATTTCTCGTGTTTTTTGTCAAGCACTTTTCCCTAAAAAAAGCGTCAGAATTCCCTGTTTTTAGCGAGGGATTTTCCCTACTTTAGGCAGGACGTTTTATGCATCCTGACGCATGAGGGCATGCTCCATCCGATAGCTTTTTCCCTCAAAGATTAGTAAATGGCCATGATGAACAAGTCTATCGATCATAGCAGCAGCCATCTGATCGTCGGTAAATATCCCTCCCCATTTGGAAAATTCCAGATTGGTTGTCAGTATCAGGCTTTTACTCTCATAACTGTCGGATATCACTCGAAATAGTAACTGTGAGCCGTCCTTGTCTACTGGCACATATCCCCACTCATCCAGAATCAGCAGATCCAAGCTGCGTAAATCCCGGAGCAGCTTTTCCAGAGTCCCGTTTTTACGGGATTCCGCCAGTTTCAGAACCAGTTCTGTTACTGTATAAAACTTTGTTTTATATCCAAGATTACAGGCTTTCACACCAGCAGCGATTGCCATATGTGTTTTCCCTACTCCAACAGGACCGTATAGTACAAGATTCTTCTGCCCAGGCACAAATTCCAGCGATTCCAGCTCCTCCCTGCTAAAAGCAGGAGGAAGCTTGACATGCTGGTAGCTGTATCTTTCAAATGTTTTATATGTTGGAAACCCTGCCCGTTTGATCAGACGTTTCCGGCGGTTTTCATCACGCAGGGTAAGCTCTTCATTCATGAGTTCCAGGACAAACTCCAGCTGTTTCTGGGTTCCCTTCTCCTGACAGACCTCGGAGATCTTTGAGGATAAAAACAGCTGTCTGCTGGCATTCAGGATCTGTGTACAGAGGTCTTCTTTCATTTTTGGTGTCATCATAATGCTTTGTTGCCTCCTTTCAGGAATGCTTCGTCATAGATCTCCAATGAGGGACCGGTCTCTGGCGGAGTACTGATCCCATATCCAGTGATCCGGGCAGCCAGTACTGATGCATCACAAATATTAATATTTCCTCTGGCACATGCCATTTCCATTGCAGAAGCAGCAGCCTGAAAGCCATACTGATTTGTAAGTTCGTTCATGATCCGCAGGCAGTCCTTAAGTTTCTCTTTCGGCTGTGCATCCATGTATGTACGCAGGGCATCCGGGGTTTCCTGTCTGAGTCCACTGTTTCCCCATGCTCCAGAGTTTTTCATAAGGACAGCAAGAGTAGTCGTATAATCACTGACATCGCTCCTGTTGTCGCCAAATACACGTTTATGTGTGGTAATGACCTGTCCTCCTTCGGTAAGAATATCGACTGTGTGGGCATGAATTCCAACCAGTACCTTTTGATTGGCATTTTCAGGTCTTGTTGAATAAAAATGTTTTCCATCCATGCAGACTTTTCCATAACCATCTGCCTTCAGCCATTCATATCTGCATACATTAAAAGATTTAGGTGGCAGCATCAGCAACGCTTTGCGGTCTTCCTCAAAGAGTTCACAGATTGGAACCTGTTTTTTATAGTGAAGCTCAGAAGCTTTCCGCTCATGCTTTAAAAGCAGCTTATGATTATACTGGACAACATCTGAAAAGTGGGGAACAGGCACAAAGAGGTTTGCCCTGTTATAATCCACCTTGCGTTCCACATTTCCCTTTTCCCATCCGGAGTAAGGGTTACAGAACCGGACACGGAAGTGGTAATGGGCACGAAAACGGGAAAAAAGTTCTGCTTCGTGGATCACATCACCGATCCTGCGTCCAACACCAGTAGCATTATCAAAGATCAGTAGTGGAGGTACACCTCCAATGAACTCAAAAATATCAACCAGCCCCTGGCAGACGCATTCAGCCGTTTCACCGCCGAATACCTGACTGTATCCATCG
>ULPY01020464.1_pt1 | contig 9407 bp, 4 predicted proteins | sample 1953951 | NCBI WGS metagenome assembly ULPY01 (sample SAMEA4835641, study PRJEB28245) | human gut metagenome | biome: gut microbiome; material: fecal sample | place: Denmark | collected 2008
CCTTGTTTACGAGATTGTCGATAATTCAATCGACGAGGCTCTCGCAGGTGTCTGCACACATATCGAAACGGAAATTTTGCCCGGAAATATTATTTCCGTTAAGGATAACGGCCGTGGTATTCCGACAGGTATCAACGAAAAAACAGGACTTCCGGCAGTAACCGTTGTTTTGACGGTGCTTCATGCCGGCGGTAAATTCGGCGGCTCGGGATACAAAGTTTCGGGCGGTTTGCACGGCGTAGGTTCGTCCGTTGTAAACGCACTTTCGGAATGGCTCGAGGTTGAGGTAACTCAAAACGGCCATGTTTATGCACAAAGATTTGAAAGAGGCAAGCCGGTTGACGATTTGCATATCATCAAAGATGTCAGCGAAACCGAACACGGCACGCTTATCAGATTTAAGGCGGACGCCGATATTTTCCAAGAAACAACAAAATATTCGTTTGACATTCTTCAGCGCAGGCTCAGAGAACAGGCATTTCTTAATGCAGGTCTTTCAATCAGCCTTTCCGACAAGAGAGAAAAATTTGAGCGCGACTCGGACGACAGATATGACGATGAAGAACACACATCGGTTTATTGCTACGAGGGCGGTATCCGTTCATTCGTAGAATGGATTAACGAAAGCCGCGGATTTACCCCGATTCAGGAAGAGGTTATCCACATTTCGACAACCAAGGATGACAGAAGCGCGGAGGTTGCACTTTGCTACACCGACGGCTACACCGAAACACTGCTTTCGTTTGCAAACAACATTAATACAATCGACGGCGGTACCCACGAAACGGGATTTAAAACGGCGCTTACCCGTGTATTTAACGATTACGGCAAAAAATTCAATATTTTGAAGGACAGCGACAAAAAATTCTCGGGCGACGATGTTCGTGAGGGTATCACAGCCGTTATCAGCGTTAAGCTGACAGAGGCACAGTTTGAGGGTCAGACAAAGGGCAAACTCGGCAACACCGATATTACAGGCCTTGTTTCATCACTTGTTTATGACAAGCTTATGACATATTTTGAGGAGCATCCGCAGGTTGCGAAAACATTGCTCGGCAAGGCTCTTGACGCATCAAGGGCAAGAGAGGCAGCAAGAAAGGCGAGAGAAAACGCAAGAAGAAAATCGCCGCTTGAAAGCAATTCGCTCCCCGGCAAACTTGCAGACTGCACAAGCAAGGACCCGACAAAGTGCGAAATCTATATCGTCGAGGGTGACTCGGCAGGCGGTTCCGCAAAAGAGGGCAGAGACAGAGAGCATATGGCAATACTTCCGCTTTGGGGTAAAATGCTTAATGTTGAAAAGGCAAGAGTTGACAAGGTAATCACAAATGAAAAACTTGTGCCTGTTGTAATGGCTCTCGGCACGGGAATCGGCGAGGACTTTGATATTTCAAAACTCCGTTATCACAAAATCATCATTATGGCGGATGCCGATGTCGACGGTGCACATATCAGAACATTGCTTTTGACATTCTTCTTCAGATATATGCCGCAAATTATCGAGGACGGCTATGTTTATCTTGCACAACCGCCGCTTTTCAAAATTTCAAAGGGCAAAAAGAGCGCGTATGCTTTCTCCGAGGAGCAAAGGGACGCAGAAATTGCCGAATTCGGCGGCGACTGCGACATTCAGCGATACAAAGGTCTTGGTGAGATGGACCCGCAACAGCTTTGGGAAACAACAATGGACCCCGAATTCAGAACAATGCTCAGAGTCACAATCGATGATGCACAAAGAGCGAGCGAAAACTTTTCTATTCTTATGGGCGACAATGTTGAGCCGAGAAGAGAATTTATCGAAAAGAACGCAAAATTTGTTCAAAACCTTGATATTTAATCAAAAATCAATCGACAACCTTATATATAGGAGCATTATAAATGAACGAAGAAATACGATATGATAGCCAAAAAATCGTAGATGTTGAAATCAGCAGCGAAATCAGAAAAGCGTTTCTTGATTATTCAATGTCAGTTATCGTAAGCCGTGCGCTCCCCGATGTGCGCGACGGATTAAAGCCTGTTCACAGAAGAATTCTGTATGCAATGTACGATAACAACCTATATCCGACAAACCCATACCGTAAGTGCGCAACCACCGTCGGTGAAGTGCTTGGTCACTATCATCCGCACGGCGACGCATCTGTATATGACGCAATGGTAAGACTTGCGCAAACATTCTCAATGCGACACATTCTTGTTGACGGTCACGGCAACTTCGGCTCTATCGACGGCGACCCTGCGGCTGCTTACCGTTACACCGAGTCAAGGCTCAGCAAGACGGCAATGAAAATGCTTGACGATATTAAGAAAAATACCGTTGATTTTACACCGAACTTTGACGATACAACAACAGAGCCATCTGTTTTGCCGTCAAGATTCCCGAATTTGCTTGTTAACGGCTCGTCGGGTATCGCAGTAGGTATGGCTACAAACATTCCTCCGCACAATATGCGTGAAACGGTTGAGGGTATGTGCTGTCTTATCGACAACCCGGACGCACAGCTTGAGGATATTATGCAATATATCAAGGGACCCGATTTCCCGACTGGCGGCATTATTATGGGCGCAAAGGGAATCAGAGAGGCTTATGCAACCGGCAGAGGCAAGATTTATGTGCGTGCAAGGGCAGAAATTGTCGAAACAAAGGGCGACAGATTTAAAATTGTCGTTTCGGAAATCCCCTACGGCGTAAACAAGGCAAGACTTATCACAAGAATTGCCGATTTGGTAAAAGAAAAAAGACTTGAGGGCGTAGCCGATGTTCAAGACTACTCCGACAGACGCGGTATGCACATTGAAGTGCTTGTAAAGAGAGACGCAAACGCACAGGTTGTGCTCAACAATCTTTATAAATTGACCGATATGCAGGTTACATTCGGTGCAATTATGCTTGCACTTGATGACGGCGTGCCGAAGGTTTTGACCCTTAAGGAAATTTTGCAGAAATACATTGAATTCCAAAAGCAGGTTATTACAAGAAGAACTAAGTTTGACCTTGAAAAAGCGCAAACGAGAGCGCACATTTTAGAGGGTCTTGCAAAGGCAATTGATATTGTTGACGAGGTTATTGCAACAATCCGTGCCTGCAAGGGCGGTCAAGCCGAGGCAAAGCAGGCAATTATGGATAAGTTCGGCTTTGATGATCCGCAGGCAAGTGCAATTGTTGCTTACCGTTTGGGTCAGTTGGCAGGACTTGAAATTGAAAAAATCATGAATGAATTGAACGATCTCCACGAGAAAATCAAGGACTATCTTTCAATTCTTGCAAGCGAGCAGAGAATTTGCGACATTATCAAGCAGGAAAGCCGCGAAATCGCAGACAAATTCGGCGATGAAAGAAGAACGGAAATTTCCGCATTCACAGGTGATGTTGAGGACGAGGACCTTATCCCCGTTGAGGATTGCATACTCACCCTGACCGAAAAGGGATATATGAAGCGCCAGACTGTTGACACCTACAAGGCACAAAACAGAGGCGGCAAGGGTATTATGGGTATGTCGCGCCGCGAGGAGGACTATGCAAAAACTATGTTTGCATGCTCCACACACGACAGAGTGCTTATTTTCACCAATAAGGGCAAGGTTTTCAAAATTAAAGGCTACGAAATTCCCGAAGCTTCAAGAACAAGCAAGGGTATGAATGTTGTCAACCTCCTTCCGATTGAGCAGGATGAAAAAGTTTCTGCAATGGTTAAAATTCCGAAAGATGACGATGAAAGCAGCGAAAACAGAACATATCTTTGCATGGTTACGAAAAACGGTGTAATTAAGCGTACTGCTATTGACCAATATGCGAACATCAGAAAAACGGGCATTATCGCAATCAATCTTGACGAGGGCGACGAGCTTTGCTGGGTTGAGGTGACCGACGGCGAAAGAAATCTTGTTGTTGCGACACACGACGGCATGGCAATCTGCTTTAAAGAGGCAGACGCAAGGCTCATCGGCAGAACGGCAAGAGGTGTTAAAGCTATTCAGCTTAAGGACGGCGATTATGTTGTAGGATTTGCCGTTGCCGTTCCCAACACGCAGTTGCTTACCGTTACAGAAACAGGATACGGCAGAAAGAGCGATTTTGACGAATACCGTATTCAATCGCGTGCCGGCAAGGGCTTGATTAACTATCACACCGAAAAATACGGCAAGGTTGCAATGATTGCACCGGTTACAGACGAAAACGATGTTATCATGATTACAACCGACGGTGTTGTTATCCGTACACATGCCGACCAAATCTCATCATTTAAGCGACCGTCAAAGGGTGTTAAGGTAATGAGAATCAAGGACGATGAAAAGCTTGCAACGCTCAGCATTGTCGATAAATATATCGAGGACGAAGAGGAGCAATCTGCCGAAGACAGTCAAAATACAGAGACTTCTGCCGAAAATTCAGAGCAAGCACCGACTGATGAATAAGGGTCTGTTAATAGAATATTAACTTCTAATTTATATTTAATATAAATTTTTGGTATTTAATATGTCTATTACACCACTTAGAGGAGAGAGAATATTGGATAAAAACAGCTACAATATCGACAGTATCCTTTCTGAAGTTAAAAAACGCAGACAGGAACAAGAGGATAAATCATCCTCCCCAAGTGAAAACCGAAATACAAAAAATTCAATGTCGGTTGACGCCGACTTAAAAGCGGCACCGCAGGCGAAAGAGCCTGCACCTGTTGTTGAGACAAAGGCCGAGGAGCAGACACAAGACGACGAGCCTTTGCCGGAAGTTAAGGTTGACGAAAATGAGCCGAAAATCGAAAGTGATTTGACCGCTGACGGAGACAAAGAGGCGGAAATGCCACCTGTTTCACTTGACAACGGCGAAGAAGAGGTAGAAATGCCCCCTGTTTCGCTTGATGATGACGAGAGCGAGCCGATTATGCCGAGCATTTCGGATGATGACGGCGATTCGGTTGATGACAGCGCAATTCAAATCATCGTGAACGAGGACAAGGAACCGCTTGAACCGACAAACTTTGAGCACCCCAAGCAGGACGATGATGACGACAAAAAGGGCAGAAAAAAAGGCAATAAGGATAAGAAAAGAAAAAAATCCAAAAAGAAAAACGCCAAGTTAACGCCCGAAGAGCGCAAAAAAAATAAGAAAAAGAAAATAATGATAATAGTCACAATTATCATTTTGCTTGTGATTGCCCTTGCGGCAGGCGGTTGGTATGTTTATGATTCATTTGTAAAGCCGGTGCAAAACGCAAAGGTGAACACCCAATCGACCGAGCAATACAAATCAACGCAGGACAAGCTTGTTGAATCGTTTGACCCGATTGAGGAAACCGACGCGAGCGAAATCGCATCACTTCAGGATATGATAAGAAAGTGGTATTACAACGGCACGCCGTGCTCCTCCACCCATGTTTACAATGTTTTGCTTGTAGGTGAGGACACGAGGGGTAAGGATGTTCTTGACAAAGGAACAAGAGCCGACTCCGCAATTATCGCAAGCGTGAATGTTGACACAAAGCAAATTACACTCACCTCTGTTTTGCGCGACGCTTATACATATTTTGAAACGAAGCCGGGCGACGAATCAACCGGAACTTTTGACAAAATCAATGCCGCAATGTCACGCGGAGATATTGATTCATACATTAACTGCGTTGAAAGAATGTATAAAATCAATATCGACAATTATGTTATCATCAATTTCGACGCGTTTGAAAGCGTTATTGACGAACTCGGCGGTGTAACGCTTGAGTTGACCTCAAAGGAAATTCGCGAGATTAACAATCACCCCGGTACATACGGCAATGTTACAATCGAAAAAACATTTGAGGGCACAAAGGGCAAAATAAAACTCAACGGCAAGCAGGCACTCGCTTACTGCCGTATCAGACATATCGACAGCGACAATGCGAGAGCCGACAGACAGAAAACAACACTTATGGAGATTTTCAGCAAGGTTAAAGGCTCAAGTAAAACCGAGATGATAAGAGTTGTCAAAAAACTCTTGCCTTATACGAAGATGGACATCGGTATGGACACCGTTCTAAATATTGCAGGCGATGCGTTCAGTCAGAAATGGATGAATTATGCAATCAAAATGACGAGCGTGCCGAATTACAGAATCAACGAAAAAGGCGCAGGCGGAACATACTACGGCGCATGGATGTGGAAATCCGATTTTCCGCAGGATGCATATTATTTGCAATATGTTCTTTACGGCAAGTCGAATATTACGCTTGCAAAAACAAGAGTCGATGTTTTGAAGTGTAAGGAAAAGGGATTTTTTGACGAAGGCTCTTCCCCTGTCACTGCAACACTCGATAACACCGCCGCCTATGGCGAAGTTTCAACAACCTCTATCAAGAGCGACGATGAAAAGTAATTAATATTTAAGCAAAAATAAAAGAGGCATTTGCCTCTTTTATTTTTGTGCTTTTTTATCGAATATCCTACGCATTTCAATCGTAGGGGCGAACGCAGTTCCCACTACTGGTGGGTAATTATTTTAATTTATCATTTGGTATATGCATAAGAAAAAGGCAGTCAAAAGACTGCCTTTATTTAACTAACATATATAACTATACTTTATTTTTTTGGAACAAGTTTGTCCTTGCCACCCATATACATACGGAGTGCTTCGGGGATTGAAACAGTGCCGTCGGCATTGAGGTTGTTTTCAAGGAATGCGATGAGCATACGCGGCGGAGCAACAACGGTGTTGTTGAGTGTGTGTGCAAGGTAATTGCCGTCCTTGCCCTTTACGCGGATTTTAAGGCGGCGAGCTTGCGCGTCGGTAAGATTCGAGCATGAGCCAACCTCGAAATATTTTTTCTGTCTCGGTGACCACGCCTCAACATCAACCGATTTAACTTTAAGGTCTGCGAGGTCGCCCGAGCAACATTCGAGTGTGCGAACAGGAATATCAAGGCTGCGGAAAAGGTCAACCGTGTTCTGCCAAAGTTGGTCAAACCAATATTTTGACTCGTCCGGCTTGCAGACAACTACCATTTCCTGCTTTTCAAACTGATGAATACGATAAACGCCGCGTTCCTCAATACCGTGTGCGCCCTTTTCTTTTCTGAAACAAGGTGAATACGATGTAAGAGTGAGCGGAAGCTTTTCCTCCGGTGTAATTGTGTCGATAAACTTGCCTATCATCGAGTGTTCCGAGGTGCCGATAAGATAAAGGTCCTCTCCCTCGATTTTATACATCATGGCGTCCATTTCCTCAAAGCTCATAACGCCGGTAACAACATTTGAGCGAATCATATAAGGCGGAATGCAGTAGGTGAAGCCTCTGTCAATCATAAAGTCGCGAGCGTAAGCGAGAACAGCAGAGTGAAGACGGGCAATGTCGCCCATGAGATAGTAAAATCCGTTGCCGGCAACTCTGCCTGCGGCGTCCATATCGATGCCGTCGAATTTTTCCATAATATCGGTATGATAAGGAATTTCAAAATCAGGCACAACAGGTTCGCCGTAGCGCTGAACCTCGACATTTTCGCTGTCGTCTTTTCCGATTGGAACAGACTCGTCAATAATGTTCGGTATTGACATCATAAGCTTTGTAACTCTTTCGCCAAGCTCGCTTTCTTTCTTTGCAAGTTCGTCAAGTTCCTTTGCCTGTACTGTAACCTGCTCTTTGAGAGCCATGCCCTCTTCCTTTTTGCCCTGCGCCATGAGTGCGCCGATTTGTTTTGAAATCTTGTTTCTGTTTGCACGAAGCTCATCGGCCCTTGCGATAACCTGACGGCGCTCGCTGTCAAGCTCGATTACCTCGTCAACATACGGGAGTTTGTGGTCCTGGAACTTCTTTTTGATATTTTCCTTTACAAGCTCCGGGTTTTCTCTGACAAATTTAATATCTAACATTTTCTTTCTCCTAAAATTTATTTAGCAATTGCGTTTGCAATATCTTTAAGGTCGTCAAGCGAGTAGAACTCAATTTCAAGCGTACCCTTTGAGCGGCCGTTATAAACCTTGACTCTTCTGCCCAATACATCGGTCAGCGAAAGCTCAACTTCGTCATAAAAGCTGTCTCTGTGTCTTGCGTTTTGCTTTTTCTCTGCTGATTTTGTCGGGCGTTTTGCAAGGCGTTCAACATCACGGACCGTAAGTTTATCTGAAACAATTTGCTTTGCAACCTCATACATAATCGCCTGATTGTCAAATGCAAGCAGTGCTCTTGCGTGACCTGCACTGATTTCGCCCTCTTTTGTCATTTGGCGTACCTCTTCGGGCAGCTTTAAAAGACGGAGCGCATTTGCGATTGCCGGGCGCGATTTGCCGACCGAAACGGCAACCTGCTCCTGGGTATAGTCGCATTTGTCGATAAGCGCCTGAAGTCCCTCTGCCTCTTCAATTGGGTTGAGGTCTTCTCTTTGCAGGTTTTCGATAATGGCGATTTCCATAGCCTCGGAATCGGACAGTTCCTTGATTATTACGGGAACTTCCTTTAATCCTGCCATTCTTGAGGCTCTCCAGCGGCGTTCTCCTGCGATAAGCTGATAGCCGCCGCTCAACAGCGGACGAACGAGAAGCGGTTGAAGCACACCGTGAACGGTGATACTGTCCGCAAGCTCCTGCAACGCAACCTCATCAAAGGTTTTTCGCGGCTGTTCTTTATTCGGGATAATTTCGTTAATCGGCAATGTGCTTGTTGACACCATATCGTCAACATTATTCTCGAGCATCAATGCTCCGAGTCCCTTGCCGAGTCCCGATTGCTTTTTTGCCATATTTTCCTCCAATTATTGTTGTTTTAAGAACTCATCTACGAACTTTTTGTACGCAAATGACGGCTTTGAGTATTTTTCGTAATAAATAACCGGCTTGCCAAAGCTCGGAGCCTCGGCAATTTTCACCGAGCGTGGAATCATCGTTTTGTATGACTTGCCCGGAAAATACTTGTTAACCTCGTCAATAACCTGATTTGTAAGCTTTAAGCGGCTGTCATACATTGTAAAGAGCACGCCCTCAAGCTGTAAATGCTCGTTATAATGTTGTTTTATCGTTCTGACAGTTGCGACAAGCTGACTTAAACCCTCCAAAGCATAATATTCGCATTGAAGCGGCACGATAAGCGTATCTGCGGCTACAAGTGCATTGATTGAAAGCAATCCGAGTGACGGCGGACAGTCAATAATAATATAATCAAACTCCATAACAAGCGTTGCAATTGCCTTTTTCAGCGCGCTGTTTCTGTCGTCAAGTTCGGCAAGTTCAAGTTCTGCACCTGCCAAATTCATATTTGCAGGCAAAAGATAGAGGTTTTTAAACTCTGTTTCAATCATAATTGCTCTTGCGGCAACTTCACCGATTAAAACATTGTATGTTGAGTATTTTACATCGCTTTTGTCTATTCCGACACCCGAGGTTGAGTTGCCCTGTGGGTCAACATCAATTAGGAGCGTTTTTTTGCCCTTTGCTCCTAAAGCGGC
>ULPY01000793.1_pt1 | contig 9386 bp, 9 predicted proteins | sample 1953951 | NCBI WGS metagenome assembly ULPY01 (sample SAMEA4835641, study PRJEB28245) | human gut metagenome | biome: gut microbiome; material: fecal sample | place: Denmark | collected 2008
CGGAATACGCAAAAAGGACAGAACTGCCGCCATGCAGTTCTGTCCTTTTTCTTGTATTCGTTCAGGGGCTCACCGGGTAAATCTCGGTTGACGGTCTCTCATTTTCGGGGGGGGGTAACAAGGTACTTCCGGACAGCACGCTCCAGCACCGCAATGTCCACCGGCTCGGACAGATGCTCGTCCATGCAATAATTCCGCCCAATCCCATAATCTCGTCCTCTATGTTTTTAATGTAAAACCAAACATTCCATTCAACTTCTTTCAATAGAACAATATTTTTTTACGAGAGTGTCTTTTTCCACTGCCCGATCTCACTGCTCTTATAAGGCTTCGTTCTAACACTCTTCAAAAAGAACTGGTCGTAGGAACAACTTTTTATCGAGCCTATCTGGTTCAGCATAGAAGGGTATAACGAAAAAACGGTGACGTTCCGCATTGTGGAAAGTCACCGTTTTCTCTTATGCTGTGCAGTGGTCGTTCACTGCACAGATTGATAAGAAGGAGAACTTAAATTTCATACCATCTGATTTCATTGGCATCCAGATGCAGGTCAAAGCTGTTGCCATCAGTCGTATAAACTGTGGTATCCTGCGGCTCGTAAGTGTTGTTCACAACGCAATACTTGCCATTTTTGACATAAGCATGGACTTCCACATTGTAGTTGGAACTGAACCAAGTGTGCAGTTCATCCTCGCTGTGGGCACTCCACAAGATGGCTCGGTAAAGGGTGCGGCTGTTGGCAAAACTATACGGTACACCGCTGATGTATACGGCACGTCCCTTGCCGAAATCATGCGCCGCCATCTGCACTTCCTTATTCCGCTGCACCAGCACTTCCGTGCCTTCCAGGGCATAAATGTTCTTCTTTCCCTCACCGAAGTCGATGGGCTGGTCAGCATCCTGCAAGATGAAATGATTCGGATGCTCTTCCCAGTTGTACTTGTCGTAGTTCAGGGTAAAGCCATTTTCTTCCTCCACGCCCAGAACACTGGCCATCTGGAGGATATGACCCTGATATGGATGACCGGACGGTTCTCCAACGCCGATGAAGCCGCCGCCGTTCCAGACGAACCGGCGAATGGCAGAGGAGATTTCCGGGTCTTCCCACCAGATACCGCCTGTGTGGGCGGTGTCGGCATCGCCTACATTGATGATGACATCCACCGTTTCCAGCAGCTTCGGATCGTTCTTGATATCCTCAAAGCTGATAAACTTCACATCAAACGGTGCGCCGGACAGCATTTCGATCACGCCCGAATAGCTGTAATTCTGCTTGTAGTAGAGGGCATGATGCACCATGTGACAGCCCCATGCCCGCATTTTACCCCAGCAGTTCAGCACTGCCACACGCTTGACGCAGTAAGGCGTAGTGCCCTTGATATTCTCATACAGTTCGCGGAACTCCTTGCAGACGCTCTCCACATAGTCCACAAACTCCGGGAACTGCAATGCCAGCTTCAGATAGCCGCCATAGCCAATGCGGTCAATGGGCTTGCGCAGGATGGCGCGTCGGGCTGTGACCCAGTTTTCCTTGGCTTCTTTCACCGGGTCGCCGCCCTCATGGAACGTGTCCGGGAAGAAGTAAGGCAGAAAGCGTCCTTCCGTGTACTTCACGCCCTCAATGTCGGAGATCAGGCGCAGCGTGGAGCCATTGCCCACGCTGCCCACCACGGCATCCAGCCCGATGGTCTTGAACTCCGGCATAAAAGGCTCGGTGCCGATCCAGTGATCGCCCAGGAACATCATCGCCTCGCAGCCGCATTCGTGCGTGATGTCCACCATTTCTTTGGCCAGCTTTGCTACTTCGCGCCGCTGGAACGCCTGAAAATCACGGTATTCCTTGCTGGGCACACGATACTGGTTGTTGTAGTAGCCCTGGTCGATGATATACTCCGGGCGGAACTTGTAACCCACTTCCTGCTCAAACTGATTGAGGATATAGGGGCTGACGGAAGCAGAATAGCCATACCAGTCCACGAATTTTTCCCGCTTGAGTTCATCGAAGATCAGGGTGAACTGATGGAAGAACGTGGTATAGCGGATGACGTTCACATACGGATGCTCTGCAATGAATTTCCGCAGACGCTCCATGGAATATTTGTGGGTTTTCGGCTGGCGCACATCAAATGTGATCTGATGCTCGAAATTCGTCCAGCCGTTGGTGGTGGCATTGTACATATGCACCGGGTCCCAGATGAGGTAGGCAAGGAAGCTCACAGTATACTCATGGAACGGCACCGCCTGCACGGTCACGCTGCCATCCGCATAGCTCCACTGTTCTGGCGGCACAGGCTGACCCGTGGAGCGATCCATGACCTCCCACCAGCGGGTGATGTCATCGTGATCGTTTACTTTCATCAGCTCCGGGCTGATGCCTTTCATCAGAGGGATGGTCACGGTTTCGCCGGGGGCAGTGTAGAAACCCGTCATAATGTAGCACTGCTGCACCTCGTCCGGGTTTGCTTTGGCCCATGCGTTATCCTTGCGCGTGGTATAATAGGTGGAATAGATCTTTGCATCGGCGTTTTTCAGTTCCTGCGGAAAATCCGTACCATCGCAGTCACGGATGGCATCCGCACCCCACTTTTTCAGAATCTCCAACGTTTCGGGCACCACATCCAGGTCGGTCGGAATGGTAACGCGCCCGGTCTTGCACTTATCTTCCATAGTTTTCCTCTCTTATCCTCAATCCTGATAGGTTGCGTTGTAAATGGCCAATACTGCCAGCAGCAGTGCCACGCCCACAAGCATGATGCCAAGCCCTGCCAGCTGCCCGGTCATTTTCCAGCCTGCCACCACCAATGCAATGGACAGCACAAACAGTACGATCATCAGCATGATGCGCAGGGCAGGATGCGTTTTCCAGAATGTTTTCATGTTTTGTCACCTTATCCTTTCAAGCCGCCCACCGTCATGCCCTGTGTCAGCTGCTTCTGCACACAGATGTACAAAATCAGAGTGGGCAGCATCACCAGCACAAGACCTGCGTACATGGTGCCGTACTGCGCAGCGCTCTGCTGGGCCTGCATCAGATTCAGCAGACCCACCGGCAGAGTACGGGGTGCGTTGGTGGAACTCATCAGGGTCATGGAGATGATGTACTCATTCCAGAAAGACAGGAAGTTGAACAGAATAATGGTGATGATAGACGGCTTCGCCATTGGGAAAATGATACGGGTCATTGCAGAGAAATAGCTGGCACCGTCGATGTAGGCTGCTTCTTCAAAGTCGTGGGGCAAAGTGGCAAAATAGCCCGACAGCAGATAGATGGTAAAGGGCAGTGCCGTAGCTGCATACACGACCGCCAGAACGAACAGGTTGTTCAGCAAAAAGCCGCTGCCGATATGGTTTTTCAGCCACACATCACCGTCACGCAGCATCAGGAAGATGGGAACTACGATATAGTTGACATTGATGAACAGACCTGCCATAAACAGCGTGTTCAGCAGCTTGCGCCCCTTGAACCGGAAACGGGACAGGCAGTAAGCCGCCGGCAGCGCAATCACCAGCAGCAGCACCAGAGCCAGTGCTGTGACCAGAACGGAGTTGAGCATATATTCGCCCATCTTGGCTCCATTCCACGCATTGACGAAGTTTTGCCAGTAGAATCCGGCAGGCAGTGCCCACGGATTGCCGTAGAACTCCGAGTTCTGCTTGATGGATGCCATAAACACCCATGCCACCGGCACAATGATCGTCACAGCCAGCAGGATCAGCACAAAATAGATAAAAAATTTGTACAGGCCCTCCGCCGAACGGGAGGATTTTTCTTCCGTTTTCTTCATGTTTTTCCTCCTTAAAACTCCAGCGGTTCACGGCTGGTGGCACGGTTGACACAGGCGGACAAGGCGAACGAGAACAGGAAGATCACCACACCGATTGCCATGCTGTAACCGTACAGACCTGCATCTTTCTGGCTGTACATATAGTTCAGAGCCACATCCGAGGCACCGTTCGGCCCGCCGCTGGTCATCGCCTTGACGAACAGGAACGCCATATTGATGGTGGAAATGATAAAGAAGGTCAGGGTGGTACGGATGTTCGTCCAGACCAGCGGAATCGTGATCTGGAAGAACTGGGTCAGACGGCCCGCTCCGTCCAGATTGGCACTCTCGTATAAGCTGGCAGGCACCGAGGACATGGAAGCCATATACATCACCATATAGTAGCCCACAGCCTGCCAGACCATTGCAATGATGATGGACGGAATGACCAGCTTTTCGCCTTTCCAGAGGAGAGGGTCAGTCATATCCCGGAACAGCCCGATGATGCTGTTCAGCATACCATTCTCCGGCTTATAGATGGCAGAGAAGATACCGGAGATGACGACCACAGACAGGATGTTCGGGATGTAGAAAATGATGCGAAAGAAATTCTGCCCCTTGATTTTTTCGCGGGTCAGGATGGCTGCAAACACCAGCGCAAACGCAAAGGTGATGATGGTAACGACCACCACCAGCAGGATCATGTTCTGCATGGAGCGGATGAACTGGGTGTCCTTCAGCAGATGCTGAAAATTTTTCAGCCCGACAAAGGTTTCGTTTGGCGAGTAGGCTCCACGCTCATACAGGCTCATGCGGAACACATTGAGGGTTGGCAAAATCATAAAAATAAAAAACAGGATGGTGGCCGGTGCCACACAGAGGAACACGAACCGTTTGCGGCTTTTGTCAGATTTCATAGACAAACCGTTCCTTTCTACTGGAATCCAGAAGCCCAAAAAAAGCGGAGGCGGTCAAAACCGCCTCCGCTGGGCAGGGCCTTGGAAGCTGTTTTCGGATGCAGCTTCGTTCTTACTCGATGATGTTGGCGCGCATCTGGTCGTTGGCGGACTTGATGCCATCGATCCACTGCTGTTCCGTCGTGCTGCCGGAAACCAGAGAGTTGACGGGGTCAAAGAACACCGTGCGGACTTCCACACCGGGGATAGCGGTGAAGGAAGCAAAGTTGCCCATAGCTGCCTTTGCGCCGTTGTCGTAGATGGAGTAGAACATCTTGTTGTCGCCGTCCAGATCATCGGCAATCCCCAGCACAGGCTGGATTGCGCCGCTTTCGGCAAACAGCTTGCAGGCTTCGTCGCTGTACAGGTAGGCTACAAACTGCTTGGCAGCATCCAGATGCTCCGCACCTGCCGGAATCCATGCCTGCTCAAACCATGTATAGCTGTACTGATCGCCGCCAGCCTTGACTGCGGGCAGAGCAGTCATGCCCCACTCGAAGCCATCCGCACGGGGAGCCTCGGCCATCTCGCCCACGATCCAGGTGCCGTTGGGCATGAACAGGGCCTTGTTGTCCAGCACCAGCTGCTGGTTCTGGGTAAAGTCCTGATCGTTCGCCTGTGCCGGAGTGATGGGGTTGGTGTAGGAGGCCAGTTTGGTCACGATGTCAAAGCAGGTCTGTGCTTCGGCAGTGTCCCAGATGCCTTCTTCATAATGGGTCGCCTTGTCGAAGAAGTCGGGGCCGCCTGCTGCATACATCAGCGCATAGAAGAACGCATCAAAGTAGCCGGTGGTGGGGTAGGTGAACAGGTAAGTGCCCTCAGCCTTTGCCTTTTCGCCCAGCTCCCACATCTCGTCCCAGGTCTTGGGCACATCCCAGCCTTTTTCTTTCAGGAACCCTGCATTGTAGAACAGGCCGCAGGGGCTGTAGAACATGGGGGCCAGGTAGGTCTTGCCATCGCCGTAGGGGTTGGTGAGAGAAGTGTCGGTAAAGCCGCCGGCGATCTTCTCGCTGACCTTCTTGCTCTCGCCGGGCACGGTCATGCTCAGCACATCGGTGATGTCAGCGATCAGATTGCCCTTGATGAACTGCTCGGTCAGAGCAGCTTCACGACCGGTAGCCAGGTGGATCACGTCGGGGTAATCGCCGCCCTGCATGGAGGGGCCGATGACATCTTCCAGGTTCTTGTCGGTGGTCAGTTCCACCTTGATGCCCGTCTGGGCGGTAAAGGCTTCGGTGACTTTCTGCCACATCTCGGAGCCGTAAGCGGTCTCAATGGCAGCAACCTTGATGGTCACATCCTCAGCTGCAGTAGAAGCAGCGGAAGAAGCGGTGCTGGAGGTAGTGGAGCTGGCAGCACCACCACAGGCAGCCAGGCTCAGTGCAGCGGCACCCACGCCAGCCACCTTCAGGAAATTGCGACGAGAAATGCGTTCCATAATGTGTTTCCTCCATTATTTGATCTCGTTCAAACACAGCCGGGGCAAACAGGCTCTGCCCGGGAGGGCTGTGTGTTTTTCTGTCTCCAGTATAAGTTTTTTCGCCTTCTCGAACAAGGGGTTTGTTGTTTCTTTTTTTAGAAATCTTGCTCTCTGGAATTTTCTTTCAGCAAAGTCGCTAAATTCAAGAGGTTGCTTTGGGCAAATTGCCTTTGTCTGTAACTTTTTTGACATATTCCAAAGTTTTTCCGAAATAAAAAATAGAGGGTCCACTAAAAAACAGGGCTTGCTTTTTTCTCGCTTTCCCTCTATAATGGAAAAAAGCCTACGAGACATCGTATCATTTTGACATTTCTTTTTAATTATCTTGCTTTTATTTTTATGTTTTTTGCATCACTCAAAGGAGCCGTTGTGTTATGAGCACCCAACGCTTTGATATCCAGCACGCCCCTGCCCCCCGGGAGTCCTTCCGGCTGCTGTACATCAGCAAAAGCCGGTTTGGCGGTGACTGGAACAGCACCACCCACACCCATTCCTGCACGGAGCTGTTCTATTGCCTGAGCGGTGAAGGTCAGTTCTACCTTGCCGGGCAGCTGTTTCCGGTAAAGCCCGACGACATGGTCATCGTGAACCCCCAGGTGGAGCACACGGAATTGAGTCTGAACGCTTCACCGCTTGAATATATCGTTCTGGGTGTGGCTGGCATTGAGATCTTATTCGGCAAGGCTGATTCTTCTTATGCTATCTTCAACTGCCGTGAAAACCGGGAACGGATGGTCACTCTGCTGCATATGCTGCTTGCCGAAGCCGACCGCAGTCTGGATGGCTGCGAAACCGTCTGTCAGGACTTGCTGGAGGTGCTGCTGATCTGGCTGGTACGCTGCACAACGCTCTCTTTGCAGGTGGAAGAAACGCCACGGTCTGACAGCCGGGAGTGTGTAGAGATCAAGCGATATCTGGACAGCAACTTCCGGGAGGACATCTCACTTGACCGTCTGGCAGAGATCGCACACATCAATAAGTATTATCTGGCCCACACCTTTCAAAAAGAGTACGGCATCTCTCCCATCACCTATCTGAATCGCCGCCGCATTGAGGAAAGCAAATATATGCTGGGCAATACAGGTTACAGCCTGGCTCAGATCAGTGAACTGATGGGCTTTTCGTCCCCCAGCTATTTTTCCCAGTGCTTCCGCAAAGCGGAAGGGCTGACTCCCAACGAATACCGCCGTCAGGTACGGCAGGGACAACGCCCTGCCCCGGCAAAACGGCATGAAAGATAAAGAAACGAGGAACTTCAAATGAAACCTGTCACCGAACCCATTCTCTGCGCTGCTGCATCCGCCTTTGATTTTGGTGGGCCGATGGTCTGCGATCCACGCCACTATGGTGAGGGCCACATCAATGACACCTTTGTGGTCTGGCGGGCCGATCATACCAAACGCTTTATCTTACAGCGTATCAACACCGATACATTCACCGATCCAGCAGGACTGATGGAAAACATCTGTGGCGTGACCCGGCATTTACGGGCAAAGATCCAGGCAGAGGGCGGCGACCCTGGCCGAGAATGCCTGAACGTCATTCCCACTCTGTCCGGCGCAGCGTACTATATTGATTCTGAAGGCAATGCCTGGAGAGCCTATGATTTTGTAGAGAATACCGTCTGTCTGCAACAGGTCGGCTGTGAGGCAGACTTCCGCACTGTGGCAGAAACACTGGGCAAATTCCAGAACCAGCTGGCCGATTATCCTGCTTCTACCCTCCACGAAACCATTGCCCGTTTTCACGATACGCCCAACCGTTACGCAAACTTTGAAAAAGCTCTTGCAGCCGATGCACTGGGTCGAGCCAAAACCATTGCGCCGGAGATTGCATTTATCCGTGCACGGGAAAAGGACTGCCACGTTCTGCTGGATCAGCTGGCCGCTGGTGAGATCCCGCTGCGTGTCACCCATAATGATACCAAAATCAACAATGTTCTGCTCGATGAAGCCACCGGCAAAGGCATCTGTGTCATTGACCTCGACACCGTGATGCCGGGTCTGTCGGCTTATGATTTCGGTGATTCCATCCGCACCGGTGCCAACGACTGCGCCGAGGATGAACCCGACCAGAGCAAAGTCCACTTTGACCTGCATCTGTATGAAGTATTTGCCAAAGGCTATCTTTCCACTGCTGGCTCCACCATGCACACAGCTGAAAAAAAGAGTCTTGCCTGGGGTGCGAAGCTCATGACACTGGAATGCGGCATCCGTTTCCTGACCGACTATCTGGAGGGCGACCATTATTTCCATATTGCCCGCCCGAACCACAACCTCGACCGTGCCCGCACCCAGTTCACGCTGGTACGACAGATGGAAGATGTATTCGATCAGATGACCGCGATCGTCTGCCCGGAAACCGACCTCTGATCCAAATGTGATTTCACAAAACAAAGCAGTTCAGTCGATTGTTTTATCCGACCGAACTGCTTTGTTGTCTCTCTGCTAAATTTTTTGCCTCTATTGATTCTGTTGTAAAATTTGATTCTAATATAATTAGAATCTTACTATCATCTATCAGAATCCTGGGGGTGCTATTATGCCAGCTATGAATATTCGTCCGTCCGCAGCCATCCGCCAGAATTATAACGAGATCGCCGATCTGTGCCGAAAGACCGCTGAACCGGTTTTTCTTACCAAAAACGGCGAAGGCGACCTTGTTGTCATGGACATTGATACCTACAACCGCCGGGAAAAAATGCTGAAACTTCGCGAGGAACTGCTTGCCGTGGAAGAAGATCGTCTGCACGGGAGTGAGGGCTATTCCATTGATGAGGTCACTTCTATGATGCGCAGTGCAATCAAGGAGGCCTCCGGACATGGAACAGCAAAATAAATACCGCGTGATCGTGTCAGCACGGGCCGCAGACAACACCCACATCCCCATGGGCGTCCCTGCATACTTCATTGTCTGCCTCCGAATCCGATCCTCACGATCTGCATTTTCATCCTGTTGTCCCCGATCCTTGCGAGGAACCGGAAAAAGCCGCTGACAGAAAGGTCTTTCAGGTCGCTGTAACCCAACATATAGCCCCGGCTGGATACCTGCAGGCGGCTGTCCCAGGGGGAAAGCTCACTTTTCGCATCCGAAACTGCGAAATACGCCCCCACATCCTTGATCTTTGCAGTCTTGAGCCATGTTTTTGCGATCATCTTCACCGCCGTGCGGTTGGCGGCATCAAAG